>Ga0315907_10005599_pt1 | contig 13593 bp, 10 predicted proteins | sample LakEriMetagenome_3_FD_203525 | JGI IMG/M metagenome (GOLD analysis project Ga0315907, IMG submission 203525) | Freshwater fungal communities from buoy surface, Lake Erie, Ohio, United States - Buoy 12 MA123 | ecosystem: Environmental > Aquatic > Freshwater > Lake > Lake biofilm | place: USA...
CGCAAGTAGTTGCTGAGGCTGGATTGACTGGCGCTGTGACCATTGCCACGAATATGGCGGGTCGTGGAACGGATATTAAATTAAGCCCCGAAGTAAAAGCAGTAGGTGGTTTGGCAATATTAGGTACAGAACGTCATGACTCTCGTCGTGTAGACAGACAGTTAAGAGGTCGTGCAGGAAGACAAGGTGATCCGGGTTCTTCTCAATTCTTTGTTTCTTTAGAAGACGATTTAATGCGCATGTTTGGAAGTGAGCGTATTGCTAAAGTAATGGACTTTGCAGGTTACAAAGAAGGTGAAGTGATTCAGCATAGCATGATCACCAAATCAATTGAACGTGCTCAGAAAAAAGTGGAAGAAAATAATTTCGGTGTAAGAAAGCGTTTGTTGGAATATGATGATGTGATGAACAAACAAAGAACGGTGATTTATAAAAAAAGAAACCATGCTTTGTTTGGTGAACGTTTGGCATTAGACTTGGACAATGCGTTTTATCAAGTGATAGAAAATTTAAGTTTCAATCACAAAACGACCAATGATTTTGAAGGATTAAAGTTGGCCTTGATTGTGCAAGTTGGATTAGATACTAAAATCACTAAAGAAGAATTTGCTGCAGCAAAAGAAAATGATTTAGCAGAATCATTATACCAAGAGGCTGTTGCACATTACGAGTATAAGAAAAAAGATATGATGCAAAATAGCATCCCTGTCTTTAAGAATATCAGAACTCAGGAAGGAAAGCATATTGAAAATGTGATTGTCCCAGTGAGTGATGGTAAAACGGTCTTTAATGTGCTAGTGAATCTTGATAAGAATTTAGATACCAAGGGCGCTGCGCTAGCGACTGAATTTGAAAAGTCTATTTCACTTAGTTTGATCGATGACGCATGGAAAGAACATTTACGTGCGATGGATGACTTAAAGCAATCAGTACAAACAGCTACCTACGAACAAAAAGATCCTTTAGTGATTTATAAAATGGAAGCTTTTGAATTGTTCAGAAAAATGGACATAGAGATCAATCATAAAATGGTACAGTTTTTATGCCATGCGCATATTCCAATGGAAGCGAATGAGGTAAAAGAAGGACGTCAACAAAAAACGGATTTAAGTAAGTTGAGTGCGAATAGAACAGAAAATGGTACGCCAACAGAAAATGAATACCACGACCCGTCTGCACCTAAACAAGCGCCTATTACGGTGGGTCCAAAAATTGGACGCAATGATCCTTGTCCTTGTGGTAGTGGGAAAAAATATAAAGCTTGTCATGGAAAAGATGCCGCTTAATAAATACATCGATCACACTATCTTAAAGCCAACTTGCTTGGTGGCTGATATTCATAAACTTTGTGATGAAGCAAAAATGTATGCATTTGCAGCAGTATGTGTGCCGCCTAATTTTGTGAAACTGGCAAAAGAACTCACTGCTGGATCTGATGTGAAAGTAGCCACAGTGATTGGATTCCCTTTTGGATATAGTGCCACTGAGGCCAAGATTGCAGAAATTATTTTAGCGATGGTAGATGGTGCAGATGAGTTGGATGTGGTGGCTAATATTTCGGCGATTAAAAACGGTGATTGGATGGCCATTGCGGACGAGATTAACCATATCATGCCGGTGATTCGTTCTAAGGGAAAGATTGTAAAAATCATTATTGAATCTGGTGTCTTAACAGACGAAGAGATCATAAAGTGTTGCGATATTTATGGCATAGCGGGCATTGATTATTTAAAGACGTCCACAGGCTATGCAGAAAAAGGAGCAAGTGTAGAAGCGGTAAAATTGTTCAGAAAATATTTGCCAGAAAATGTGCAGATCAAAGCCTCTGGTGGTATAAGAGACTATGCAACTACAAAATTAATGATCGAAGCAGGCGCCACTCGTATTGGGTGTAGTGCAGGAGTAGCCATTGTTACAGGCGCACAAATTGACCAAACAAAAAGTAATTATTAAGCCATGTTACTCGATAAAATTAAAGCCTTAACAGCGCAGCATCAAGCAGACAACATTGCGACAAGAAGACATTTGCATGCACATCCAGAATTAAGTTACCAAGAGTTTGAAACAAGCAAATATGTGCAAGCGCGATTAACAGAAATTGGTATTCCATTTACAGTGATTGCCACCACAGGGGTTTTAGGAATTATTGAAGGAAAAAATCCTACTAAGCGTGTGATTGCTTTACGTGCAGATATGGATGCGCTTCCAATTATTGAAGAAAATAAAATTGATTATAAGTCCACCAATGAAGGCGTAATGCACGCATGCGGACATGATGTGCATACCACCATTTTATTAGGTGCTGCAAAAGTTTTATGGACATTAAGAGATGAATTTGAAGGCACGATTAAATTATTATTTCAACCAGGTGAAGAAAAAAATCCTGGTGGAGCAAGTTATATGATTCGGGATGGTGCATTGGAAAATCCAAAGCCTCAAGGAATTGTTGGTTTACATGTGCATCCAGGATTGAATGAAGGAAAACTAAGTTTTAGAAAAGGACGTGTGATGGCCAGTGCAGACGAATTATATGTTAGCATTAAAGGTCCAGGTGGACATGCTGCAACCCCACATCAAACAGTAGACACCATTTTAGTGGCTGCGCAGTTGATTCAAAGTTTGCAAACGATTATTTCTAGAAATAGAAATCCTCAAAATCCTTCTGTTTTGTCTATCTGTTCTATTCATGGTGGAAACACAACCAATGTGATTCCGAGCGAAGTGAAGTTAATGGGTACATTTAGAGCAATGGATGAAGTATGGCGTTTTAAAGCACATGAATTAATGCTACAACAAGCAAAAGGACTAGCTTTAGCAACTGGTGCTGAAATTGATTTTAGAGTGGACGTAGGTTATCCAACTGTGGACAATGAGCCAATGATTACAGAAGCGGCATGGAGATTGGCAGATGAATACATGGGGAAAGAAAATGTGGAAGAAACAGAAAAAAGAATGGGCGCCGAAGATTTTGGTTACTATTCTCAAGTCATTCCAGGATGCTTTTTCCGTTTAGGCGTAAGAAATGAATCCACTGGTATTGTACACAATGTACATACACCACATTTTAATATAGACGAAGCAGCCATCGAGCAAGGTGTGGGCATGATGGCATGGTTGGGGGCTCAGTTATAAACTATTTACTTTTAAAAATGATTCATGGCAGATACAACAAATAATACCAACAAAGACAAATTAAGAAGAGAGCAAGCCTTAGAATACCATGCTAGTGGAAGACCAGGCAAGATAGAAGTGGTCCCAACAAAAGAGGCTAAGACTCAAAAAGATTTATCCCTAGCCTATAGCCCTGGCGTGGCTATTCCATGTACAGAAATTAAAAATAATCCCGCCGATGTTTATAAGTATACGGCTAAAGGAAATTTAGTAGGGGTCATTACCAATGGCACAGCTGTATTAGGTTTAGGCAATATTGGTCCCTTAGCAAGTAAGCCTGTTATGGAAGGTAAAGCGGTATTGTTTAAAATATTTGCAGACATTGATGTGTTTGATATCGAGATCAACGAAACAGATCCAGATAAATTTGTAGAAATCGTAAAAGCTTTAGAACCCACTTTTGGCGGTATCAATTTGGAAGATATTAAAGCCCCAGAATGTTTTTATATTGAACAGCGACTAAGAGAAGAGATGAATATCCCTGTGATGCATGATGACCAACATGGAACAGCAATTATTAGCAGTGCTGCTTTGTTGAATGCATTGACATTGCAAAAGAAAAAAATTGATAAAGCAAAATTTGTTGTGAATGGCGCAGGTGCAGCAGCGATGGCTTGTATAAAGTTATATGTAGCATTGGGTGCCCGTTACGAAAATTTTACACTTTTTGATAAGGATGGTGTTTTACATCAGGGCAGAACAGATTTAGGGGCAGATAGAAAACCATTTGCTATCAAGTCTGATAAAATGACTTTGCCGGAAGCAATGAAAACAGCCGATGTATTTTTAGGATTGAGCGTGGGCAATGTGGTGACAAAGGAAATGATTGCTTCTATGCCAAAAAATCCGGTGGTATTTGCATTAGCCAATCCAGATCCGGAAATTGGATATGAAGAAGCAACATCTGTGCGTAAGGATATTATTATGGCTACAGGAAGATCAGACTATCCAAACCAAGTCAACAATGTACTTGGCTTTCCATATATCTTTAGAGGTGCATTAGACGTGCGCGCATCTGCCATCAATGAAGCCATGAAATTGGCTGCAGTGAATGCCTTAGCAGAACTAGCAAAAACGGCTGTGCCAGATGTTGTGAATATGGCATACAATCAAACCAATTTATCATTTGGTCCACAATACATCATACCAAAGCCATTGGATCCAAGGTTATTGAGTACGCTAGCTCCAGCTGTGGCCAGAGCTGCTGTTGAATCTGGTGTAGCACAACAACAAATTAGCAATTGGGCAGAGTATGAATTGAGTTTAAATAAACGCTTAGGGCTAGACAATCAAATGTTGCGTTTAATTAGTAATAAAGCTAGACGCGATCCAAAGCGCTTGGTATTTGCAGATGCAGAAAATATTAAAGTATTAAAAGCAGCGAGTATCATTTATGATGATGGCATTGCTTATCCAATTTTATTGGGTAACGAAGCTAGAATTAAAAATATAGCGGATGAAAATAATATAGACATTGATGATTTGCCAATCATTGATGTAAGAAGCGATGAGATGGAAGCGAAGCGTGAGTTTTTTGGTTCGTTGTTATTCCAAAAAAGACATCGTAAGGGTATCAATAAATATGAGAGCCAAAAATTAATGCGTACTCAAAATTATTTTGGTGCGATGATGGTAGAAACAGGAGAGGCAGACTCTATGTTGTCTGGACTAACACGTAATTATGCAGATGGTATTAAGCCAGCCTTACAAATTATTGGTGTAGATGAGGGTGTGAAAAAAATTGCTGGAATGTATATCCTTTTAACAAAGAAAGGCCCATTGTTCTTAGCAGATACTACCGTGAACATTAGCCCAACAGCCGAAGAGTTGGCGGATATTACTTTACTTGTAGCTAAGGAAGTAAGGAATTTCAATATGGAGCCTCGTGTTGCGATGCTAAGTTATTCCAACTTTGGAAGCAGTGACACACCAGAAGCAAGACTGGTGGCAGAAGCATCTAAAATTGTAAAACAAAAAAATCCTTCTTTAATTGTGGATGGAGAAATGCAGGGAATGCTTGCATTTAATAAAGAAATATTGAAAGAAAATTATCCATTTAGTGATCTTGCGGATGCAGATGTGAACGTGTTGATTTTTCCAAATTTATCAGCAGGTAATATCGCCTATCATTTATTAAAAGAGATTGGTGGAATTGATGTCATTGGTCCAGTCTTATTAGGTTTGAAAAAACCAGTCAATGTATTGCAATTAGGTTCAAGTGTGCGCAATATCATCAATATGGCTACTGTAGCAGTGGTGGATGCTCAATTGAAAACGAGAATTGATACGGCTACAGAAGTGGAAAGAACAAGCTGGTGGAAGAAATTAAAGAAGAAAAAGAAATAGTTAAAATAACCCGATGAATTTTATTACCCTGTTTGGTAAGTACTTAATGATGCTCAAGGGCATGTTTACTGCAACCGAAAATAAACATATGTTTTGGAAGGAGTATATCAGGCAATGTGTGGATATTGGCATTGGGTCTTTACCCATTGTGGTTATTATTTCTTTTTTCTTAGGCGCTGTAACCACGGTACAAACAGCTTCTCAATTGGTAAGTCCACTAGTTCCTTTATCTACTATTGGCATTATTGTAAGAGATAGTATTTTATTGGAATTTGCCCCCACTTTTTTATGCATTGTTTTGGCAGGTGTAGTAGGAAGTAAGATTGCTAGTGAATTAGGTAATATGCGTGTGAGTGAGCAAATAGACGCATTAGAAATCATGGGGATTAATACTAAGAACTATTTAATCCTTCCAAAAATACTAGCCGCCATTACAACTGTTCCATTGTTGGTGGGGATCTCTGCAGTGACTGGTATCTGGGGTGGCTATATGGTTGGAAGCTGGTCCAATGTGGTTCCTGCCGAAGTTTTTATCACAGGTATTCGTAAAGATTTTGTAGTACATTATATCAATATTAGTTTTTACAAATCGTTTATTTTCGCCATCATCATTAGTACTGTTCCTTCCTTTTATGGCTACTATGTAAAAGGTGGCGCATTGGAAATTGGAAAATCTGGAACAAAGTCTGTAGTGGTTAGTTGTATTTTGATTTTAATTGCAGATTATATCGTTGCTGCCATCGCATTATAGTAGTAACTTTAGTAGAAATACAATTGCATGAAAATAAGTTTTCACGGAGCAGCCCGAACAGTCACTGGTTCAAAGCATTTAGTACAGCTAATAGGTGGTGAAAATTTTTTGTTAGACTGTGGATTGTTTCAAGGGATGGGTCGAGACACAGATTCCTATAATGCTCAATTTGGCTTTGATGCAAAGACCATCAATTATGTCATTTTATCCCACGCACATATAGATCATACTGGATTATTGCCAAAATTAGCGGCAGAAGGTTTCAGGGGAAAAATTTATTGCACTCCTGCAACCAAAGCCTTGACCGAAATATTGCTAGAAGATTCTGCGATGATCCAAAGGGATGACGCAAAATTTAAAAATAAAAGATTGGCTAGAGAGGGCATGCCACAAGTGGAACCCTTATACACCATGGACGATGTGAATTTGCTGCTTCCCATGTTGCAAAGTGTCGAATACGATAAGCCTTACACTATTTCTGAACAGGTTGAATTGTTGTTTACTGAAGCTGGACATATTATTGGAAGTGCTGCGGTCAATCTAAAAATTAAAGAAAACAATAAAATACAGACCCTTACATTTAGTGGCGATATAGGCAGGTATCGAGATATGATTTTAAGGTCTCCTGCAAATTTTCCAGCAGCAGATTTTATCATTATTGAAAGTACTTACGGCGATAAATTACATGACTTGATCCACACAACCCCAGACGACTTACTAAAATGGATCCAACTAACTTGTGTTGAACAAAAAGGAAATTTAATTATTCCTGCATTTAGTGTTGGCAGAACACAAGAAATTTTATTTGAACTCAATCAGCTCTCACTTGAAAAGCGTTTGCCGCATATACCAATCTATGTAGATAGTCCTTTGAGTATGGAAGCCACAGAAATGCTAAAGAAGTTTCCTAAATATTATAATAAAAAAATTCAAAGAATTTTAGAAGTTGACGATGATCCATTTGACTTTGAAGGACTTCGATATATCAAATCGGTGCATGAGAGTAAGGCTTTAAATGAAGACATGCATCCAAAAGTAATTATCTCTGCATCTGGCATGGCGGATGCTGGAAGGGTGAAGCATCATATAAAGAATAATATTAGTAGTACAAAAAATACCATCTTGATGGTGGGGTATTGTGAGCCAAGATCCCTTGGCGGACGTTTAATGAATGGTGCTACCGAAGTTCGTATTTATGGTGAGCCATTTGAGGTAAGGTGTAAAATTGGATCTATCAAAAGCATGAGTGCACATGGTGATTATGAAGACCTAATGCAATTTTTGGCATGCCAAAATCCCGAAGCTGTTAAACAGGTTTATATTGTACATGGCGAACCAACAGTGCAAGACCACTTTGCAGAAAGGCTTAAGAAAAAAGGTTTTAAGGATGTGATTGTTCCGGAATTACACGCAACCTACGAACTGAAATAATTTAGCTCCTGCATCGGAGAAAGTTTTATTCAATTTTAATTATTAGACGCAGTTATAAATAGCACAGCTTTATTTAAAATAGACTTTGTGGCGTAAAAATTTGATATGCTTGTTTTTCACAAGGGTTGTTAGCTTGTAAAAAGTTTTTAGCCACAGTATGCGCTTGCATAGCATTGCTGTCAATTTTTGTTCCTGCAATTGTTTGAATTTCATTGGTACTCAATCCTGATGACATCCATGCTGAAGCTAGGTCCTCGTTCAGTATAGTCGGCATTCTTTTTTTAACGTTATGGATTTTAGCCATAAATTCATTGGCTTCTGTAGTGATGATGCCAAAGCTATTTTTTTGTTCACCCGTTGCATGATCTGTCCAAGTATTCCATACTCCCGCGATATAAAACAAGGCATTTTCTTTTACTTGAATACAGTGTGGAAATTTTTCTTTATTGACTTCCTGCCATTCAAAAAAATGGGAAGCTAACACAAGGCACCTATTGGTATGTACTAAGGCTTGTGCAACTTTATTTTGTAAAATTCCCTCCGATTTTATATTAAGTGTGGTATACTTTTTTCTGGATTCGGTAAGTTCTTTTTGATTCCTTACCCAATTAGGGATCAATTCCCAATGCATCATGCCAGGTCTAGTAATGGCACCTGATGCTTGTTGTTCAGTAAAAATGACAGGCCATTGCTGGTAACTAAATCCAGATTGAGCAGGAAGTTCAATTGGGTCTAGGTCAATCTTTGTATCACCTATTTTGATTGTTTGTTTTTTGGGGATTTTAATCCCTACTACGTAACACATAAATTAGCGTATAATGTGAAGTTAAATTAAATACTTTATGTAATTTTATTCAAATTTAATCCAATGAAAAAAAGTATCCATTTGTTGTTTTGCTTATTCACTGGGAGTATTAGCATTCAGGCACAATCGGTTACCGTAAAATCAGATGTATTGACTCAAAAGTCTGAAAACGATGTGCTTAAGACATTGTCTGGGAAAATCGCGGGGGTTAATATTCAAGGAGGAGGTGGAGCCCCAGGTCAAAGTACAAGATTAAATTTTAGAGGTTTTACATCTTTTTATGGAAACAATCAGCCATTGGTTATAGTTGATGGGGTCCCGTTTGATAATTCAGTGAATAATAATGGCACTGGATTTGACGCTAACTCTGTGATGTCAAACAGATTATTCGACATAGATCCAAATATTATTGAATCAATTACTGTTTTAAAAGGGGCCAGCGCAGCTGTTGTATATGGTTCTGGAGCACAGAATGGTGCAATCATTATTACAACCAAAGGTCAAAAAAACAGTCAGGCCGGTGATTTGTATACTTTGAATGCAGAAATGCAGGAAAAAAACGAAAGAAGAATAAGAAGGGCAAAAGAGCGGATAGAAAAGCAAAAATATAAGTAGTTATAGTTTAAATTTGAAGAAATACAAACTATGCCTACAATTAGAGTACTGCTGTTGTTTCTTTGTACCTTATTTACAAAGAATTTAATTTCCCAAAAAACAATATTAATTCAGAATGTAATTATTGTAGATGGTGATGCAAAGCCAGCTTATAGCGCATCAGTATTAATACAAAATAGTAAAATCATTGGAATAGGTGCATTAGAAACAAATGCACAAGTCGACCAGGTTATAGATGGAAAAGGAAAAATTTTAGCACCCGGTTTTATCGATTCTCATAGTCATCATTTTGGAGACCTAAATAGAAATAAGGCTGGCTTATCTACCTCAAGTCAGGGCATCACAACTATTGTAATTGGGCAGGATGGAAATGGTTATCCAATGGACAGCCTTACTAAGTGGATGCAAACAAATCCTGTTGTGTCCAATGTGGCAAGTTATACCGGTCAATCAAGCTTACGCGAAATTGCCATGGGGGAAAATGATTTGTATCGAAAGGCAACAGATGCTGAAATAGCGCAAATGAAATCGATTTTAGCTTTAGAATTAGAAAAAGGTTCATTGGGTTTATCCACTGGGTTGGAATATGAAGCAGCCTTTTATTCCAGCAAGCAAGAAGTACTTGACCTAGCAAAAGTCACCGCCGAGCATAAGGGATTATACACGAGTCATATTAGAAGCGAGGACTTACATATGGATGAAGCAATCGAAGAAATTATAGAAATTGGCAGACAAACAAAAATGCCCGTGCAAGTTTCTCATATTAAGATAGCCAATAAATTAAATTGGGGTACTGCTAATTTAATTTTAAAGAAGTTAGAAGAGGCTAGAAAAGAGGGCATCAATATTAGTGCAGATATCTATCCTTATACTTTTTGGAATTCAACCTTGAGGGTTTTATTTCCTGGCAAAGACTTTGATAATTTAGCCAGTGCCGAAATGGCTACTAAGCAACTGTTTGATCCAAATGAATCTTACCTAATGCAGTTTGCGCCAAATCCATCTTATGTAGGTAAAACGGTTACAGCCATTGGTGTGGAAAGAAAAGAAAGTCCTGCACAAGCATTAATGAGTTTAATAAAAATGGCAGAAGACTTTAAGAATGTCAATCCAAATTATACAGGCAGTGTTGAAGCCATTGCAGGAAAAGCAATGAGTGAGGAAGATGTGAAAGTATTTATGGCATGGCCCGAATCCATCATCTGCTCCGATGGCAATGCAGGTGGGCATCCAAGAGGGTATGGTGCTTTCACAAGGGTGTTGGGAAAATATGTGAGAGAAGATAAGATCATGCCACTAGAAACAGCGATTTATAAAATGACTGGACAGTCTGCAGATTTTTTTGGATTCAAGAATAGAGGGCGTATTGCCGTTGGAAATTTTGCAGATTTGGTTTTATTAGATCCGGCTACAGTGATAGATCAAGCAAATATTAAAAATAGTAAAGCATTGTCTACTGGCATAGAAATGGTTTGGGTGAATGGAACACTTGTTTATCAAGCGCAAAAATCTACAGGAAAACAGCCAGGGGTATTGATTAAAAGAAAATAAGTATTTAGAAGCAATAAAATTAGAGAATGAATAACGCAATTGTATTAACAGATGGTTTGCTGATGACATCGGATGCAAAGACAGCGCATGGTTTAATTAGAGGCACTGAAAGATATAATATCATTGCAGTGGTGGATAGTCAAGCCACAGCTGGAAAAGACGCTGGTGAATTATTGGACGGCAAAAATAGAGACATTCCAGTTTTTGCCACCATGGATGCTGCTCTAGATCAATTAGAAAATATAGATTATTTAATTATTGGTGTAGCAACTGTTGGCGGAAGATTGCCTAAAAATATGTTGGCATTAATATATGATGCAGTTGAAAAGGGTATTTCGGTGGTGAATGGGTTGCACGAATACTTAAATGATAAACCCGATCTAGTTGCATTAGCAGCAAACACTGGTGCTCAATTAATTGATATTAGAAAACCAAAGTCAAGAGCAGACTTACATTTTTGGGATGGTGCCATATTTAATGTGACTGCACCAATTGTTGCTGTGATTGGAATGGACTGTGCCATGGGTAAGAGAACTACAGCACGCATGTTAAAACAAGCTTGTAATGCCGAAGGTATGAAAGCCGAAATGATTTATACCGGACAAACGGGTTGGTTACAAGGCGGTAAATATGGTTTTATTTTTGATTCTACATTAAATGATTTTGTTTCTGGCGAATTAGAGCATGCTATTGTAAGTTGTTGGAAGGATACGCAACCTGATATTTTATTTTTAGAAGGACAATCATCTTTAAGAAATCCAAGTGGTCCTTGCGGACTAGAATTATTAATTTCTGGGAATGCAAAACAGGTGGTATTAATTTTTGCTCCTAAGCGAAAATATTTTGATAACGAGGCGCATTGGGGTGAGATTCCATCTGTCGCATCTGAAATTGAACTCATTCAAAAAATTGGATCAAAAGTCATCGCTCTTGCAATCAACACTGAAAACTGCACAGACGAAGAAGCCTATGCCTATCAAAAAGAATATACAGCAAGCCTAGGCATGCCAGTATTGTTACCAATACAAGAAGGTATGGCGCCGATCATCCCAATACTTAAAGCCTTAACAAAGTAGTCTTATGAAAATAGTAGCAGTAAGAGCATACTTAAAAAAAATGGCATTAAAAAAGCCGTATACCATCGCCTACAATACCTTCTCGGATGTGTCTTTGGCATTTTTAGAAATAGAATTGGCCAATGGCATGATCGGCTATGGTTCTGGGAGTCCTGCTGAGGAAGTCGTAGGAGAAACAACCCAGCAGACAGTAGACAATTTGAATACTTCATTTGTCGCAAATTTTGTAGGAAAAGATATTCGTCATTTTCAACAAATTATTTTTGAATCCAATTTACAATTTCCACACTTGCCAGGCACATTGGCAGCTATTGATATTGCATTGCATGATGCTTTTGGAAAATACTTAGGCGTATCCATTGCCTCTTTTTACGGACAAAAAATGAATGCATTGCCTACTTCCATGACCATTGGCATTAAAGGGTTAGATGAAACATTAAAAGAAGCAAAGGAATATGCTGCAATGGGTTTTAAAGTCTTTAAGGTAAAAACAGGGATGGATGTGCATGAAGACATAGAGCGTATATCTGCATTGTATGCTGCATTTGGAGCAGATTATACCATACGTGTAGATGCCAATCAAGGCTATGATTTAGATCAATTGAAATTATTTTTAGATGCTACAGCTGGTTATCCTTTGGAATTAATAGAACAGCCTCTGCCAGTTGGTCAAGAACAAAGTTTATTAGACTTATCCTCTGAGCAAAGAAAACGCTTAACGGCAGACGAAACATTAAAGAATCCTAAAGCCGCCTTACATTTTTCTGCAGGACTTCAACCATTTGGGATCTACAACATTAAATTAATGAAATGCGGTGGATTAGTTGGTGCAAAAGATATTGCAACCATAGCGCAGCATGCAGGCATTGATTTATTTTGGGGTTGCAATGACGAAAGTATCATTAGCATCACAGCTGCATTGCATATGGCATATGCTTGTCCAAATACGAAATACATCGACTTGGATGGCAGTTTTGACCTGATGGAAGATTTAGTGACCGGAGGCTTTGATGTGAAAGATGGATGTTTGGTCATTAACAATGCCGCTGGGTTTGGTTTTACAAAAATTTAAAATAGTATCGTGCAGGAAAATCATTCAAGTCATTCAAACAATCAATTACAACCTAAATTAGGACTAAGAGCGGCCAGCTTTTTAGTGATCAGTGTGATTATAGGATCGGGGGTATTTAAAAAAATTGCTCCAATGGCGCAAGAGTTGGGCACGCCTTGGTTGATTTTGCTATGTTGGTTGATTGCAGGTATCGTGAGTCTTGCTGGCGCATTGTGCACAGCCGAACTTGTAAGTATGTATCCCAATTCTGGTGGCGAATACAATTATTTTCAAAAAATTTATGGCCGTTTTTTTTCTTTTTTATATGGCTGGGCTAGTTTTGCAGTCATTAAGACTGCAGCCATTAGTGCATTGGCTTATATTTTTGCACAGTCATTAAATAGTTTATTTCCATTACCTGTATTAGATTTAGATAGTACATTTTTAGGACTGCATGTATTTGAAAATTTATCTATCAAACTACTAGCTGCATTATTAATTCTTTTGTTGACCTTACTTAATTATAGAGGCGTGCAATTTGCAGAAAAATTAAGCAGTATTTTGACCTATGCCATGTTGTGCGCTATTGCCATCTTTTTAGTGGTTGGATTTAGTTCGGAAAAAGGTAGTATCGCACACCTTACCACTACCGCCAAAGGTGCAACTGCAGATTTGAATGGTTGGACACTCATGAAAGCTTTGTTTTTAGCTAGCTTAGGAGCATTTTGGGGCTATGATGGCTGGAACAATATTGCATTTATTGGCGAGGAAATTAAAAATCCTAAACGAAATCTTC
>Ga0315907_10005600_pt1 | contig 13593 bp, 15 predicted proteins | sample LakEriMetagenome_3_FD_203525 | JGI IMG/M metagenome (GOLD analysis project Ga0315907, IMG submission 203525) | Freshwater fungal communities from buoy surface, Lake Erie, Ohio, United States - Buoy 12 MA123 | ecosystem: Environmental > Aquatic > Freshwater > Lake > Lake biofilm | place: USA...
TGCAAACCAAACGGAATGAACGAAAAATAAATTGGTATACAAGACCTATAAAGCCTGATTATAGGTCTTGTATTTTTTTCCTGTCCAATAAAAATAGGCAGCGATTGATTCATTTCTTACAACCTTGATGGCTGGATTTTTAAAATTCATTTCTACTTTACCATCTTTCAATGATGTAATCGATTTATCTCGACAAACATTCCAAATTTTAACCCAGCTCATATTGTCTCCCATTCCAAAATCTTTTCCTGCACCGTAAATAAAACTGATATTGGTCTTTCCATTAATGATCACAATCCCAGACTTATTATTTTGTTTATTGATAATAAAAAGCACAATATCATCGACATTATCGCCTGTAAAATCCGATTCCAAATAGAAAGGATTTATAGTATCAGAAATATAATATGTATCACTAAAATGGACTTTATCCAAAACAGGAATAACCCAAGTTGGAATCCTTGCTTCTAATAATTTTTCTTTTTCTGATTTTTCAATTAGCTCTTGCGAATAACTATAGAAATTTAGCACTATGCTAATTAATAGACAAATTTTGGTTGCTTTCATAAATTGATTATTTGTTTCAAAAATAAACGATAGATATTTCTTCTATTCTATGTATTTATCTTAATTTTAGTGAAAGTATACATGTCTATTAAATTGGTAATTCGATGGAAAATCAAGAAAGAAAAAAACACTGGGAAAACATTTATCAAACAAAACAGTTAAATGAAGTTAGTTGGTACCAACCTGTTCCTCAGACTTCTTTGGATTTAATTTCAAAGTACGTAAAATCATTCGATGCTAAAATTATCGACATTGGAGGTGGTGATAGTTTTTTAGTGGATCATTTAATAAAATTAGGCTATACGAATATTAGTGTACTAGATATTTCAGAAGCGGCGATCGAACGAGCTAAAATTCGTTTAGGTGAAAATGCTAACAAAGTCAGCTGGATTGTAAGTGATATCAGCAAATTTGAACCAACAGAAAAATATGACTTTTGGCATGATCGAGCTGCTTTTCATTTTTTAACGAATAAAGAAGAAATTCAAAGTTATGTGCAACTTGTTCAAGCTTCAATTAATTCAAATGGTATTCTATCAATTGGAACTTTTTCAGAAAATGGTCCTTTAAAATGCAGTGGAATAGAAATCACTCAATATACTGAAGATTCACTTTCTAATTTGTTCACGAATGGATTTGAAAAAATAGAATCATTTCTTGTTGATCATCCAACGCCTTTTGATACTGTTCAAAATTTTGTATTTGGGGTGTTTAGGAAAGACATATAGTTATTTCGTATTTTTACAACCATGTCAAAATTTAAGGATAGTTTAAACATTGCTTCACATGTCTCTTTTTCGAGGATTGTGAATTTGATGCTTTTAAAGTTATCCTATATCCTTTCTAAAATTTCAAAGAGATCTTTTCATAAAGGTTTGCCGTATGCTTTGAGTATTGAACCAACAACAGCTTGTAATTTGGCATGTCCCGAATGTCCGAGTGGCTTGAAGCAATTCACACGAGCTACTGGAAAATTGGATTTAGAGTTTCATAAAAAAATGTTGGTTTCAGTTGGAAAACAGGTTTTTTACGTTAATTATTATTTTCAGGGTGAACCTTTTTTACATCCTCAATTTTTAGATTTAATTAAAGAAGCGAAACAACACAAGATTTATACTGCAACATCCACAAATGCTCATTTCATTGATTCTAAAAAAGCAAAAGAAATAGTTGAATCAGGTTTGGATCGATTGATTATTTCCATTGACGGATTGACACAAAAAACGTATGAAAATTATCGTATTTCTGGTCAACTCTATAAGGTAATTGAAGGAACAAAAGAAATTATCAAAGCTAAAAAAGAAGCCAATTCTCAAACTCCTCATTTGATTTTCCAATTTTTGGTGGTGAAGCAAAACGAACATGAAATTGATGATTTATACAAATTAGCAAATGAATTAGGCATCAAAGATGTTCGTTTGAAAACGGCGCAATTCTACGATTACAAAAACGGAAATGTCTTAATGCCTGAAAACGAATCGTACGCTCGTTATAAGAAATTAAAAGACGGAACGTTTACGCTAAAATATAAAGTAGGAAATCATTGCTGGAGAATGTGGAGCAGCTCCGTAATCACTTGGGATGGCTCAATTGTTCCATGTTGTTTCGATAAAGATGCACAACATGTACTTGGTTCATTAAAAACAACTGATTTCACTACTATTTGGAAAGATAAACGCTATCATCAATTTAGAACTTCTGTTTTAACCCATCGAAATCAAATTGACATTTGTCAAAATTGTTCGGAAGGTGCAAAGGTTTGGATCTGAATAATTTATAATCTGCAATCTCCAAATCTACAATCAATTACTTAAATATTTCGCGCCTTCCCTTCTTGCTAAGCCTTGCAAATTGATTTCTTCTATAAATTCTCGAACATCATCTGCGTTAAATTTTGAATATTGACGCAAAGCCCAACCGATTGCTTTTTGAATAAAAAACTCTTTCACTGGTTGATATTGCTGAATTAAACTTTTTAATAATTCAAAATTGACATCATTTTTATATTTCAATTGATAAATTAAACAACTTCTATTCAGCCACATATTTGAATTATTGCGCCATTCTTGAATTACATTTTCTACTTGATCAGGAAATTGTTTGAAATAGGTTCCTAAAACATTACTAGCAATACTATCAACCGAATCCCACCAAGAATGATTTGTAATGAACCATTCAAATTGCTCGATATCTTCTTTTTGAAGCGTTTCTTTTTTCCGCGAATTCATCCAGTCTATCGCTACATAATGCAGTTCACGGCATTCTTTTTCCCATAATTCACGAACAATCTCCCAGCGATTAATTGACTTTTCATTTTGTTTTAAAAGTGTAAACCATTCTTTTTGAATTGCTTTTCGAGTTGTTGCATCGACGCCATAAAAAGTAAATTTTCCTTTCATGTAGTTCGAAGCACTTATTGCTCGATTTTCATCTGCTTTTTGTTCGAAATTAATTACAATAAGATTTATTAAGTCGCTTGTTTTCATCATCCATTAATTGATTTTTAAATATAATGAAAATAAAATTCACAATAATAGTTGTACATATAACTATTATTTATAAATTTGAAATTATTAGAGTGAAAAAATGGGAAAGTTAGAACAAGATTTACAGCAGAAAAAGTTTAATAATGTGGTCATTAAGGCTAACATTAATATTTTGTTTACTGCAAATTTTATCTATAATCAAATCTCTTCTTACTTAAAACCTTACGATTTAACGCATGAACAATTTAATGTACTTCGCATATTGAGAGGAAAACATCCTGATTGTATGTGTCAAAAAGATGTATTAAGTAGAATGGTTGCTCCTAAATCAAACTTGACTTTAATCGTCAAAAAATTAGTCACTAAACAATTAATTTCTGTTGCTCAATCTTCAAAAGATAAAAGAGAATATGAAATTTCAATTACTGATTTAGGGTTAGAAAAATTAAAAGTATTAGATACTGAATTAATAAAATTCGATCATAACATTACCAAATTAACGGAAAATGAAGCGATTCAATTAAATGAATTATTAGATAAAATTAGAGGTTAAAAAAAAATTACACTAATAGTTGTACATATAACTAATTAAGAAAATGGAAAAGAAAATTATAGCATCATTCAAAGCTCCGATCAGCAAAAGTATGGGACCGTATGTGCGACAAGTCATACCGAGTACCGTTGGAGATTTAGATCCTTTCGTATTTTTAGATCACTTTGGCCCATTCAAAAAATCTCCAGATTTCAAAGGTGTTCCTCCTCACCCACATGCAGGAATTGCTACGATTACTTATTTATTGGAAGGAAGTAACCGTCATCTTGATAGTTATGGTCACGAAGCTTTGATACAAAGTGGCGATTTGGCATGGATGCAAGCAGGTAAAGGAATTATTCATGCAGAAGGGCTAGACGAAGTTGGAACGGAAAATGAACAAGTTCACGGATTACAATTTTGGATTTCTCTACCTGCAAAAGATAAATTCATTGAACCTGACTTTTTTCATTATTCAAAAGATCAATTTCCAGTTTTAGTTGAAAACGATATAGAATACAAAATTGTTGTCGGCGAATTAAAAGGAGGGAAATCTCCCGTAAGTTCTTTATCTCCTGCGATGATATTTGATATTCAAATTCCAGCAAATAAAGAATTTGAACTACCGATAGAAACAGATTATGCAAGTGGGATTTATGTGATAGAAGGAGAAATTGAAATTGATAGTAAAATGTTACAACCAACTTCAATGACTAAAATGAGTTTTGAAGGCGAAAAAATTCAAATCAAAACTAAAAATCCAGCAAGAATAATCGTTTTGGGAGGTTTACCTTTAAATGAACCTATTGTTGGTTATGCTTCATTTGTAATGAATTCAATGGAACAAATTCAACAAGTGGTGAATGATTATCAAATGGGGAAAATGGGCGAAATAAGTTTATAGTTAAGAATTAAAAGTTAAAAGATGAAATTATTAGAAAAATTTAAAATTGGTGATTTAGAGTTGAAAAACAGACTTGTAATGGCACCAATGACAAGAAGTAGAGCGAATGCTCAAGGAGAAGTTAATGACTTAATCGTAAAGTATTACGTTCAACGTGCTTCAGCTGGTTTGTTAATCACAGAAGCTGTAAATATCTCTGAACAAGCAATCGGAAGTCCTTTGACTCCAGGACTTTATACTCGAGAACAAATTACAGCTTGGAAAAAGGTAACTGATGCAGTTCACGAAGCGAATGGATTAATTTTCGCTCAGTTATGGCATACGGGAAGAGTTGGTCATTCAATCGACAAAAATGGTGTTTTACCTGTTTCTGCTTCAGCGATTGCAATTGAAGGTCAAACACATTTCACATCTCAAGGTCCGAAAGAATATGAGACACCAAGAGAATTAACTACAGAAGAAATTAAACAAATCATTCAAGACTACAAACAAGCAGCAATCAATGCGAAAGAAGCAGGATTTGATGGAGTAGAATTGCATAGTGCTTTTGGATATTTGCCAAATCAATTTTTAGTTGATGGAGCAAACAAACGTAACGATGAATTCGGTGGTTCAATTGAAAACAGAAGTCGATTTGTGTTAGAAATAATGAAAGGATTAGTAGAAGTTTTCGGAGCTGATAAAGCAGGGATAAAACTTTCTCCAAGTATTCCTTACAATGGAATGATTGACAGCGATCCAACAGCACTTTTCAGTTATTTGATTACTGAATTAAACAAACTTCCATTAGCATATATCCAATTAATGCAACCAATGTTTCCAATCGATGCTTTCCCAACTTGGCCGAAAGATGTATTAACTACATTTGGACATTTATTTGACAAAACGATTATCGTAAATGGTGGTTATGACCAACAAAAAGGAGAACAAGAATTAGAAAATAATAGAGCACATTTAGTTTCTTACGGTTCAGCATTTATTGCGAATCCAGATTTACCAAAACGTTTTGAATTAAACGCAGAATTGAATACACCAGATAGAAATACGATGTATGGTGGTGGTGAAAAAGGATTTACAGATTATCCATTTTTAGAAAACAACAATTAATAGACAAGATCATGAATAGAATTCAAGCAATTTTAACATTGGATATGGAGAATATCCCTAGTAACTTTCAAGAAATAATCAAACACGAACAAGAAGTTGTTGCACAGTGGAAAGCAGAAGGTATTTTAGAACACCTTTTTCTTAGAGAAACAAAAAACGGAGCAATATTAATTTTTAAAGATATTGACGAAGCAAAAGTAAGAGAGTTAATGCCTACACTCCCTTTGTATCAATTGAAAAAAAGTGTTGAATACTTTAGTTTAATGCAACAGTTTTAAAACATAAATAAAGATACATATGGAAACAAAATTAACTTTTAAGCAAATAATCACAGCTGGATTAATAGCAGGAGGAGCATCTGCCATTTTTAATGCTATATTATTTTACACGTTCCATGCTGCAAGAGTATTGGTTGATACAATTCATATTCAACCAAATACACCGTTAACAATTGCACCGATTGTGATATCAAGTATTTTACCTTCTATTATTGGAAGTATCGTTTTTTATTTCATTGAAAAATATACTTCTAATGGATTTAAAATTTTCAGAATCGTTTCGATTGTATTAGTGACTTTGTCTCTAATTAGTCCATTTACAAATATTCTAAATGTAACTTTTGGTTATGCAATGGTATTAAATGTAATGCACATTATTGTTGCAGGAGAATTGTTATATTTCATTGGGAAAAAAGTGAAAGCGAAAGCTTAGTTTATTATTTCAGTCATCGTGTACTTCTACACGATGACTGAAAAATTAATCTATATCGATTTGATAAAAGAATTTGTATCGAAATGTCCGTAAGATAATTTTGGATATCTATAGAATTAACTTACTTTTAAGAGAGATAATATTAATTTGATTAAAATATTAATTCAAGTGATGCGTTTAATTAGACATCATCGCAACAATGAATAGAAAAACCATAAATAGTATAATTCTTTTCAGTTTTTATTTGATAAACTTTACAACTGTATTTGCTCAACCTTGTGGGCCAAATTCAAGAATAGTTGATAGACAGGTTTTATCTTCGAATGGTGACATAATATTATTGAGAACAGAATTTAATGGAGGACTAATGGACGTTTTCAATAATCATAAAGAATTTGATTTAAATTATGTTCTTATTTCTGAAAACGGAAAAATCAAAAAAGATACGTCATTAAATTTAATATGGGATGAGAGGTATTATGACTTTATGTCTTGTAATGCAACTTACAGACAAAAAAGCAAACTTGACTATCCATGCTCGAACGAAAATGAATGTGCTTTATATTTCCCATTTTCTCAAAACAATAATACTGTTTTGGAATATTTTCTATGCGGTGACAGAAAATTTGCATACGAAATAACCATTAACAAAAAAGGGGATGGTAAAAGTACACTCTATAACCTAGACACAATTGGACTTATCAACGAAGTGAAATATCACGATGACTTTACAAAATATGTTTTCTTCAAAAATTATTTAGAAAAGAAATATGATAAATTGAATAATTTACCAAGTGAACAATTTGAATTTTTAAATGAGAAAACAAAGGTTAAAATAACAAATAGAAACATTGAATTAAACAAAGATTCAGCTAGCTACAAATGGAAAATTACCAGCGAAAAATGGGAAATTTCATTAGACGGCAGTATTTTTAGTTATTACAATAATCCACCATTAATAAACATTAATGATAAAGTTTTATATGTAACTGTTTTTAATGAGGATTTTGCATCTTGTCCAGGCTACGGACAAGACACTTTCCCAATTACATATGCTATTAACATTAAAAAAGGGAAAATCATTTGGAAACAAGAAGTAAAATACAAAAATTAGTCAACTATTTAAACTACTTAACTTTTGCAATTTCTATATCTTTTATAGTTGTAACATTTCTATCAGACAATGGTGCTTGGGAGCAAACAAGTTATAGTTATAATATAATTAAATGGCAATTGATCATTCATTTGTTAGTATTATTATTAATTACATTCTGGATAGTTAATCTGAAATCTAAAATTTACTCATTACCATTTAGAAATAGGCTTTTTACATTTTTACCTTTTATTTTTTGTCTTGGAATTTTAATAACTTTAATAGCCCAAAGAAAAAATGAAGCATTCAATAATATTGTTTTTAAATATAATTCAAACAGTGACTTTTGGGCAATAAAAAAAGCAGAAGAGTTTGTCGAAGACTTTTCGGAAAATCAGAACAAGGTTATATCTTTTGTTGATAGTGTTCAGAATTTACACGGTAAAATATCCTTTAGTTGGGAGTATACAGAGGTTTATCTTAATAAGAAAACAAACAAATATAGTGTTGGTTATTCATCACCAAAAATTGAAGTCCCAAATGAAATTGTTGATATTTTGAATTCATTCGAAATTATAAGGATTAGCAATGAGCAAAATGGTTTAAAGAATTACACAATTATTCTTAATTCCTACAGATTAAATGGAAAAACATATACTCTTCATTATATCCCTGAAAAAAATTTTAGAGTGAAACAAAGAGAAGTTTCATTTTTAAATAGTGGAACTTGGCTATATAAAATTAATGATCTCTGGTATATTGAATTCTATGACGGAAGTAACGGTTGATAAATTCTCTTACTTCAGTAAATATAGAATAAGTTAATCATCATTTAGTCGTTGATTTAATTATTTTTCATCATTCAGTCCAACTAAAATTTCATACAACTTAACCTTGTTTTCAAACTGTTTAGAATAATTTGATTTTAATTAGTTAATCTAAAATCGGAATTTAGTTAAAGACTAAATAAAAATGAAGATGGACAAAGTAAAATTATCTATTGTAAGTTTAAGCTTGCTTGTTTTGGGTACAACTTTTTATTCTTGTAACAAAGGTAAAATTGTTTCAACTGGAGATGTATCTATTACAGATGTTGTAAAAGCAAAATTCTCAAGTGCCGTTTCCATTTCTACAAAAGGTATTGGTAGAAAGGAGAGAATTATTCTAAAAAGCAATGGACTGCCAGAACATAAAACGCCCTACTGGGGTTCAGGTCATGCCTTATATGAAGATTTCCCATCAGGTCATGCACCTAACGCAAATACGACAATGGAATCTCAAACTTATGTAATGAAAATTCCGACAAATCCAGCAGAAGCATCTTCAAAAGAAGAAACTTCATTAGGTGAAATTGGAATGGCGTTGAATGGTGTAGCTATTTACAATGATCGAGAAGGTGGTAACGTTTCACTTGATGCTATGACATTATCAACTTTTGACAATTCTGGTGCACACCCAACTCCTGGTAAAAATTATCACTACCATACAACAGGTAAATACACATCCGTAGATGATGCAAAATTGATTGGTTTCTTGCGTGATGGTTTTCCGATTTATGGAAGAAAAGATATGACTGGCGAGTATCCTACATTAGATGAATATGGAGGTCATTACGGACCGACAGAAGATTTTCCAAATGGAATTTATCACTATCACGCATCCAATGTAAATTATTTAAATTCTGGTTATTACATTTTGAAAGCAGGTAGTTACTATGGTACTAAAGGAAACTTCACTAAATAGTTTAATTTTCGTCATTTTTTGCAGTATTACATTTGGTTGCTCACAACCAAAAAAGGATATAGCAATGAATATTTTTGAAAATATTGATGTATCGAAAATACCAAACGATACTATTTTAGTAAACAATAAAAAATTGAAATTGAAGAATGGGGTTTATTACTTTGGTTATAAGCCCTATTCGGGTTTTATAAAAGAATTATATATATCCGATTCACTCAAGTACATAGGTTCTTACTATAAAGGGGAACAACATGGTACCACTAAAACTTTTTTTCCAAATGGTAAATTAGAAACAGAACGTAGCTATAAAAATGGATTAAGCTACGGCAGACATTTTGGCTTTTGGGAAAATGAAAAAATGAAATTTGATTATATGTATCTAGATGACAGTCGCCAAGGCATACAAAAACAATGGTATGAAAGCGGAAAAAAATATTATGAATTAACGTTTTCTGATGACAAAGAAAATGGTATGCAAAAAGCTTGGCGTGAGAATGGAAAGCTATATATTAACTATGAAGTAAGAGATGGTGTGAAATATGGTCTCCAAAAAGCTGCACTTTGTTACACCTTGAAAAATGAAAAACTAAAATGAAATATTACTCTATTATTCTTTCTTTATTACTAATGATGGCTTGTACTGATAATACAAGAAAACTTCCCTATTATAACACACCTGATTTCACTCCCAAATGGGAAATGACGAACGATAAAAATTTTCATCAAATTAGACCTTTTAAACTTAAAAATCAGGACAACAAAGTTTTTACTGAGAAAGATATTGACGGTAAAATTTGTATTGCAGATTTTTTTTTTACAAGTTGTCCGGGTATTTGCCCTAAAATGACAAACAGTATGGGTGATTTACAAAAAGAATTTATAAATGACGATGATATATTACTCTTATCTCATAGCGTAACTCCTGAGAAAGATAATGTATCTGTTTTAAGAAAGTATGCAAAAGAAAAAAAAGTCAATAGCAAAAGATGGAAACTTTTAACTGGAGAAAAAAATGAAATCTATGATTTAGGGCGTAAATATTATTTCGTTGAGGAAGATGAAGGTGTAAAAAAAGGAAATGATGTGTTTTTACATACCGAAAATTTTATACTTATAGATAAGGATAGACATATTCGTGGAATTTATAATGGTCTAGATCCAAATAGTATGCAAAATTTAATAAATGATATAAAAGTTTTGAAAGTTGAATAGTTTAGAATAACACATATACATTATTAAAATTAACTAATAACGAAGAAAACTTCGATTTTTGATACCTCACTTTTTTATACAACCCAACATAAATTTTCTACAACTTAACCCAATATTTAAACTAGTTAAGGAAACTAAATTTTAGTAAATAGACCTAATAATGGAAATTTGATTGATCAATTGTGGAAAATCCAATTGATTAAATTTTATTTTGCCTTTATGAAAAAAATAGTATCCGTAATTTTCTTTATGTGCACTTTGATATTAAATGCACAAAACAGCGAACAAAACATTCGAGGAACAATTGTCGATAAACTTTCAAAAACACTAATTATTGGTGCAACTGTTCAAATCAATTCAATTCAAAAAGCAACTTTGTCTGATAGTGTAGGTAATTATTCATTAAACGGAATCTTGCCTGATAGATATGATGTTTTGGTTTTATTTACTGGTTATAAAGATGTATTTATTCCAAATGTAATTGTTACTTCAGGAAAAGAAGTAATACTTGATATTGAAATGGAAGAATTGTTTAACAATAAATTAGATGAAGTTGTTGTGAAAGCAAATGATAAATCGAATTCAATCAACAAATTAGCAACTGTGAGTGCCCGTACTTTTTCAATGGAGGAAGTCAATAGATATGCTGGAGGAAGAAGTGATCCTGCTCGATTGGTTGCCAATTTTGCAGGTGTTAGTGCACCAGATGATAGTCGAAATGATATTGTTATTCGTGGAAATTCACCTGTTGGAGTATTATGGAGAATCGATGGTTTGAATGTGACTAATCCAAATCATTTCGCAGCAGTTGGAACGACGGGTGGAGCTGTAAGTGCATTAAATACAAATCTTCTAAAAACTTCAGACTTTTTCACTTCTGCTTTCCCTGCAGAATATGGAAATGCGAATTCAGGTGTTTTCGATTTAGGTTTGCGAAACGGTAATAATAAAAAACGTGAAACTACTTTACAAATTGGAGTTATTACAGGTGCTGAAGCAACTACTGAAGGCCCAATCAATAAAGCTAAAGGTTCATCTTACTTAATTGGTTATCGTCATGCATTAGCTAGTGTTGCACAAGCAGTCGGTATAAATATTGGAACAACTGCCACTCCTTCTTATCAAGATTTATCATATAAATTAAATGGTGGAACAACTAAATTTGGTAAGTTTTCTACGTTTGGAATTTTAGCAAATAGCACCATCAACATCGGGGGTGGAAATGATAATACACTTTACGGTAATGGAAATAAGGTAGATTTTTCAAGTAAAATAGGCATAATGGGCATCAATCATTTTAAGCAAGTGAACAAACGTTCTTATTTTAACTCATCAATTGGGGTAAACTATTCTTATACGCAGCAAATTGGATATAAAACTGATAATTTCACCCTTACTACTTTCTCAAAAGAAGAAAATACGGTTGAAAAAACAAGTTACAATTTAAACACTTCATACAATACAAAATTAAATTCTAAATTGTTCTTAAAAATTGGACTTCAAGATGAAATTATTGGCTTGTATTTGAATTATAAAACAAAAGAAAATTTAAATGATAGTTACAAACAAATTTGGGATTATAACAGTTCTACAAATTTAGCGCAAGCCTATGTTCATTTAAAATATACTATCTCTAACAGATTTAAAATGAATATCGGAGTGCATTCTCAATATTTTGCTCTGAACAATTCAAAATCAATCGAACCAAGATTTGGATTAACATATATCACTGGTGAAAAAAGTAATATTACGTTTGGATACGGTTTACATTCTCAAACACAACCAATCAACGTATATTTTCTTCAATCAAAAGATGCAAGTGGAAATACCGTTTACAACAATAAAAACTTAGATTTTACAAAAAGTCACCATTTGGTATTGGGTTATTCTTACCAACCAACTAAGGATTGGAGAATTAAAACAGAAGCTTATTATCAATCATTATACAATGTTCCTGTTACCTCTTATTCAGGAAGTTATTCAATGCTAAATACAGGGTCAACTTTTAAAACTGATTTACAAGATAGTTTAGTAAACGAAGGAACTGGAACAAATTACGGAATAGAATTAACTGTAGAAAAGTTTTTCAGCAAAGGATATTATGGTTTGTTTACAACTTCAGTTTACGATTCAAAATACAAAGGAAGTGACGGTGTAGAAAGAAATACAGCATTCATTGGTAGATATGTTTTTAACATCCTTGCTGGTAAGGAATGGAAAGTTGGAGCGAAAAAAATAAATAAATTTTCATTAGATGTTAAATACACAAACGCTGGCGGAAGAGCATATACTGCAATTGATGTTGAAGCTTCAAATTTGATAGGACATGAACAAAGATCAACTGATATTTACGGTTCATATTACGCTAATTATTATCGTTTAGATGTTAAAATTGGTTTTGTATTAAACAGTGATAAACGAAAAATAGCACAAACTTTTTCATTAGACATTCAAAATGTTACTAACCATAGCAATATATTTTCTTCAAGTTATGATGATAAACTTAAAGACATACGATATACATATCAATTAGGATTTTTTCCTAACTTCATCTACAAAATACAGTTTTAGCTTTTATGCGAAATAATAAAATGAGATTTATATATATGCTGGGAATAGGTTTACTCATTTCCAGCATATTTTTAGGCTTCATTATTTCAAAACCACCGCATGGATATCTTCCTCCTACTTTCTTTATAGTAATTGCGACATTTATCATCATTGAAGGGAATTTAAGGATTGACGCTTTATTAAATCAGAGAATTTCTTGGTTTGTAAATCCTAAAAAAAGAATTCTTTATCAATTTAGTTTAGCCTTCATTTTTACCGTATTATCAGTTATTTTATTAATTAGAATTGCTCATTATTATATAGATAAGGGGGGTAAAAGTCCGCATGGAATATTCAATGATCCAATATTGATTCCAGGTATTTTAGTCACGATTATTGTTTTACTTGTTGATATAGGGATCCAGTTTTACAAATCGTTACAAGCGACTTTATTAGAAACAGAAAAACACAAGGCAGAAAGTGCAATAGCACAATTACAAAATTTAAAAAATCAAATCAATCCTCATTTCTTATTTAATAATTTAAGTATTCTTTCAGCTTTAGTATATAAAGGAGATAGAAAAGCAGTTGAATTTATTAATGAATTTTCCCAAGTATATCGCTACGCTCTGTCCAACGATAAAACGGAATTGGTTTCTTTAAATGACGAAATCACTTTTTTAAACCA
>Ga0315907_10005602_pt1 | contig 13589 bp, 14 predicted proteins | sample LakEriMetagenome_3_FD_203525 | JGI IMG/M metagenome (GOLD analysis project Ga0315907, IMG submission 203525) | Freshwater fungal communities from buoy surface, Lake Erie, Ohio, United States - Buoy 12 MA123 | ecosystem: Environmental > Aquatic > Freshwater > Lake > Lake biofilm | place: USA...
GGGTGTAAAAGGCGAAATAGCCACTTGATAAAAGCGTACTAATAAAACAAACGGATATACAAACCATTGTTTCATTGTCTTTGGATATTTCAATTGGTGTTGGCTACACATATCACATTGATTAAAAAAAAGAACCTCAATTGAGATTCTTTATCGTGTTAAAAGGTAAAAGTAGTTCCTTCTTTTCCGTCTTTAAGTTGAATTCCTATAGCTAAAAGTTTGTCTCTAATTTCATCCGATAAAGCAAAGTCTTTATTAGCTCTCGCTTGATTGCGCATTTCAATTAGCATTTCAACTACACCATTTAGTTTTTCAGTTGAACCCGATGCTCCATCTGAAGTATTATTCATTCCTAAAACATCATAAATAAAATTTGAAAGTGTTTGAGCTAACAAATCAATATCTTCCGATGTTAGAGTTGCAGTGCCATCGTTTACTAAATTAATATAGCGGGCACCTTCAAATAATTGTGCAATTAAAATAGGCGTATTGAAATCATCATTCATAGCATCATAACAACTTTGTTTCCAAGAAGTAATGTCTAATGAAGAGGTTGATGTTGCTTTTAACGAAGGGATCAGTTTTAATGACTCCATCAAACGATTATAGCCTTTTTCACTGGCTACCATGGCATCATTTGAAATGTCCAAAACACTTCGGTAATGCGCTTGTAAAAAGCAAAAACGAACAATATTTGGTTCAAATGATTTTTCAAAAAACGAATTATTTCCTGTGACTAATTCCATCGGAAGTATAAAGTTTCCAGTAGATTTACTCATGCGTAATCCGTTCATGGTTAACATATTAGTGTGCATCCAAAAATTTACTGGTGAATGTCCGTTGCAGGCAGTTCCTTGTGCTACTTCACACTCATGATGTGGAAATTTTAAATCCATACCGCCACCATGAATATCAAACGTTTCTCCTAAGTATTTAGTACTCATAGCGGTACACTCTAAGTGCCAACCTGGAAAACCTTCTCCCCATGGTGAATTCCAACGCATAATATGTGCCGGTGAAGCATTTTTCCAAAGGGCAAAATCTTGAGGATTTTTCTTTTCACTTTGACCGTCTAAATCACGGGTATTGGCGAATAATTCATCAATATTTCTATTGCTTAGCGAACCATAATTTAATCCTTTTGCATTGTAAGCAAAAACATCAAAATAGACTGAACCATTGCTTTCATATGCAAAACCCAATTCAATTAACTTTTGGGTTAATTCTATTTGTTCTACAATATGACCTGTTGCAGTGGGTTCAATTGTTGGAGGAAGAAAATTAAAAGCGTCCAATACTTTATGAAAATCGACCGTATATTTCTGAACGATTTCCATGGGTTCAAGTTTTTCTAAACGCGATTGTTTTACAAAACGGTCATTGGCAACATCACCATCATCCGTTAAATGACCTGCATCGGTAATGTTTCTAACATATCTTACTTTGTAATCTAAATGTAATAAATATCTATAAATTACATCAAACGACATAAAAGTACGAACATTGCCTAAATGTACATTACTATAAACTGTAGGACCGCAAACATACATACCAATAGTTCCTTCATGAATAGGAGTAAAGGTTTCTTTTTCCCCCGAAAGGGTATTGTAGATTTTTAGCGGCTGATTTTTATATAGTTCCATTAGTACAATTGCTCGATTTTTGTATTGATTGAATTTAAATTAAAACTGAGTATCTAACTTAATATAATCTAAAAATTCTCTTTTTACTTTGTCTTCTTTAAACTTACCTCCAAATTCTGAAGTTACCGTGCTACTTTCAATATCTCTAATTCCTCTCGAATTTACACATAAATGTTTGGCATCAATAACACAAGCTACATCCATTGTACCTAAAACATTTTGTAATTCTTGTACAATTTGCATGGTTAAACGTTCTTGTACTTGAGGTCTTTTGGCATAAAAATCTACCACACGATTCATTTTGGATAAACCTACCACTGTGCCTTTAGAAATATAAGCAACGTGAGCTCTACCAACAATTGGTAAAAGGTGGTGTTCACAAGTAGAATAAACAACTATGTTTTTTTCAACGAGCATTTCACCATATTTATATTTGTTTTCAAAGGTAGATGAACTTGGTTTTTTAGCAGGATTTAAACCGCCGAAAATTTCTTTTACAAACATTTTTGCAACACGATTAGGTGTTCCTTTCAAACTGTCATCTGTAAGGTCTAGACCAAGAGTATATAAAATATGCTCAACATCTTTTTTTATCGATTCAATTTTATCATCGTCAGAAATATCAAAAGCATCAGCACGCATTGGTGTTTGTGCACTTGTTGCAACATGGTTGTTTCCTATCTCTTCTTGAAAATCCTCGTTTTGTTTCATTAGTAGTGGTTAGTTTCTTGGTAATTTTTGAATACGCAAAGATAAATAATAAACGACATCGAATAAAAAAAAGGAAAGCCTTTTTTTGACTTTCCTTTTAATTAAAAGTGATTATTATTTTTTATTGTAAACGGTTATAGCTTCTTTTAATATTTGAACCGCTTTTATTAAATCTTCTTTTTTCAAAACATAAGCAATACGCACTTCATCAAGTCCTACGTTAGGTGTTGAATAAAATCCAGCTGCAGGAGCAACCATGACAGTTTCTCCATTAAAATCATAAGATTCTAAAAGCCATTGCGCAAAGTTATCCGCATTGTCAATAGGTAATTTTGCAATACAATAAAAGGCGCCTTTAGGAGTAGCAACTGTAATTCCGTCTATTTTTTGTAATTCAGAAATTAATACATCTCTTCTTTCTTTATATTCAGAAATAACATCATCAAAATAACTTTGAGGTGTATCTAGTGCGGCTTCACTTGCAATTTGTGCATAAGTAGGCGGACTCAAACGTGCTTGTGCAAATTTCATAGCAGTTGCCATAACTTCTTTGTTTTTTGAAACAATGCAACCAATTCTTGCCCCACACATGCTATATCTTTTTGAAACCGAATCAATCATAATGGCATGCTCTTCTAAACCTGGAACATTCATTACAGAAAAATGTGTTTCGCCATCATAGATGAATTCTCTATATACTTCGTCTGCAATTAAAAACAAATCGTGTTTTTTAACTATTTCTGCCAGTTTTAAAATTTCTTCTTTAGAATATAAATATCCAGTTGGATTTCCAGGATTACAAATTAAAATAGCCTTTGTTTTTGGTGTAATTAATTTTTCAAAAGCTTCAATAGGAGGTAAAGCAAAACCGGTTTCAATTCCAGAAATTACAGGAACTACTTTTACTCCTGAAGCAGTAGAAAAACCATTATAATTGGCATAAAAAGGTTCAGGAATTATGATTTCATCACCGCTATCCATAGTGCTTCCCATAGCAAAAAGTAAGGCTTCAGAACCACCTGTAGTAATAATAATATCTTGTGTTTCAATAGGTAAACCGTGATTTTTATAATAACTAGAAAGTTTTGTTCTGTAGCTTTCAAAACCAGCAGAATGACTGTATTCTAACACACTAATGTCAGCATTTTTTACTGCTTGTAGAGCAACTTCTGGAGTTTTAATATCAGGTTGCCCAATGTTTAAGTGATATACTTTGTTACCTTTCTTCTTCGCAATTTCAGCATAGGGAACCAATTTTCTAATTGGAGATTCGGGCATTTGTTGTCCTTTAATCGAAACTTTTGGCATGATGTAATTTTTTAGTTGGGCAAAATTGCAACTTTTTTTCAAAATTGCATACTATTTTCATTTAAAAAAGGCTAAAAAAAAGTCTCAAAATGAACTGAGACTTACTTTTTTTTATGAATTAGGGAACGTTTTCTTTTTTACAAGCGGACTCACTTCTTCTTTTACAATTACAGTGCCTTTTATCCGTAACGGAATCATGCCGTTTTCTTTATTAATAGCATTGGTTTCTATCGTAATGGTTTTACTAATTGGGCCAGGATTCATGTTATATTGCACTTTTATCTGACCTTTAGCGCCTGGAGCAATTGGTTCCTTAGGCCATTCAGGCACGGTACAACCACAACTCGATTTAGCATTCTTAATCAAAAGGGGTTCGTCTCCTGTATTTGTGAATTCAAATATTCGGATTCCGTCATCTTTTCCTTTTTCCACTTCTCCATAATTGATGGTTTCTTCTTTAAACTCAATTTTAGGACCTTTTTGAGCTAGGGAAGTCAAACCAATCAATACTGTAATAAAAACAAGTAATTTTTTCATCATTTTATTAATTAATAGGTTGCTGTAAATTTAAATAAATATAAGTAACGAACAAACTACACGTAACATTTTTTTTATTTTAGTGTTATCGTTACTTTTGCACTTAGTAATACAAAAAACATACCAAAGTTGCTTTTTTTGAGAAGCGAATGGCTCGGGATCTATTTGTTATCCATTTTCCCGCTGTTTGCTCTACAAGGTGCCGCTTCCATCGGGGCTAGAAAGCTAATTTTTCGATTTTTTGTAACCGTTTTTTTAAAATTATTCAGTGTAAATCTGAAATCTAATATCTGAAATCTAAAAATAATATGATTCCTGCACAATTCAACCCTAAAGAAGTAGAACAAAAGTGGTACGACTACTGGATGAAAAACGATTATTTCTCATCCAAACCCGACCACAGAACGCCATACACCATTGTAATTCCGCCACCTAATGTAACCGGAGTCTTACACATGGGGCACATGTTGAATAACACCATTCAAGATGTATTAATTCGTCGTGCGCGTTTAAAAGGATTCAACGCCTGTTGGGTGCCAGGAACTGATCATGCTTCTATTGCAACCGAGGCAAAAGTTGTTGCCAAGTTGAAAGAAGAAGGCATCAATAAAAATGATTTAACGCCTGAAGAATTCCTTAAACACGCTTGGGATTGGACCAATAAATATGGCGGAACCATCTTAGAACAATTAAAACAATTAGGTTGTTCTTGCGATTGGAGTCGTACTAAGTTTACAATGGATGACGATATGTCAGCTTCTGTAATACACTCTTTTGTAGATTTATACAATAAAGGTTTAATCTATCGCGGTTACCGAATGGTGAACTGGGATCCAGAAGCAAAAACCACATTATCCGACGAAGAAGTAATTTTTGAAGAGCGCCAAGGAAAATTATATTTCATCAACTATAAAATCGAAGGTTCAACAGATTTTTTAACCGTTGCTACAACACGTCCAGAAACCATTTTTGGAGATACTGCAATTTGCATCAATCCAAATGATGAGCGTTTTGCTCATTTGAAAGGTAAAAAAGCAATCGTACCAATATGCGGTAGAGTAGTACCCATCATTGAAGACGAATATGTAGATGTAGAATTTGGAACAGGTTGCTTAAAAGTAACTCCGGCTCATGATACAAACGATAAAACATTAGGCGATAAACACAATTTAGAAATCATCGATATTTTCAATGAAGATGCTACTTTGAATTCGTTCGGATTGCATTATCAAGGAAAAGACCGATTTGTAGTTCGTGAGGAAATTGCTAAAGAATTAGAATCTATTGGAGCGTTAGCAAAAACCGAAACGCATTTGAACAAAGTGGGTACTTCCGAAAGAACTAAAGCGGTTATCGAACCAAGATTATCCGATCAATGGTTCTTAAAAATGGAAGAATTAGTAAAACCTGCCATCAAAGCCGTTTTAGAATCAGATGACATTAAATTATATCCAAATCGTTTCAATAATACCTATGCACATTGGTTGAACAACATACGCGATTGGAATATATCCCGTCAATTATGGTGGGGCCAACAAATTCCGGCCTATTTTTATGGTGACGGAAAAGAAGATTTCGTAGTAGCTGAAAACATTGAAAAAGCGCTAGAGCTTGCAAAAGCAAAAACTTCCAACTCAACACTGACCACTGCTGACTTACGTCAGGACGCTGATGCACTTGACACTTGGTTTTCTTCATGGTTATGGCCAATGGCGGTTTTTGGTGGCGTTTTGAATCCTGAAAATGAAGATTTTAAATACTATTATCCAACCAATGATTTAGTTACCGGACCCGATATTTTGTTCTTCTGGGTAGCGCGTATGATTATTGCAGGGTATGAATATACTGGAAAAAAACCGTTCTCAAATGTTTATTTAACTGGATTAGTTCGCGATAAGCAAGGACGTAAAATGTCTAAATCATTAGGTAATTCGCCAGAACCATTGGGACTAATTGAAAAATTTGGTGCCGACGGCGTTCGTGTAGGATTATTATTAAGTGCTTCGGCAGGAAACGATATTTTATTCGACGAAGAATTATGCAATCAAGGAAAAGGGTTTTCTAATAAAATTTGGAATGCCTTTAAATTGATTAAAGGTTGGGAAGTAGCCGATATTCCTCAACCCGAATCGTCTAAAGTAGCAATTGAATGGTACGAGGCAAAATTGCAACAAACCCTTTTAGAAATTGAAGATAATTTTGACAAATACAGATTATCCGATGCGTTAATGGCAATTTATAAATTGGTATGGGACGATTTTTGTTCGTGGTTCTTAGAAATGATTAAGCCAGGATATCAACAACCAATTGATAAAGCAACTTTTGACAAAGCGATTGAAATGCTGGAATCCAACTTAAAATTATTGCATCCGTTCATGCCGTTTTTAACAGAGGAAATTTGGCATCACATTGCAGAAAGAACTCCAGAACAAGCATTGATAGTAGGTGAGTGGCCAAAAGCAAAATCGTTTGACGCACAATTAATAACTGATTTTGATTTTGCAACCGAAGTAATTTCGGGTATTAGAACCATTCGAAAAGATAAAAACATTCCGTTTAGAGATGCTATTGCGTTGTCTATACTGAATAATGAAAAGGCATCAACGTATTTTGATTCAGTGATTCTAAAGTTAGGAAATGTTGAGGCAATAAATTATGTTTCAGATAAAGTAGACGGTGCATTGTCGTATCGTGTGAAATCAAACGAATATTTTATTCCGATTACTGGAGCCATTGATGTGGAAGCAGAAATCATCAAATTAACCGAAGAGTTAAAGTATACTCAAGGGTTCTTACGCTCGGTTCAGGGAAAATTGTCTAACGAGAAATTCGTTGCCGGTGCACCCGAACAAGTGATTGCTAATGAACGCAAAAAAGAAGCCGATGCATTAGCAAAAATTGCGACTTTAGAACAAAGTTTAGCAAGTTTGAAATAGTACTTTGTCATAATAAAAAAGAATCCCGAGTTTGTGCTCAGGATTTTTTGTGTTTATTGTGGGCAGGGATTGTAAATCAGTGCTATCGAGAAAAAACGAATTTTAACAACGATTGTTTTTATTCAAATCGCGTTTAAACAATACTTTATTATCTTTTGCAATATAATCGCCCCTAATAATCAAATACGGATGATTGTTTGAATATCCTGCGCTGCGGCTTTTGAGGCTAATTTTATCGTTGACTTGTAAGCTTTTTAATTGTTCAAACTCTTTAGGAACAAATTGCATCATATAGGTTTCGCCTTCAATTTCTACCAGTATCCATTTTGGACCTTTTCCTTGTGCTTCTTCACGCTCAAAAGTAACCGAAGTTACCACAGCTTCCATAGTTGTGAATTCCTGGATTTGTTTTCTTATTTTGTCATGACTGGCTTGCACCTTTTTTCCTTCTGGAGAATTTTGCCATTTTTTGTATTGAATGCCATCGGGTGAAGCTTCCCATTTTGCTCTCGCTTCCCGATTGGCTTTTTTTTGGGCTTCGGTCAACGGTTTTGGCGCCGACTTTGAGGCAATTACTGTTTCCTTTTTTTCTTCACAATTTGTGAATAATTGACTGCTTATTATAACTACTGTTATGATGAACACTGTTATGATCTTTTTCATGGTTTATTTATTGAATTGATAAACGAATTTAATGAATATAATTATCTAGCATGTTAACAAAAACATAAACTTACTGCAATAGTTGATTTGTAATTTATTGAAGATGATCAATTCAATTAATTATTTAATCACTAAATCATATTTTTTCAAAAGACCCGCCAGATTTTCAGGTGAAAAAATAGCTCTTTTTAGTTTGTTTTTTTCAGGATCTATGATGAAATCATAACTAGTAGAAAAATCGGTTTTATTGGCAGTAGTTCCAATGAACACAGCGTGTCTTAAATTGCAATTATCAAACATTGCTTCAGATAAATCACTTTCCATAAAATCAACAGCAATCATACTACAATTAATGAACTGCATTTTTTTTAATTTCAAACTGTAAAACTGAGCATAATCTAACAAACTGTCTTTGAAGTGGAATTCGTATAAAATTTGATCGGTCATGGCAAAGTTAACGGCTGTAAAATCACATTTAGTAAACCAAACATCTCGCAACGAAACGTGATTGATTTTTGTATTTTTAAAATTACAATCAAAAAAATTACAATCAATGAAGGTTACTGCGGTAAATGAACAGGCTGTAAAATCGCAATTGGTAAACGTGCAATTTTCATATTCTTTAAATTTTACATCGCCTTCAGCATAAGTAATATCTGCAAAGTTTTTATCGGTAATATAGTCTGCGTGCATGATTTTATTTTGGAATCGTAAAACTACTTCAATTTTATCAATCAAAAGAAAATTATTTAGTTAAAAATAGTATATTCGTAAAAATTTTGGGGGATTAGCTCATTTGGCTAGAGCGCTACGCTGGCAGCGTAGAGGCGACCGGTTCGAATCCGGTATTCTCCACAGTCGAACCAAAAGACCTTTTATGAAAATAAGAGGTCTTTTTTTATGTTTATTCGCCAATAAAATTTTGAATAAATTCTATGATTTGATTTGAAGATAAATCAATATCGCCCACAAAAAAATAATATTACTTAACAATTTTCATTATCTTTTATTGTTATTAATTTTTTTTTGTTTAAAAATAAATTAACTTTGAAAAAAAATAATATGAAAAAAAATAATATGAAAAAAAATATTTTATTTATTTTTACATTTTGTATGTTATTATTATCTTGTTCAAATGACGATAATAATTCTGAATCCAAAGTTTATAAAGTTTCTACAATAGCGAGATGTCTCAGTAATACTGTTGAAGATGTCAGTAATGATGATATTTACATTGAATTTGATACACCTTCTTTTACTCCTTTAGTTAATAAGTGGTATAAGGATGAAACTGATGTTTTTTATTTTAAATTTAACGACTTAACCCCTATTCAGGGAGACCTTAGTCAACGGATTTTGATTTCTCAGCATTATGATACATATTGTCAATAGTACTTATTATATTTATTAATTTTCTAAAATAAGTAATTTAAGTATTTAAAAAAAAATATTTAAATTAAGTTTGAACTTTTTTTAAAACCCTTCAAATACGCCTAATCCGAAGAGTGCAAAATCATATTTAACAGGGTCATTCGGATCTAATATTCTTAAATTGCCGTCTAATTCTGCTAATGCTTTTGCATCGTTTTGTTTTCGTTGCAACAATTCTAATTTTCGAGCAATTGTTCCAGAATGAACATCTAGCGGACAAGAGAGAACGGCCGGATCAATGCTTTTCCAAATACCAAAATCGACACCTTTAGTATCGTTTCGAACCATCCAACGCAAATACATATTAATGCGCTTGGCTGCCGAACCATTTATTGGATCCGAAATGTGTTTTTCAGTTCGATTTTCATGTGGAATTTCGAAAAATAATTTTTTAAAATCTGAAATGGTGTGTTGCATCGTCAGATTTTGTTTGGAAAAAACTGCTTCTAATCCGTTATGATTTTGATAAATATGTTGCAATCCTTTTACAAATGTCGCAAAATCTTGTCCGTTAAAAGTACGATGAACAAAATTTTCTAGAGATTCTAATTGCGAATTGGAATGATTCATTACAAAATCGTAAGGAGAATTCCCCATCAAATCAACCATTTTTTTGGCGTTAGTGATGATCATTTTACGATTTCCCCAGGCAATAGTTGCCGCTAAAAAGCCAGCAATTTCAATATCTTCCTTTAAAGAATAATAATGTGGAATCTGAATCGGATCGCTTTCAATGAAATTCGGATTGTTATATAATTCGACTTTTTCGTCAAGAAATTCTTTAAGTTCCGAGGCAATCATTAGTTACTCGATACAATTTTCCCATCCACCATTGTTAGTTTTCGATCGGCCATGTTTGCCAATTCTTCGTTATGGGTTACAATTACAAAAGTTTGCCCAAATTCATCACGCAATTTAAAAAACAATTCATGTAAATTTTCGGCAGAGTTTTTGTCTAAATTTCCAGAAGGTTCATCGGCAAAAATAACAGCTGGTTTATTGATTAAGGCTCTGGCAACCGCAACACGTTGTTGTTCTCCTCCTGAAAGTTCGCTCGGTTTATGCTGCATTCTTTCCGCTAAGCCTAAATAAGTAAGAAATTTTTGAGCTTCGGCTTCAACTTCTTTTTTATCGCGTTGTGCAATAAAACCGGGAATACAAACATTTTCAATTGCAGTAAATTCGGGTAATAATTGATGAAACTGAAAAATGAATCCTAAATGCTGGTTTCTAAATTTTGATAATTCCTTGTCTTTTAAATTTAAAACGGATGCACCATTAATTTCCAGAGTAGTATTATTTTGATTTGTAGGTTCGTCTAAAGTTCCTAAGATTTGAAGTAACGTTGTTTTTCCAGCTCCCGAAGCGCCAACAATCGATACGATTTCTCCTTTTTTTATGTGTAAATCCACTCCTTTTAAAACATGAAGCGAATCGTAATATTTATGTAGATTTTTTGCCGTTATCATATTGGAACATTTATACAAAGTAACAAAGATTTTTACCGAATAAAAAATCAAAATTGCATCTATTTCATGTTCTAAAATAATAAAGTTACGTTAAATTAAATTTTGTGTTTAATTTTTTTGTAAATTTGTTAAACAAAATATTAATTTACAGTTTATGATAATGTCGGCTAAAGGGTTATTAATTATTTTCGGATTGGTTTTTTCTTCTTGTACAGCAAAAGAAAAAAAACTTTTGAAAGACGATTTGAAAGAACCTGTTAAATTAAAAACAAATAAAAATATGGAAATAGCAACATTTGCAGGAGGTTGTTTTTGGTGTACCGAAGCTGTTTTTTTGGAGTTAAAAGGAGTTGAAAAAGTGGTTTCGGGATATATTGGAGGTAAAACGTTGAATCCTACATACAAGGAAATTTGTACGGGAGAAACAGGGCATGCAGAAGCCATTCAAATTACGTATAATCCTAATGAGGTTGCTTACGAAGATTTATTAGAAGTTTTCTTTGGGACGCACGATCCAACAACTATAAATCGTCAAGGTGCTGATGTAGGTTCACAATATAGAAGCGAAATTTTTTATCATTCTGATGATCAAAAAGCAAAAGCTGAAAAATATATTCATCTTATTGAAAGTGAAAAATTATATGGCAAACCTATTGTAACTAAGATTTCTTCGGCTACAAAATTTTATCCGGCTGAAGATTATCATCAAAATTATTACAATCAAAATGCAGAGCAAGGGTATTGCCAGATGGTGATTGCTCCGAAATTAGAAAAATTACATAAGTACTATAAATCGAAATTAAAATAGAAAGAGATACAATATATGAACACTACAATTGAAAAACAAATATTTGACATTATAGGTGACAATCACCAAATGACTTCGGTTGAAACTCCTTTGCGTCCAGATGCTTTTCACCGTTCTGATGCTCAAAAAATGGAAGTTATTGAACAGCATTTTGAGATTATTATGAAAGAGTTAGGTTTAGATTTAACAGATGATAGCTTGCAAGGAACTCCACATAGAGTAGCAAAAATGTTTATTCAAGAAATTTTTTCGGGATTGAATCCTGCGAATAAACCTAAAATTTCTGTTTTCGACAATTCGTATCAATATGATAAAATGTTGGTGGAAGCCAATATTAGTTTTAATTCGACTTGTGAGCACCATTTTTTACCAATTGTAGGTAAAGCACACATTGGATATGTTTCTTCAGGGAAAGTTATTGGTTTGTCAAAATTGAATCGTATTGTTGATTATTATGCACGCAGACCACAAGTACAAGAGCGAATGATCATGCAAATTTTTAACGAACTCAAATCAGTTCTAGAAACAGATAATGTCATGATTGTTATGGAAGCAACGCATTTATGTGTTTCCAGCCGTGGCATTAAAGATGAAAGCAGTTATACTTCTACTTTACAATATGGCGGTGTTTTCAATCAGAAAGAATTTAGAGATGATTTTTACAAAATGATTCATAAAGATTAAATTGGCATTAATTTTGTTATATTTGAAGTACAATTTAAATATGAAAATATGACAGACCTTGTTCAAAATCCGAAAAAAGATCATAAGGAAATCAAATTAATTTTAAGTTTACTTTTTGATGGAATTGGTTTAATATCATATACAGTTCCCTTTTTTGGTGAAGGTATTGATATTATTTGGGCACCTATTTCCGGTTTACTCTTAGCTTATATGTATAAAGGGACAGTGGGAAAAGTTGCTGGTATTTTTGGATTTATAGAAGAAATGATTCCTATGATAGATGTTATACCTACCTTCACAATAACTTGGTTGTACACTTATGTCATTAAACCAAACAATAAAAATAAATAAAAAAAGGAGCCTTAAATTAAGGCTCCTTTTTTAGTTTTGAATCAATATAACGGGCGATAAATCCTAATTTTAATCGTACTAACATTTTTTTTTCAAATTCCCAAAAAAATGAAAATTGACCAAAAATATATCCTACAAAGACTAATAGAATTTGGTATATAGGAAAAATTAATAATAGACGTAACACACGATACAACCAATGTGGTTCAAAGGTATCGGGAATTCCTATTAATGACAAAAAGGGTTTTGCTAATTGTAAGGAACTAAATCCGGTAATTGCAAATACTATAAAAATAACAACAATTTGTTTATTACTAGTAACACCCCAGCGTTCTTTTAGTTTTTTCATGAAAATGGTAAGTGGTATTTTTTTCCCAAATTTAAAATAAAGTCAAAATTAAAAAAAAGCACCGATACTATCGATGCTTTTAATAGATATATCGAATGAGTATTAATTTTTTAATAAACTTATAATTTGATCGGCTAATTCAGTTCCAATTCGATCTTGAGCTTCTTCAGTTGCTGCACCAATATGAGGTGTTAACGAAATTTTCGGATGCATTAAAATTTGAATTTCGGGATTTGGTTCGTTTTCAAAAACATCTAAACCGGCAAATAATACTTTACCTTCATCTAAAGCCTCTATTAATTCTACTTCATTAATTACACCACCTCGGGCGCAGTTTACGATACCCACATTATCTTTCATTAATTGAAATTCAGCTTTATCAATTACATATCCATCTTGTGCAGGAACGTGTAAGGTAATAAAATCGGAATGTTTGAAAACATCTTCTAATGATTCGGTTGCAATTTCAACATTGATGAATTGTCCGTTGTAAAAATCAACACGAATTACGGCTTCATTCACAAATTTGTCGGCAGCAATTACTTTCATTCCCAATCCTAAAGCCATTTTTGCAACTGCTTGTCCAATTCTTCCAAAACCAACTATCCCTAATGTTTTACCACGAAGTTCGATGCCGTTTGCATAGGCCTTTTTCAATCCGTCAAAGTTGGTATCTCCTTCTAAAGGCATATTTCTATT
>Ga0315907_10005606_pt1 | contig 13580 bp, 17 predicted proteins | sample LakEriMetagenome_3_FD_203525 | JGI IMG/M metagenome (GOLD analysis project Ga0315907, IMG submission 203525) | Freshwater fungal communities from buoy surface, Lake Erie, Ohio, United States - Buoy 12 MA123 | ecosystem: Environmental > Aquatic > Freshwater > Lake > Lake biofilm | place: USA...
TTTGCTCTTCAGATGTTGCATCTGCATTAGCAATGGCTGGTGTTTTAGACTACGCTCCTGCTTTATCAACATCATTAAACGTTGACGAAGCTTCTACAACTTTCGCTGGTGTTCTCAATGGTAAGTACAAAGTGTATGTTGATCCATATACTGCTAACCAAGGTGCTACACAGTTCTTTACAGTTGGTTACAAAGGTACATCAGCATTTGATGCTGGTTTATTCTATTGCCCATACGTTCCTCTCCAATTGGTTCGTGCTGTTGATCCTAACAGCTTCCAACCAAAAATTGGCTTCAAGACACGTTATGGTCTAGTAGCTAACCCATTTGTTAACTTAGACGACGCTACTTCAGGTCAAGACAACTTAGCATCTGGTAAGAACTACTACTACAGAAAAGTTAGCGTAACTAACTTAATGTAATAGAAAGTTTTATACAATAAGATCCGTAAGGACGATGTATAGTAAAAGAGGGAACTTCGGTTCCCTTTTTTATTACATATAAATAGTATATACTAATAAGGAATTTACTATGGCTACAACTACAGGATGTCCGATACCTTCAAATATTAATCCGTTAAGTCCTAATGGGTTTAAGTTATCGATCAATAAATTACCGGGTGTATCATATTTTGCTCAAGAAGTTAATTTACCTGAACTAAGTTTAGGTGATATTGAAATGGGTACTCCTCTCTCACGTGCTAAAATTCCAGGAGAGATGATGACATTTGGTGATCTAAACTTTCAATTTATTATTGATGAGAATATGACTAACTATACTGCAATCTATAATTGGATGACTGGTTTAGGATTTCCTAATACTCATCAAGAATATACAGATTATATTGAAGAACAAACTAAAAGTACTAATCCATTACGAAACATATATGATACTAGCGAGATAGCAAAAGGTTATTCAGATGGTACACTGGAGATATTAGCTAGTAATAATGTTCCTGTTAAGTCTGTTATATTCACTGATCTATTTCCAGTGTCTCTTAGTTCATTAACCTTTCAATCAACGGTGTCTGATATCGTCTACTTGATTGGTAACGCAACATTTAAGTATACAACATTTAAATTACTTTAACAGTTTACATTAAATCGGTCTTATGATATAATATAATTTTGACTGATGTGAGATAATTATGAATATTGATGAAATACAAACTATGTGGGAAGCTGACTGCCAGATGAGTGATAATCATCTAGGTGAAGAAGCAACTAAGTCTGCTTTACTACACTCTAAATATATAAAGCTTATAATTCAAGTTAAGTTAAAGTTAACTAAAGCTCGTGCTGACTATAATAATCTACGCAAAAATAAGTTTAGATATTATAGAGGTGAATTATCTAGAGAAGAACTACAACAACTAGGTTGGGAACAATACCAACTTATCAAACCTCTTAAAAATGAGATGGATGAAATACTCCAAGGCGATTCAGAACTAATTACACTTAATGCAAAAATTGAATATCTTGAAACTATGGGATATCTATTAGAGTCAATACTAGGTCAAATTAAACAACGTGATTGGCAACTTAAAACTGCAGTTGAATGGAAGAGATTCCTAGCTGGAATGTAATGAAATTAACAGTTGAAAAAATATCTGAAGTCTATATAAGAGTCTATGGAGATGTTTCGTGCGAACAAGATCTAGAAGGATTCTTTACGTATGAAGTTCCAGGTGCTCGATTTACTCCTAAGTTTAGAGCAAGATTATGGGATGGTAAAGTTCGACTGTATTCTCTTATTCGTAAAACTCTCTATGTAGGTTTATATCCATATCTAGTAGAATTCTGTAATCGTCATGGATATGAATTAACATTTAAAGCAACTGATGAATATAGTTCTATACTAGATAAAGAAGATATTTCAAAAAATAAAGTAGATGAATATGTAGAGTCTTTAAACATGTATGCGCGTGGAGAACCAATTCCAGCTCGTGATTATCAATTAGAAGCAATCTATCACGCGATCAGTAATAATAGAACAGTATTACTATCTCCAACTGCTTCTGGTAAGTCATTCATGATTTACTGTCTAATTAGATACCATCTTGAACATGATCGTAAATGTATTATCGTAGTTCCAACAACATCATTAGTCGAACAAATGTATTCAGACTTTGAAGATTATTCAAGTCATAATGGTTTCTCTGTAAAAAATAACTGTCAAAAATTATATTCAGGTTTTACTCGTCAAATTACTACTAATGTTCTTATTACAACATGGCAATCCATTTATAAACAACCAAAGGATTGGTTTGAACAATTTGATATGATTGTTGGCGATGAAGCGCATCAATTTAAAGCTACTTCATTGGTGACTATTATGGAACGAATGCAGCATGTCAAGTATAGAATCGGTACTACAGGTACTATCGACAATAAGAAACTTAATCAACTAACTCTTGAAGGTCTATTTGGTCCAGTTCATCGTGTTACAACTACAAAAGAACTTATGGATTCAGGCCGAGTAGTTCCAATTGATATTAACTGTTTAATATTACAGTATAAAGAGGAAGTTAGAAAAGCTTGTAAAGAACAAGATTATAACGAAGAGATGCAGTTTCTTATCGCAAACGAATCTAGAAACAAGTTTATTCGTAATCTAGCTCTTAACTGTAAGGGTAATACATTAGTATTATTTCAATTCGTTGAGAAACATGGTATACCTCTTTATGAAGATATTAAAGCTAGAGCTATGGGTAAAAATGTCTACATAGTTCATGGTGGAGTAGAAACTTTAGATAGAGAAGACATTCGTAAGAATACAGAACTTGATGATAATACTATTATTGTAGCTTCTTATGCTACGTTTTCTACGGGTATAAATATTCCTAGTATAGAGAACATTATCTTTGCGTCACCGACTAAATCTAAGATTCGAAATCTTCAGTCTATCGGTCGTGGTTTAAGATTAAAAGATGGTAAAACACATTTAAAACTATACGATATTGCTGATAATCTACAACATAAATCTAGAAAGAACCACACATTGGGACACTTTGTTGAACGCGTTAAGATTTACTCTGAAGAAAAATTCGATTACAAAATCCATGAGGTACACATCTAATGGAAGCAAATAGATATGTTGTTATGAAGTTAGTCTCTGGAGAAGAGATACTTGGTCATCTTACTTCTGAAGATGATTATGATATTCGTGTATTATTTCCAATGATAGTTAAACACGTCAATAGAAATATTCAAGGTCGACTTATGGAATCTATTGTATTAGGTCCATGGACTCATTTTTCTGCTGAAGATGAGTTTACATTTAATAAACAACATTTAATATTCTTGAAAGATCTAGATGAGCGTTACATAGATGAGTATAATAGATCAGTAGACGAATCTCTCGGCAATATCCCAGATCCTGAACCCTATAATCCTGAGGAGCTCAAGCAGCTAACCGATAAACTAAGTAATTTGTTTAGAGATAGACTAAAGGAAGATTTAGAAGAAGATTTAGAACCTAAAATAGTACTAGATATATCTAAGACTATTCATTAGGAACCCGATATAGTTATAATACACCCATCCAGATTTAATGTACAATTATTTTTTAATTTTCGCTTGTATTATATCAGCATTTATTTTCTATTACTATTGGGAAGAAGATGATGACGATGATTACTAAATTAATTTCATATTAATCCAATTCTATTATATAATGAACTTATATTATAAAGGTAACATTAATGACTGAAGTAAAAAAACCAGTCCACTACGTGGACAATGTTCGTTTTCTTGAAGAGATACAAAAATATCAGAAAGCGTGCGCTGAAGCAGAATCTTGTGGAGACGAAAAACCAATCATTCCAAATTATCTTGGTGAATGTATTTTAAAGATAGCAACTAAGTTAGCCAATAGGCCAAACTTCATTAACTATTCTTATAAAGATGATATGATTCTTGATGGCATTGAAAACTGCATTCAGTATTTTGATAACTTTGATCCAACTAAATCTAGTAATCCATTCTCGTATTTCACGCAAATTATTTACTATGCATTCCTACGTCGAATTGATAAAGAAAAAAAACAATCTTATATTAAAGGTAAACTTATTCGTGATACAACTATAGAATCTTTTGAAGTACAAGATTCAGATCATGATGAAGATTTCCATAATGCATACGTTGGATTCATGCAACAACATGGAACTTTTGATGATCAGTTTGAAGAGAAACGTAAAAAGAAAAAGAAAAAGTCTGCAGTAACTCTAGATAATTTTATTGAAGGCGATCATGAGTAAATTTGTAGTTTTAGGTGATACTCATTTTGGTGTGCGTGGAGATTCTCTAAAGTTTCACGCTTACATGAAAAAGTTCTATCACGAAACTTTATTTCCATACATGCAAGAACATAATATTAAAGTCATATATCAACTTGGAGATCTATTTGATCGACGCAAGTTTATTAACTTTAATACTTTAGCTGAATGTAAGCAATACTTCTTTGATGAACTAAAAGCAAGAGGCATACAACTTATAACTCTACTAGGTAATCATGACATCTTTTGGAAAGAATCTTTAGAAGTCAACGCACAATCATTAATACTTGGTGAATATAATAATATTATGATCATTGATAAACCAACTACTATGCATGAAGATAATGCATCAATAGATCTTATACCATGGATCTGTAAGGAGAATGAAAATGATGTCTTTAATTTTATTGATAATAGTAAGTCTGATCTTTGCTTGGGTCATTTTGAAATAGCTGGGTTTCCAATGTATCGTGGCATGCATGCAGAAGAGGGCTTATCTCATGATATGTTTGCTAAATATGAAAGAGTTTTGTCAGGTCATTATCATACAAGATCTAAAGCAGAAAACATAGAATATATTGGTACACCATATGAAATGACATGGCAAGATGCTGGTGATCTAAAAGGTTTCTCTGTATTTGATACTGAAACTCGTGAATTAACATTTGTTCAAAATCCATTTACTATTCATGAGAAGATTACTTATGATGATAAAGACAAAGAACCAATAGATTTAAAACAAGTAGATATAAAGGAGAAATACGTTAAGTTGGTTGTTATAAATAAAACGGATCTGTATAAGTTTGATCGATTCGTTAATCAACTATACGAACAAGAACCGTATGAAGTTAAAATCATTGAGGATTTATCTGAGTTCAATGAAGGTACCATTGATTCTGAGATTAATCTGGAAGATACTATTAGTATTCTTGGTAATTATATTGATTCCGTCGAAACGGAAGGAGATAAAGAATCTATTAAAACCTTTGTAAAAGGGTTATACATGGAAGCTATTAATATGGAGGTCGTTTGATAATATTCAAATCAGTAAGTTGGAAAAACTTTCTGTCAACAGGCAATACCCCAAATAAAGTAGAATTAAATAATCACTCAACAACCTTGATCGTTGGAAAGAACGGAGAAGGTAAGTCCACTATCCTTGATGCACTTACCTTTTCTCTGTTCAATAAGCCTTTTCGCGATATCAACAAAGGGCAATTAGTAAATTCTATTAATCAAAAGAATTGTCTTGTAGAGATTGAGTTTGATATTGGCCCTATTCAGTATAAAGTTGTTCGTGGTATGAAACCAAATATCTTTGAGATCTACCAGAACGGTAATCTTATTAATCAAGACGCAGCATCAAGAGATTATCAATCAGTACTTGAACAACAAATTCTTAAATTAAACTATAAAACATTTACTCAAGTTGTTATATTAGGTTCTGCATCATTTATCCCATTTATGCAACTTCCGTCAGGTCAACGAAGAGAGGTTATTGAAGACATTCTTGATATTAAAGTATTCTCAGTGATGAATAATATTTTAAAAGAAAAGATGGCTGAAACTAAAGAAGATATTAATAGTATTGATACAGAGATTCGAATCATTACTGAGAAAGCTAAAGCACAAAAAAGTTTAATTGATTCTCTTCAACATTCTAAAGATCAAAACACTAAAGTTATTACTGATAAGATTCAGGCAAATATTGACGAGATCTCAGACAAGACCCATCTTGTAGATCTATTGAATAAAGATATTGAAGAACTTAATTTACAATTAAATAATAAATTAGATGTCGATAAGAATCTTGATTTATGTAAAACTAATATGAATAAGCTTCAACAGAAGATGGCTCAAGCAGATGAACATATATCATTCTTTAGTTCAAATGAAACCTGTCCGTCATGCGAACAAGGCATTCAGCATGAACATAAGAATAAGATTATTAGTAAGATATCTCATGATAAGCAAGAACTTAATAATGGTATGTCAACATTAAATTCTGCTTATACTAAACTCAGTCAAGATCTACAAGAGAAACAAGAATTACTTAAACAAATCCAAGATAAAAATATTTTAATATCAACTGAAATATCTGCTATGAATTTACTTATTAAAGCAAATAAAGAGTTTGAGAAAGAGATCTCTGAGCTATCTGTTCAAGGCGATATCGATGCTGAAAAAGAAAAAATCAAAACGCTTGCTAATGAAGCATTAGAAAAAAATAATGCTAAGATGGATTTAGTTAAACAAAAGAATCTACAAGATATCGCATCAGTGTTATTAAGAGATACTGGTATTAAGACCACGATTATTCGTGAGTATCTACCAGCAATGAATAAACTTATTAATATGTATTTGTCCGCAATGGACTTTTTCGTCAAGTTTGAACTAGATGAATCTTTTAATGAGATCATTAGGTCTAGATTTAGAGACGAATTTACTTATGCATCCTTTTCTGAAGGAGAAAAGATGCGTATCGACTTGGCTATCCTATTTACATGGAGACAGATTGCCAAGATGAAAAACTCAGTCAATACTAATCTACTAATTTTAGACGAGATCTTTGATTCTAGTCTTGACGTGGCTGGCACTGACTATTTCCTATCAGTCATGGATACATTAGGAGAGAATTCTAACGTATTTGTGATATCACATAAGGGTGATGTTCTATTAGATAAATTCAAGAACAACATTCGATTCGAAAAGACTAATGACTTTAGCACGGTAGTCAACAACTCGTAGTTTAAAAATAGTTCTATAAGTAAACTATCAGTTTATCCTGGTGTATCTTTTTAAACTATTTTATAAGTTATTAATTTTACACCTAAAATAACTATTTACTTTAATTGGCCTTTAAGATATAATACTCTTTTAAATAGGAGATTATATGACTACTACTAAAACTTACTATCTACAATATAAACCATCTGAAAACCGCCTTCTTATTGACACAAGAGTGCATTTAGACTGTGATGAAAAAGAACAAACACTAGCATCATCTTGGATAAGTGCTAAAGCCAATTTTGGATATCCTTTAACATCCCTACAAGAATACCTTTTAAATCAATAACTTATATATAACTTATTGAATCTACACCTAAAAATAACAGTTTACATTAAATCGAAAATAAGATATAATAGTCTTATAAATTGGAGAGATTGATGAATAGAACTGACTTAATAGCAAAATTACTAGCAAATGAAAACCTAACAGTGGTACAGGAGCCTGTATCTACTGCTTCATTTGATATTAAAAATCGTACATTAAGACTTCCACAATGGAAGGATATGACTGATGATCTACTAGATATGTTAGTAGGTCATGAAGTTGGTCATGCATTATATACAAATCCAGATGAATACATGAAACCAGAACATAAAGAGATCCCACATTTTCATGGGTATCTTAATGTTATCGAAGACGTGCGTATTGAAAAATTAATGAAACGTAAATATCCAGGTCTTCGTAAAGCATTTAATGCTGGTTACAAACAATTAAATGATAAAGACTTCTTTGGTGTTGCTGAAGCAGACTTTAAGAATATGTTATTGATCGATAAGATCAACTTATATTTCAAAGCTGGTTATAACTGTGGCGTAACTTTTAATGATACTGAAAAAGAATTTGTTAAAAGAGCAGAGTTAACTGAAACAGTTGATGATGTTATTGAGTTGGCAAAAGAGATCTACGGTTATTCAAAACAAGCTCTTGATGATAAAATCGAAGAGATGAAAGCTCAATCAAATGAAGATGACGTAGAATTTGGTGATGAACAACCACAAGAGTCTCAACGTAGTAACATGCAAATGGATTCTGATGACGAGAAAGACACTGATGAAAATGATTCTCAAGAGACATCCACGGCTGAAGAAACTTTAGATGACAACAAAGAAGACGATCTAGAATCTAAGACTGAACGCAAACTTAGAGAAAAAATGGAAGAGGTTGCTGACATTAATACTAGATATGAATACTATACTTTTCCAGATAAAAATAAACTTGATTTAATCGTATCTTATAAGGATATATTCAAAAAAGTTGCTGAAAGCATGAGTCGATATGGTTATGGAACAGATTTTAGTGTTTGTAGTCCAACAGACCTTGAGTATTCAGAAAAATTCAAATTAAATTCTAAAAAAGTTGTTAACTATCTTATCAAAGAATTTGAGATGAAAAAAGCAGCTACTGCTTATAAGAAAGCTAAGATCTCTAAAGTTGGTTCATTGGATATGCGTAAACTTTATCAATACAAACTTAATCCAGATATTTTCAAACAGGTTATGACTTTGCCACAAGGTAAAAATCATGGTATGATTATGTTATTGGATTGGTCTGGTTCTATGAGTGATTGTATACAGCCAACCATCGAACAAGTAATTAATCTTGCTATGTTCTGTAAAGGATCTCAAATACCATTCCAAGTATTTGCATTCACTGATGCATATGGTAATGACGAAACAAGTCCAGATTATCTTAATCGCGATGCAAGATCTCAATTAATTAATCAAAACGAAATTAATATGCTCCATGCTAACTTTAAATTGCTTGAGTTATTCAGTTCTAAAATGACCAATTCAGAATTTAATAAGATGGTTGATATTACAGTATCAAGATACTTTACTTATCAAGATGGATTTAGACTAGGTTCTACTCCATTAAATGAGTCATTGACATACCTTTATAATTATATTCCGCAATTCCAACAACAATACAATGTTGAAAAGATGACTCTTATTACTCTTACTGATGGCGATGGTTCTATTCTTAGAAACAAAGATGGTTTCAATATTCGTCGTGGTAGACAAGAGCATATTGATAATACTAAGTATGTGACATTAGTACCATTCTTAACCGATAAAGTAACTAAGAAAAATTATCCATTAGATGATACTGCTATGCAAACAAAATCTCTACTTAGAGCTATCAAAGATCGTTATAATCTTACAACTTTAGGTTTTTACATTACTCAAACTGGTTATCGTAGTATGATTAATGCTATGGATTGTCATGGTATTGAACGTAACTATGGTATGGTTGATGACTTAAAATCAGCAATGAGAAAAAATGGATTTGCAACTCTTAAAAATACTGGTCGTGACGATCTATTCCTTATTCCTATTAATTCAACTAAGATCAAAGATGATAAAGAACTTGAAGTTTCATCTAAAGATTCTGGTTCTAAGATCGCTAGAGAATTTAGTAAAGCTCTTAATACTAAAAAGACTTCACGTATTCTACTCAATCAGTTCATCGGATGGGTGGCCTAATGAAGATATACACCCAGCGCGAGATCGTGAATCCTGGTGCCACCGGGATACCACGGTTTCAAAAGGGTGTAGAATCAACAACTTATGAAAACACTAAGTTATTGATTTTAAATGAAAACAAAACAGTTTACATTAAATCGCAAATAAGATATAATACTACTATAAATTGATGAAAGGCATAAATTATGAAATTTAGTGATGAACAAAAAGCAGCAGTAGAATCAAAGTTATTTGAAATGTACCCAGATGTTAAAACTTCTGGTACAGTATCTAGACAGCAATTAGTATCTGTTGCTGAAGCCTTAAATATAGACCATCCAGTATATCTTATGAAAGCTAAAGTTGGTCGTGGTTTATATGCTATTCCAGTACCAGCAAATGAATCACCTTTAACTGAGGTCAAAAATATCATGAAGCTTGAAACTACATCATTAGTACCTCACGTAGATCCAAACTATGTACCTTTTGGTAACTACAGCGATCTCGAGAAAATTATTAAGACAGGTATCTTCTATCCAACTTATATCTCAGGTCCTACTGGTAATGGTAAATCTACCATGATCGAACAGATCTGTGCTCAACATAGACGAAATCTTATTCGTGTTAACTTAAACATGATGTCAGACGAAGAACAACTTATTGGTGCTAAGACTCTCGAAGATGGTAATGTCAGAGTCGTCGAAGGTCCAGTCTTATTAGCTATGCGTGGTGGACACACATTACTATTAGACGAGATCGATGCCGGTTCAGCTAACACATTGTTATGTTTACAACCAATTCTCGAAGGCAAACCATATTACTTTAAACTCAAGAACGAGGTGATCGTCCCTGCAGCTGGATTTAATATAATCGCTACAGCAAACACCAAAGGCAAGGGTTCCGATGATGGACGATACATCGGTACCAATATTCTTAACGAAGCATTCTTGGAGCGTTTTGCAGTAACTTTCGAACAAGATTATCCAAGTGATAAGATTGAACTTAAGATCATTAAGAATCTTATGACAACGTATAACTGTGTTGATGATGAATTTGCGTCGCTCTTGGTTAAATGGGCTGACGGTATTCGTCGAACATTCGAAGACGGTGGTATCGATGAAACTATTACAACTCGTCGATTGACTCATATCATTCGTGCATTTAGTATCTTTAAGAAACGCGAAAAAGCTATTGAGTTATGCTGTAATCGTTTTGATCGAGCAACTAAAGATGCATTCTTAGATTTGTATAGTAAACTAGCAGATCCAGAACCCGAAGTAGCTCCACTCGATCTTGAACAAATCGCAGATCCAGCACAAGATCCAGTAATGGATAAGGTTAATTCTGTAATTGGTACAGCCGCTCCAGCAACTATAACTGATGCTTATAATGCAGCCACTGCTAATCAAACAGTAACACCTACAACAGCAAATGAGTTTTAATATGTTATCATTCACTGAATTAAAACCTATTCAAAAACAATACGTGGTCTATGTCATGACAAGATTTGACCACGCTTTTGATGAGATAACATTAGCAGACATGGAGTTTTACCATACTGAAATGTTGCAAACAAGAAACCAAGGATGTCCTAAGTTAGGGTATCCGAACTGGCTGATAAAACCAGAAAATAAATTATCAAAATCAATTTACAAATTTCCGAAGCCCACTGATTCGGAATTGGAAGACTATTACAGTGGAAAAACCGAGCGAGTCGTTAACCTTAAAAAGTTTTCGCCTCTTTTACAAAACGTGATCAAGGAGTACGGTCTAAAACCGTAATTACATTATGACAATAAAAAAAGCAATTAAAAATTTATTTTACTTTAAATCCAACTCAGTATATAATACTATTATGACAGGTACGGCTCGCGGCAGTCTTATCACGTCATCCGTCAAACGCCGCAACCAAGGAGAAACTATGAGTTTAACATCAAAATTAGCAAAGCATCTTTTAAATGGTAACGAAGTTACTACAGCTGAAATCGAAGGCAAGTTCGGTTTTGCTGATGGTCATTCAGCAGTACGTGACCTACGTAAACAAGGTTATGCAGTTTACGGTAACAAGAAAACCCTTTGGGATGGTTCTGTAACTACTAAGTACCGTATTGGTACTCCAAGTCGTGCAATGGTAGCGGCAGCTTACCGTGCAGCTGGTGCAGATTTATTCTAAGATTTTGGTATTGAGTAAGTCAGTTTGGGGAGGCGCAATGCCTCCTCTCTTTAGAGTTTTCCAAAAGAATTCTAAAGCGAGGAGATATTATGGCACTAAGTGAAAAACTATTTGATAAATTAATTGACTCACAAAGCCCTGACTGTAAGGGTGGTAGAAAATTTGATGGAGGTAAACTACAATATGGTTTATTACCTCCACTTGCTTTACGTGAAATCGTTAAAGTGTTAACATTTGGAGCAGAAAAATATGAACCAGATAACTGGAGACGAGTACCAGACGGTCCTCGTAGATATTTTGATGCAGCACAAAGACATCTATGGGCTTATAAAATTGGAGAAGTAAATGATCCAGAGACTGGTGTTAGTCACTTAGCACATGCGTTATGTTGTATTATGTTTATGTTAGATCTTGATGAAAGTGAGTATGAAGAATGAGTAAGAAAAGTAAAAATAAAATGAAAGCTTGGCGTCGTATGTCTAAAAAATATTGGGACGAAGAGAAACAATTATGGGTTCGTCAAGGTCGTCAATTAAAAATGTTTACTGTGGGCTACGATGGTAAAAAAGGAGCGCATGGTTTACTTGACAATTTAATTAAAAGATTACCTGATGTATCAACAACGCTTAAACATTATGAGAAAAAGGTGAAGACAAATGAAACTAAGTAAAGAAACACTAGCGCTAATTAAAAACTATGCATCAATCAATAGCAATTTATTATTAAAAGCTGGTAATAAGTTATCTACCATCGCTGTTGGTAATACTATTATGTCAACTGTTACGGTACCAGAAACATTCTCATCTGAGTTTGGTATCTATGATGTGAATGAATTCTTAGGTGCTTTATCATTATTTGAAGATCCAGATCTTGAATTCTCTGAAAAATATGTAACTATCAGTCAAGGTAAAGGTTCTATCAAGTATTTTGCTGCAGCAGAATCAGCAATGGTAACTCCTAAAAAAGATATTACATTCCCTGATGCAGAGATCAATTTTACTTTAGAATCTTCTATCTATTCTATGATTCTTAAAACTGCTCCATTGCTTAAATCGTCTGATGTTTCATTTATTGGCGATGGATCTACTATTTCAGTAGTTGTAGTTGATAAGAAAAATCAAACTGGTAATGCCTATAATTATACATTAGGTACTACCACATCTAAGTTTAAAGTTAATCTAAAGATCGATAATCTTAAGATGTTACCTGGAGATTATGATGTATCGATCTCTTCTAAAAAGATCTCTAGATTTAAATCTAAAACATCTGATTTAGTTTATTATGTTGCAGTTGAGGCAGATTCTACGTTTGAAGTATAATGGATCCAATCCTAATACCAACTTGGATTGCGACTATAATGATGACTTACTCATCTACAGTTGCAGATTTCAGGCAAAATGCTAAATATAGTTTTGTAATAGATACTGATCATACAGTAGTAGTTATGAATTCACAAACTGGTAAGATGTGGCGTTGTGAAAAAGATTTGAAATGTGAAGAACCAAAAGAGTAATTATATTATGGAGTTATTATGCAAGAATATTTATGGGTTGAGAAGTATCGTCCTCAAAAGATCGATGATTGTGTTTTACCAGAATCTCTAAAGAAAACATTCAAAGAGTTCATCGCAACAGGTGAACTTCCAAATTTCCTATTTTGTGGTACTGCAGGCGTCGGTAAAACAACCGTTGCCAAAGCACTGTGTAACGAGATAGGAGCTGAGTATCTACTTATTAACGGTTCAGAGGAATCTGGTATCGATATACTTCGAACTAAGATTAAATCCTTTGCATCAACCGTATCCCTCACTGATTCTAAAAAGGTAGTTATCCTTGACGAGGCTGATTATCTAAATCCAAATTCAACTCAGCCAGCTCT
>Ga0315907_10005607_pt1 | contig 13578 bp, 9 predicted proteins | sample LakEriMetagenome_3_FD_203525 | JGI IMG/M metagenome (GOLD analysis project Ga0315907, IMG submission 203525) | Freshwater fungal communities from buoy surface, Lake Erie, Ohio, United States - Buoy 12 MA123 | ecosystem: Environmental > Aquatic > Freshwater > Lake > Lake biofilm | place: USA...
TCGAAAAAGGCAATCCCTTGGGTGTTTACGAAGGAAGCAGTTCCTTTATGATGTTCGTTCAAATCACGGGTAACAACCTCATGGTTTCCATCCTAACCTTTTTTGCCGGAATATTTTTCACGCTTGGCACGCAGTTTTTCCTTTTCGGGAATGGGGTAATGCTTGGTGCATTCCAACATATGTTTTTAAAAAAGGGCCTATTAATTACTAGTTTCTTAGGGATTTGGATCCATGGCGCATTTGAAATTTCAAGCATAGCACTCGCTGCTGGCGCGGGGATTACCGCCGGTTCTGGCTGGTTATTTCCGGGAAGTTTTTCGCGATTACAGGCCTTTAAAGCAAGTTTTGCACGAGGGGCCAAAATCATGCTGAGCATCTTGCCATTCATCGTACTTGCTGGATACCTAGAAAGTTATGTCACCCGAAATTACGATACCTTACCCGATGCCTCAAAATGGACCATTATCCTTGGTTCATTTATTTTGATTGGCTTTTTATATATTTTTCTGCCTATTTATCAAGCGCAACGTTATCCATCGCGCTTATTTGAAGAAACCAATTTTAAACAACCGCATCCAGAAACCATTGAATTATTGAGTGTTCGGTCTGTTTGGCAAGTTTATCGGCAAGGCATTGTTTTGTGTTTTCAATCCTTAGGGAGCACCATGAAACCAATTTTCAAGGTGGTTATGCCAATTGGAATTAGCTTAATCCTTGTTCGTGCCTTGTTTTTCCCTGAGGATTTAACCTTTGTCTATTGGTTCGATTGGGCAAGTCACCTGTCGTTTATGTTAGGATATGCATTCAGTACGCCCATAGACCTATTGATCAGCCTGCTCTGGGTTGCGTTAATATCCTTTATGTTTTTAGTGACGTATCACGTTTTATTAATCAAAGCTGGGTTAAGCTCCTTGTCGTGGGCTAGTTATGCTCGGCACATGTTTCTGCGGGTGTTTGTGCTGTTTTTACTCTTGTTGATCCCGATTTTCATGTTTCCTTGGTATATCTTATTGCCCACACTTCTAGCCTACCCCTTTCTGCTTTATCTCCCTTTTTCTGTAGCATTTCCCGAACAATCACTAGCGCAAGCAATCAAAAAAGGACTGCGATACAGCGCCAAATCCTATTTTACCTTGTTCGTATTAATGGGCATCGGGCTCCTTACCATTGCAGCCATTTGTCAGCCTATTTCAGGCGTATTCAGTATTCAAAATGAAGTGCCAGACCTGTTAGACCTCATCGTTAATGGAACTACTCCGTTTCTTGATAATGCGGGATTAAATAGTGTGTATTGGACAAATATATTTAGGGAGCTTGTTTACCTTGTCGTTTTATTATTTACCCTAGTTTTTTGGTTTGTATTGCTTTCCTTATCCTATTTTTCTATGCTTGAAAAACGGGAAGCAGTAAACTTAAAGAAAGAGGGCAAGCATTATGGTGAGCGCAGTCGATTAAAAGAATATATTGAAATTCAAGACCAATGAAAGCTACCGTATTGAATTTACTTATATCCCTAAGCGTTGGTTTAAGCCTGGCGCAACACCCCTTAAAACAGGAGTTGAAAAATACAAGCTATCCAAAGCAAGGCAACGATCATTTAAAGAAAGAATGGAATAACAGTCCGGGAGGAATTATTCAATCATCCGACAATACCGATGAATATGTAATTGAAAACAAACAAGCTTATTCTGACAGCATTTTAGCGCATTATCACGAAAAATATCAGCAGCATCTAGCCAAAAAACAAGTTCGAGAGAAAAACTTACTTAAAGAACCGGAACTTCCGGAAATGCCCAGCATCGATGGACCGGATTTTGACGAGCCAGACATCGCAAAGCCGGGGACGATCCCACCGTGGATTTTAAATGTCTTACTCTTTATTGTCGTGGGATTGGGATTATTCATCCTCTTTTATTTGATCATTAAAAACTCAGGTAAATCCTTAACTAATTTTAAACGGTATGATGATTATTGGAATCCTGAAATCGTTCCTGTATCTGACTTAGAAAAACGCTTAGCGCAAGCCATTGCCAAAGAAAAATACAGAGAAGCTGTCCGGATTTATTTCACCCTTATTTTAAAAGAATTAATTCGGCTTAATCAAATTAAATGGACACGTGAAAAAACTAACCATGAATACCTTATTGGGTTAAAAAACTCGGAGTTCCGATCCGCATTTCAATCGTGTATTCATGTGTTTGATGTGATTTGGTATGGTGAATATGAAATTGATAAATCCCGATTCAATGAAGTTGAACCTACCTTAGCAAGCTTCCTAAATACCTTAAAAGCACATGAATAAACGCTTGCTTTTTATAGGACTCGCCTTGATCTTCATCCTTGGAGGAGGGTTGATATTTTTAATTCAAGGACAGCGTGATGGGGTTGCCTCTGGCTATAAAAGTTCAGATTGGTATACCAAATATGAGTTTGATAGTAAAGATCCCTACGGCTTGTATTATTTTAACATGCTGTTGCAACAGGCCGTGACCAAATCGAAGATTCAACAGGTATCGAATGAAAACGGATTGGATACTTTATTACATACAAATCAACGCACACTCTATGTGATGGTTGGTGATACAGTCACCTTGAACCCTTCCCAATTTCAAAACATCATAACCCGGGTTAAAAAAGGAGATGGGTTAATGTTATTTGCGAATAAAACATATCAATGGGTTTATGACAGCCTAAACCTGGTGGGAAATATTAGTTATGCGTATGATCGGGTAATTCCATTGAAAACAAGCAATAGAACTTATAGGTTGTACCACCTCTATCAAGCAGATACGATTGCGGCTAGAACCTTCGGAATACACCCCTGCAATAAACCGGTACTCAGCAGCACTAATGGCCTAGTGGTTGAAACCACGTTTCCTGTTGGCAAAGGACAAGTATTAATGGGCTTTTACCCGAGGGCCATTGTAAATTACCAACTGTTAAATCCTGCGGGAGAAGCGCACGCGCAATTCCTGATAAGCAAGCTAAAAACATATGATCGAGTCTTGTTTCTTAGTTATGCTGCCTTAAAATGGCAAACAGAATACAATTGGGAGGATTCGGTCCAAGAAGAAAAAGATTCGTTACTTAAGCTGATTAATGAACATCCCGCATTAAAACATGCCACCTTTGCCTTATTGCTCGGATTGGTGTTGTTCGCGTTTTTTGCAGGTAAAAGGAAACGCGCCATTGTTCCACTTCCGGATGCTCCAAGTAAGTTAACGGCCACCTACATTCAAACCATTTCATCGATTTATCAGTCGCACGAATCCCCTTCGGTCGCGTTTAATCTAGTCAAACAACAATTCTTCCACGCAATTCTTCGTGCATTCTACACGGATTTAACCAAACTATCCATGGACGATAAACTTCGTGTTTTGAAGGAGAAAACTGGCTTAGCGGATCGAATCATTCAAGAGACATTGAACTTGATTAATGCCCCGAGCGATCAAGTCGACATGGCGCATGTCTATTTAACAGCAAGAAATACACATAATTTCTTGTCCAAGGCGGGAATTATAAAAACACACGAAAATCCAAAACAATTCCCAATAAATGTCAATCGAAATACCACCTTAAGTTTCTTTCTATTTATGCTTGGGATAATCTTTGTGTTTTATGGATTTTACAGTGCTGCGCATTCCAATCCTATAGGTCCAGGCATTGCTGTTATTGGCGGCATACTCATCGGACTTGGAATTTTGAGGTTCAGAACACCGTTGATACGCATTGAAGATTCAGAAAGCACTTATTATTTGCCCTTAATCGGACAACGAGTTCCTTGCACAATCACCTACAATGAACAGCATAATGAACTAGAATTTTACAGCACCAACACGGGCCGTAGCCTTAGTATTCCACAGTGGGATTCCGCGCGGTATGCTTATTCAGAATTAGTCACTTATATAAAACAAAAACATCATGGAAGAACAACAACCAACGGATAAACTAAGTTTCGAACGAAACAATTCGGAATTATTATGGGTTGCCCAAAAAGTTAACGAGTTACGTGCTGAAATCGGCAAGCATGTGATTGGACAGGAGCATATTGTTGAACTTATTTTAGCAGGGGTATTTGCGAATGGGCATGTATTACTTGAAGGGGTTCCTGGGGTAGCAAAAACCTTAAGTGCCAAACTAATCGCCCGATTGATGAAGGTAGATTTTTCAAGAATCCAGTTCACCCCTGATTTAATGCCTTCTGACGTCATTGGAACCAGTGTTTTTAATATGAAAGAAGGGCGGTTCATTTTTAATAAAGGACCAATATTCTCGAACATCGTATTGATCGATGAGATTAACCGTGCGCCCGCTAAAACTCAAGCCGCGTTGTTTGAAGTGATGGAAGAACGTCAGATTACGTTTGACGGGGTTCAATATCCTATGGAGTTCCCATTTTTAGTAATTGCAACCCAAAATCCCATTGAACAAGAAGGAACCTACAGCCTTCCCGAAGCTCAATTAGACCGCTTTATTTTTAAGATTAAAATGGACTATCCAAGTTTAGAAGAAGAGGCGCACATCTTAACCAGGTATAAGGCAGCAAATGGTCCGATTGATATGGAAAGCATTACGCCATTATTTTCGAGTGAAGACATCAAACGCGTGCATACATTGATGCAAGAAATGGTCGTTGAAGCGAGTTTAATCAATTATATTGCTGCTATAACACACCGAACGAGAAGTCACGCCAAACTGTATTTAGGTGCCTCTCCTCGTGCATCGCTTTCTATGTTAAGGGCAGGAAAAGCGCTTGCCGCATTGCGTGGTAGAGATTTTATCACACCAGAAGATATTCAATATATTGCGCTGCCGGTACTTACTCACCGTATAATCTTGACTCCTGAAGCTGAAATGGAAGGAATCACTACCGAAGAAGTAATTCGTCAAATACTTGCAGAAATCGAAATACCAAGATAAGATAGATGCGTCAAATTAGCCTGAGTAATCGGTTTTTCTTTTTGTTTGGCCTTGCGGTTATCATCACGGCCATGGGCTATGTATCTCATCAAATCATTTGGTTATCCGCCATTTCATTTTATGGCATCGGGCTGCTATTAATCTGTGATTTACTCTTCTTGTTTGTGGTGGTAAAACCGGTACGCTATGTAAAAACTTATCAAGAAAAACTGAGTTTAGGCGATCGGAATGCTATCAAATTAACCTTAACAAACATTGGAAAGACAAAAGTTTGGTTTACCGTAAACGAAGGGTATCCTGTGGATATGCAAGAACGAACTAAACACTATGAGGCCTCATTAAATCCTTTAGAAAGCCTAGAGATTTCGTATGAATACATCCCCAAAAAACGTGGAATTTTTGGGTTTTCGGATACCTACATTTTCACAAAGTCGATTTTTGGGTTGATTGAGCGACGAAGTATTATTTCACAAGCTACACCGATTCATGTTTACCCATCGATAGTGCAAATGAAGCGTTATGAACAAATGCTTTTTCAGCAAAACAAAATACAATCAGGGATTAAGCGTGTACGAAAAATTGGCATGTCAAGAGAGTTTGAACAAATTCGGAATTACGTGCCCGGTGATGAAATTAAAAGCATCAATTGGAAAGCTACGAGCAGGAAAAATGAATTGATGGTTAATCAATATCAAGAGGAAAAATCTCAAAATGTTTACTGTATCATAGATAAAGGCCGAATTATGCAAATGGAATCTATGGGTCTAAGCATGCTGGACTACGCCATTAATTCAACCTTAGTATTATCCAACATTTGTTTGCATAAGAGTGATAAAATCGGACTGTTTACCTTTTCGGATAAACTTGGAGCAACGCTGAGCGCATCGAATAAACGGATTCAATTAAAGAAAATACTCGAGGTGCTTTATGCACAAAAAACCACATTTCAGGATTCAAACTTCGAACTTTTGCAACAGCATGTAAATGATAAAGTAAGAACCCGCTCCTTGCTTCTTTTATTCACCAATTTCGAAAACCCATTTACCTTACAGCGCTCACTGCCTTATTTGCTTCAGTTAAAAAAGAGAAACTTATTGGTTGTGGTCATGTTCAAGAATGAGGAGCTTGAGCAGTTTTCAACCTTGAGTCCTACGAACCAACGTCAATTTTATCAAGGAATCTTAGCGAGTAAGATGTTAATTGAAAAGGAGAAAATGACGAAACAACTGAATGCCATGGGCATTCAAACGATTTTAACAAAACCTGAGGAATTATCGACTGCAGTAATTAATAAATACCTTACCCTCAAAGCAAAAGGACTTTTATAACCTTGATTAACAACTCGGCGCACTTATTTGTAACTTTGTAAAAACAATTAAAACATTAACTCATGGCTTTTGAACTCCCTAAATTACCCTATGCTTACGATGCGCTTGAACCGCACATTGATGCGCGGACTATGGAAATCCACCATTCAAAACATCATCAAGCATATACGACCAACCTAAACAATGCGATCGCAGGTACTGCCCTTGAGAACGCAACGATCGAAGAGATTTTATCTAATTGTATGGAAACCCCGGCTGTACGCAATAACGGTGGTGGATTTTGGAATCACAACTTGTTCTGGGAAATCATGAGCCCTACCGGTGGAGGAGCTCCGACTGGGGAATTGGCTCAAGCAATTGATACCGCTTTTGGATCATTTGAAGCATTTAAAGATGCCTTTGCTAAAGCAGCGGCTACACGATTTGGATCGGGGTGGGCTTGGCTTTGTGTAAGTAATGGTACCTTAGAAATCTGCTCAACAGCAAATCAAGATAATCCATTAATGGGCGAAGGATGTAAAGGAACACCAATCTTAGCGCTAGACGTTTGGGAACACGCCTATTATTTGAATTATCAAAATAGACGCCCTGATTATATTGAGGCCTTCTTTAATGTAATTAATTGGGACCTTGTTGCTGAGAAATTTGCTGCGGCGCTCTAAGTAAACAATTAAACGAATAAAAAAGGGGCCGAGGCCCCTTTTTTGTTTTAATAATTTCGTTGTTTAAAAATTTACTTGTGCTTGTATACGAAGTAAATTTCCACGTTGATAATTGTCTTGATTCGCATAATCTTCAAATCTTCTTGACGACATGGTATACATCATCACCAATTCAAAATACCGAGACATCTGCCATTCAACTCCGATTTCTAAATCCTCGACGTTATAACTTCTTGCGTCCAATTCGTGCTTCTTACCCCCTTGATACACTTGATAACGCACAAATGGAATCAAGACATTATTTTTGAAATTAAGCATATAAGAAGCGGTTACATACCCCCCGTGTAATCGCTGTGTTGTTATAGAATCTAATGTTTTGTCAAATTGAGGACCTCTTCCAATCGTGTACTCAGCTAAGATACCAAACGGTTTAGGGTATAAAACCACTGTTCCCGCCACACGCTTATCGTCATATAATTTATCTGTTGCATAATTCACTCCTGAAGAAGTTGACACTAACGTAACCTTCCCTGTATATGCTTGAATTCCAGCTTCTGCAATTTGCTGCTTAATTTCAAACGGATAACTAATCCTAGTTACGATATGTTTATTTGCATTTAACTCCGGACGATTCGCTGTTTGACCATTATAGATTCCAACGCCAAAAACGCCATAATCACCTGAACCTTTTAAGCCTGAACTCACCAAACTCGAAAACAATTTTCGTTTCGACGCGGGTGCCCAATAAAAGAACACACCAAGATCACGTTCATTGGATACGGCAGAGTTAAGTGCATCCGCACGATCCAAGGGAAGTCTATTTTGAGAAGATTGCATATTCTCAAATCCATAAGGAACTTTAGATTGACCAATTCTAAATCTAAATTGACTTTTTTTATCTATACCTACATCAAAATAAGCGTCTCTTAATTGACCAAAATGCAATGCCGTTGTACTAGACGAACTTGCAAAATCAGGTTGCACATAAAAATACACCCGCGGTGAAAGTTGTCCATAAAATATCAAGCGCATCCGCCGGATAAAAAAGTCATTATCTCCACCCCAACTTTTATCGCACTGTTCACATTCAAGGTCTTCATTGGTTTGAAGTAGGCCATTATAGCGAACTTGCGCATATCCCCGCAGTTGAATTTTATCGTACCACTTCGTTGTGTCTTTTGTTAGTTGTGCCGAAACATTCAGTGAAACCATTAATGCAGCAAAAACATATATACTTTTCATGTTATTTTTTTGGCAAAACTAAACACTTAACACTGAATTAACATTCGCTTATTTTATTTTTAACCTTTAATTAATCTGGTTAATAATTTGGTAACATTAGGGTGGTTGATTAGTCTAAAAATATACTATTCAAAATTAAAGAACATTCAAGATTAGCTTCATTTCAGGAACAAGTCAATGTTACCATTAAGTTAACATTGGCAAACAAGTAAGTTATTTTGATTGGAGCTTAATACATTTGACAAAAAAAATTGATTATGGCTGGTTTTTTAAGTTATTTCTTACCAAAAGACAAGGTATTTTATGAATTGTTTGAAAAGGCAAGTGACAACCTTCAATTAATTTCTGAGAAATTAGTACAAGTTGTACATGAGCCTGATTATAACAAGCGAGAGGTTCTAATTAAAGAGATGCACGACATTGAGCATCAAAACGATGATATTACCCATACTATCTTTGTAGAGTTAGGTCGTAATTTCATAACGCCATTTGACCGGGAAGACATACACAGCTTAGCCAGTGCCTTAGATGACGTTGCAGATTATATTTTTGCAGCAGGTAAGAAAATCAACTTTTATAAAATTGACCCCCTTCAGGATCAAGGGATACAAAAGAGTGCCGAAGCTATACGAGAAGCTGTACTTGCATTAAAACAAGCGGTTATGGAGCTTCGTAATCTTAAAAACACTCAAAAAATAATTGAATGTGTAATTAAGATTAATAGTGTTGAAAACAATGCAGATAACATTTTTGATATGAGCATTGAACGCTTATTCGAATCCGATGTGGATGCTAAAGAATTAATCAAGCGCCGTGAATTATATATGGTATTGGAAACAGCTACTGATAAATGCGAAGATGCAGGAAACGTAATTGAATCCATTGTAGTGAAGTTCGCTTAATTTTAATATCGCCTTTATCATGTTTACTCTACTCTTAGTCGTTATTGGCATTGCGCTTTTATTTGACCTTGTCAACGGATTTCACGATGCAGCCAATTCTATAGCTACCGTGGTTTCAACAAAAGTGCTAACTCCCTTTCAAGCAGTGATTTGGGCGGCATTTTTCAATGTGTTGGCCTTTTGGGTATTTGACATGAGCGTTGGAAATACCGTCGCTAAAACAGTAGATAATACCGCCATTGATTTGTGGGTTATCCTTTCCGGATTATTAGCCGCAACGGCGTGGAATTTACTCACCTGGTGGCTTGGTATACCCTCTTCCTCTTCGCATACCTTAATCGGGGGATTTGCAGGAGCGGCAGTTACTCACGTAGCCATTGCCAAAGGATCTCTTTGGGAAGGTTTTGGTGTGATTGCTGGTAAAGAAATTTTAACTGTGGTATTTTTTATTTTCCTTGCACCCATCATCGGGGGAATTATTTCATATTTAATTACGGTAGTGACGATTGCGCGTAATTATTGGTATAAAATGTTAGTAATTCTATTATTAACTTTGATTACGGTATTTGCTATGCTCTATATGATTGAATACCTAGATGTAAAACCCATTATGCTATATATTGTAGCAGGTATGATTTCGGTTTTTATCCTAGTTTACACATACCAACATCTCGTTTATAGAAATCGTCCTTCTGCATTACGTGAAGCAGGAATGCATAAAAAGCTTCAACTTTTATCTTCTGCAGCCTTCTCTCTGGGTCACGGTGGCGCAGACTCTCAAAAAGTAATGGGGATTATTTGTGCGGCCTTATTGGTGTACGGAAACATGGCCCGAAAAGAAGGTAAGGAGGATTTAATTGGCAAACAATTCGCAATCACTGAATTGGTACAAGTAGAATACCATAACGAAGAAGGTAAATTAGAGAAATTCAAACCTGAATATGCCTTTATTGATTCGAATTTATATTACCTGAATCATAAAGATATTGTTGATGTTAAAGGCAAGGTGCTTTACAATAAAAAGGGGAAGCTCGTAGCGAAGGGCTTAAAAAACATCCCTACGTATAAAGCCATTGATAGCTCCCTAACCAAGCTTGAAGTCTACATGAATGGAAAAGCGCTTTGTGATGCTAAAACGAAAGAAGTGATTTTCAAGGATAAAAAACTCAACCTAAATTATGCCTATGCTGGAATCTTTAGCAGTGTTGTTAATCCAAACGGTGAGCTTAAAAAAGATTACAAAATAAAAACTAAAGTACATTCTGAAACCATGCCGTTTTGGATTGCTTTTGGATGCTATCTCATGATTGGTTTAGGTACATTAATGGGCGGATGGAAAATTGTAAAAACCATGGGTTCTAGAATCACGAAAGTAACTCCACTAGAAGGTGTTTGTGCAGAGACCGCTGGAGCCTTAACGCTATTTACTGTTTCTAATTTCGGAATTCCTGTTTCCACAACACATACGATTACTGGATCTATTATTGGTGTTGGAGCAACGCGTCGCTTAAGCGCAGTGCGTTGGGGTGTAACCATTAACCTCTTATGGGCGTGGATTTTAACAATCCCTGTGAGTGGCGCCCTGGCAGCACTGATCTATTCCATTATTTACTTTCTTTAAGCTTCTTTTTCAGGTTAACAGTTTGTTTACATTCGGATTATTTACTACATTCACGTCGTAAATTTAAAATTGTAAAACATATGAAAAAACTGTTACTTTCCGTAAGCGCGCTCTTTTTCGTTGCTTATGCATCTTCTCAAGTAATTTGTAAGGGCGTTTCTCCGGCTGCGATTGCTGGGAATTATACCTTTACTTGGTCGGATCCTGCTGGAGGCTGGGGCACTCCAGATTTTTTAATTCCAAACACGTGGGTTGAAGATACCCTAATGCTAGTTGAAGACGGTACGCCGGGTACGAATCCTCAAGGAAATCCCATTTCTCAAGAAGGATGTTTTCCTTTGACAAATGACCTGACCGGTAAAATTGCAGTAGTTTTCAGAAACACGTGTGAATTTGGAGATAAAGCAATCAACGCACAAAATGCAGGTGCTGTGGGTGTAATCGTTGTTAACCGTAATCCAGGCGAATGGATCAACATGGGACCAGGAGCTCAAGGAGCTAATGTGACCATTCCAGTAGTTATGCTTGACTTTACGGACGGTATGAATATCATCCAAGAGATGGCAAACGGTCCGGTTGTGATGTTCCTTGGAAACAAAATTGGATTAAATCCAAACGATGCGGGAATGACTGCATCCACTACGCTTATCCCTAAACAAGGTGGGGTAGTATCTTTCTTGGCTCAGAATGGTTCGGAATTCAACTTTGACTTAGGAACGCGTATTTACAACTTTGGTAACCAAGCACAAGCAAACGTATCGTTAAATGCTACCGTTACGGATCCAAGCGGAAACGTGGTATACAACAATACAGTAAACGGATTGAATATTAATGCAGCTGACAGCGTAGATGTAGATCCAACGCAAGCGAATGCATTACCTCAATTCTCATTAGCTTCTTATCCAATGGGCCGCTATACGTTAACATATACCATTGACTTAGACAACGGCACGCCAGATGACGATCCGTCTGACAATTCAGCAAGTTATGATTTCGTGGTTCAAGATTCATTGTACACTTTTGCTAACGTTGATGTTGCTACAGGAAACGCTGTGCCTAATGCGCATTACCGACCAAGTACAAATAATGCTACCTATTCAATTTGTACCGTATTAAAAGATGCCAACGCGAGTCGAATCGCTGCAACTGGACTTCATTTCTCAGCAACAACCTTGGCTGCATCGGGTGTAACCTTAGATGGTGAGGAAATTGCGCTTACCTTGTACAAATGGGAAGATAACTTTGTAGACTTAAACGACGCTAACTTCGGGTTCACTATCTTAAATCAAGTTGCCGGTGGATTCTATTACTACCCAAGTGATCTTCAAGGTGATTTAGTATACGGTGCGTTTGATCAAGCCGTTGTTTTAGAAGACAATGTACGTTACTTAGCATGTGCTCAAACTGTAAATCTTGATGTTTATTTAGGATTTGAAAGTTCAAGAGACCACACGTGGAACTACAATTACTACGCACAACCAATGTCGCCAATTGAAAGCGATGGCGCATATTTCGCTGCTGGATTTGGTGCTGATGTTCCGAATGCACTTGTTCTACGCGTTATTGATGCGAACAGCATTGGGTTAGATGAAGCGTCAACAGTAAATGGTATGGCCTATCCAAACCCAACTGCAAACAACATCGATTTAACCATTGACGGTGAAGGAGCGGCTAGCGTAGTTGTTACTGATATTGCAGGTAAAATCGTTTCTACACGTGCTATAAATTTAGTGAATGGTACATCTAACTATTCATTGGAAGGATTAACAAACGGAATGTATATTTTCAACGTTACCCTTGAAAACGGAAAAACTGCACAATTTAATGTAGTTAAGAAATAAACTCCATAGATTTTATTGGAAAGGGGCTTCGGCCCCTTTTTTTATGTGCTCCTTTGGGTATCTTTGCAGTATGAAGAAACAGGCTTTCACCGTTACGGCTGCCCTTCCCTATGCCAATGGACCACTGCACTTAGGACACGTGGCTGGAGTATATTTACCCGCAGATCTTTTCGTTCGTTTTTTGCGTTTAAAAAAAGATGATGTCTTGTTCATTTGCGGAAGCGATGAGCACGGCGCAGCCATAACCCTTCGAGCTAAAAAGGAAGGCATAAGCCCTCAAGAAATCGTAGATAAATACCACCACCAAATTCAAGATGCATTTCAGCGCTTTGGGATTTCCTTTGATATTTATCACCGTACAAGCAGTCCGCTTCACCACAAGGTCTCCTCAGATTTTTTCAAAACCTTGCACGAAAAGAATGCCTTTACACAGGAAACTTCTATGCAGTACTATGATGAATCTTTTCATCAATTTCTTGCCGATCGATACATCACCGGAACCTGTCCGAAATGCCAGCATCCCGCAGCATATGGCGACCAATGTGAAAAATGTGGTTCTGATTTAAGTCCAAGCGACCTCATTAATCCGATTTCAACGCTTTCTGGTTCTACACCCATTTTAAAAGAAACCTCGCATTGGTATTTACCCATGAATGCGCATGAAGCATGGTTAACGGAATGGATTCAGCAAGGAAAATTAGACGGGATTCAACAGCACAATCCATCCGAATGGAAAAATCAGGTCCTCGGACAATGCATGTCGTGGATTAATGCCGGATTAAAACCGCGGGCAATGACACGTGATTTAGATTGGGGCGTACCAGTACCATTGCCTAATGCAGCAGGAAAAGTACTTTATGTTTGGTTAGATGCACCCATTGGTTATATTTCAGCAACCCAAGCATGGGCTACTCAACACGGAAAGGACTGGCGTACATACTGGGGGAAAACCGAGGCCGTAGACCGTAAATTAGTGCATTTCATAGGAAAAGATAACATTGTGTTTCACGCAATAATTTTTCCAATTTTGCTTAAAGCACACGGGGACTTAATCCTTCCTGA
>Ga0315907_10005608_pt1 | contig 13577 bp, 29 predicted proteins | sample LakEriMetagenome_3_FD_203525 | JGI IMG/M metagenome (GOLD analysis project Ga0315907, IMG submission 203525) | Freshwater fungal communities from buoy surface, Lake Erie, Ohio, United States - Buoy 12 MA123 | ecosystem: Environmental > Aquatic > Freshwater > Lake > Lake biofilm | place: USA...
CCATATATTCCTCTTGTCGCTGTACGGTTTCATAAAATTGTTGTTGTGTCATGGCTGCACCATTATTTCCTGCCCTACTGAGGCGGGTTCTACGGTTACGGCTGCGTCTACCATTGCTGGCTTTTCTTTGATGGGTTGCTCAATTACTGTTGGGTCAACTGGCTTTTGGCCGAGCGTCCAGACCGCTAGGTATCCAGCTACGAATACCGGCACGGCTACGACAAACGCGGTTGATTTGAACAGTTCCATTTAGAAGATCGCCATTGCGACCCACAGCAGTGGGTACAGAACGGCGGCGATACAGACTGCCGCCAGTGCCAGAACGAGATCGGAAGGTTCGCGGTTCATGCTGTGCGCACCGTAAAGCCTTGCGCCTCGAGCTGGTCGGCCAAGCTGGGTGCCGCGCTTTTGCGCACTTGGATGCTGATTGCGCCGTCGAAACGGGCTTTGGCTGCGGTGGTTTCGGCCACGAAGGTGATTGTGGTGTCGTTGAAATCGGAGGGGAGGATAACGAAATCGATGAACATTTGAAGCTCCTTAAAAGACCCGTGAGGGATTAATGTGTCAATGCGTGGATAAGCTGGTAAGCCTGGGCGAGTGATTCTGCTTCCTGCTGGCAGGTGCAGCGTTCGATAGTTTTGCCGATGGTGAAATTATCATCGTGCGTCCATTCAACTACACACCAGTATGGGCGCTGATCTTCGTCGTCGTAGCGTTCTGAGGTATATCGCATGGCTGTCTCCTAAAAAGACCGTCGGGTGACGGCATGAATTGAATAGTAAAGCAAATTTGCGGTCAGGTAAAGTATTTTTTACAGAATCTCAAAAATAATTTACAATCCGCGCATGGATACAGAAAAAGCCATCAAACTTGCTGGTTCGGCAACAGCATTAGCGGTATTGCTGGGTGTTACCAGACAGGCAATTACCCACTGGAAACGCGAAGGACTGCCGCAACAACGCGTGTGGCAGCTACAGGTCTTGCGACCAGATTGGTTTGTTGGCTAAAATTAGATAAACCCGGCTAGGTTAGGATTGATCCCCCGACCGAAAAGCGAACTCCCCGCCTGCCGCTGGTTTCTCTTTGGGAGTGATGCGGAGTTGAAATGCACTATTACCAATTTAATATTGGCGATTACGCCAGCCATACGCGCCACCTTTCTGATCTTGAAGATTTAGCCTATCGGCGCTTGCTGGATGCCTACTATCTTCAAGAACGCCCGTTAAACGAGTGTTCAACGTCCGTTGCACGCCAGATCAACATGCGTGCCAACGAAGAAGCCGTCAAAACCATCCTGAATGAGTTTTTTCAGCTGACCGAAGGCGGCTGGATTCACCATCGCGCTGACCGCGAAATTGAAAAATACCGCAGTAAAGTTGAGCAAGCATCAAGGGCTGGCAAAGCCTCTGCGGAACGGCGGTTTAACGACCGTTCAACGGACGTTCAACCAACCATAAACCAAGAACCAATAACCAATAACCAAGAACCAATAAAAAGAGTAGAGAAGCAGCGCGGGACGCGCTTGCCTGCTAACTGGGAACCCAGCGACGAGGATATTGCCTATTGCAAAAAAGAAAGACCCGATCTGCAATGGCAGCGCGTAGCTGAGAATTTCCGCGATTACTGGCTGGCCCAGGCTGGCAGCAAGGCGGTCAAGATGGATTGGTCGCGGGTTTGGAAAACGTGGGTGCGAAATGAAAAGGGGGCGCGGACGTATGAAAGCGCCAAAGACGCAGGCCGCCGAAAGGTAGCTGAAGCAATTTTAGGAAAGGTAAGCCATGACGACCGAATTATCGACCTCAACTAACCCGCTGCCTGATCGGTGGGTTGACGCGCTGTTTGTGAAGATGATTAATTTCTATGGCAGCAAATTTACCGAAATGTGGCGGGATACCGACATCGATGCGGTCAAGGCTATGTGGGCGCACGAGCTGGGCAAACTTAGCCGCGAGGAAGTTACCAAAGGCGCACAAGCCTTGATGACTTTGGAATGGCCGCCGAGCCTGCCGCAGTTCATCAATCTTTGCCGCCCGAAGCTAGACGCTCAAAAAGCCTTCACAGAGGCATTAAACGGGCTTATGGCGCGAGATCGAGGCGAGGTTGGGGTATGGAGCCATCCGGCGGTTTTTTGGGCTGCTGTGAGCGTAGGCGGGTTTGATATGAAAAACTCAACTTATCCACAAATTCAGGCGCGGTGGACGGTCGCACTTGAGGATGAGTTAGCAAAAGGGGATTGGGCTGAAATACCTAAACCTGTGGTTTCTTTGCCTGCGGTTAAGGTTTCTGCTGAAGTTGCACAAAAATATCTTGCAAAGATGCAAGTTCATAAGTCAGAATCAAGCCACATTGACCATAAGCGATGGGCAAAGAAAATTATGGAACGGCACGAACATGGCGACAAATCTCTTTTGCCGGTTCAGGTGTCGATGGCTAAGGCAGCGTTAAACGCACCGACATAAGGGGAAAGAATGAGAAAGAATCCAATACCACCGCACGCGCTGATGGACGATCTGCGCAACAGGTTGCATTGCGTCAACGATTGTGAGTTAGCGCGTGAGATTGGTTGCGCACCTAGCATGATCTCAAAGTTTCGGCACGGCACCTGTGCGGTATCGGCGGCGTTAATTTTGGATATGCACGAAAAGTTTGGTATGTCGGTGGCTGAAATCAAAATGTTGATTCAGAGGGCAGAAGATGAACGTAACCTTTGCTGAGATTATTTTGTTGGTCGCAGGTGGTTTGATGGGCGCTGGCCTTATTTTTTTTATTGCTGGCTGGTTGGCGGTGCTGTTGCTTGATGACCCGAATGAATGAATACACCTGGTCTGAGGAATGGCGGCGAATTACAGAAGCAAAGTTTTGGGTAGCACAGTACAAATTGCATAAAAAGGAACACGGCGCGAAAGCGGCGGTAACGTGGTGGGAAGATATAAAGCGCCAGATTGCCGTTAAGCGTGGGCAGAAGGCAGTTGAAACCTTGATAGATGACATGAATGCCCTTAAAAAATGAGAGATCCGTTCAAAATTGACAGCCCGACCTGTATTAGCTTTAGCGGTGGGCGTACCAGTGCTTATATGCTTTGGCGGGTATTGCAGAGCAACGGCGGGTTGCCTGCCGAGGCAGTTATCTGCTTTGCGAACACCGGCAAGGAGGATGAGGCGACACTGCGCTTTGTGCGTGATTGCCAAGAACGCTGGCAAGTACCGATTACCTGGCTTGAGTACCGGGCAGACGCGCCTAATTTTGCCGAGATGGACTTTGAGACAGCCAGCCGCGACGGAGAACCGTTTGAAGCAATTATTCAACGATATGGCTACAAATTGCCTAACCTTGCATTTCGCTGGTGTACGGGGAAATTAAAGATTAAACCAACTGTTTCCTACCTTAAAAGCATTGGTTGGGATGACGAGTGGGATAACTTTGTCGGAATACGCGCTGATGAGCCCAGGCGCGTGGCCAAGGTTCGCGGAAGCAAGTCAACCGAAACTAAACGCGAGACTCGCTGGACACCTTTATCAGATGCTGGCGTTACATCTAATGATGTTGGCCAGTTTTGGGAGCGGCAACCGTTTGATTTAGGCTTACCAAACATCAATGGCAAAACAATGCACGGCAATTGTGACTTGTGTTTTCTAAAGCCTGCTGCCCAAATTGCAAGCCTTATTACAGAAAAGCCAGAGCGAGCCATTTGGTGGGCGCGTATGGAATCGGTTGCACGCGATTCTGGAACCGTTAAAGGCGATGGCGGAGTTTTTAGAAAAGATCGCCCTTCATACGCAGAAATGGCAAAGTATGCCAAGCAACAAATAGACATGTTTGACCAGGCCGAGGAAGCAGTGGCTTGCTTTTGTGGTGATTAAATGCGCAGAGCAGCAAGAGTAGACAAAAACCATGAAGATATTGTCCAGGCACTTAGGGTCGCTGGCGCAACGGTTCACAGTTTGGCTACGGTCGGTAGCGGCGTGCCGGATTTATTGGTCGGATTCAGGAAACAAACATTTCTGGTCGAGATCAAAAACGGTGAAGCGTCGCCAAGCGAAAAAAAGCTAAACCCAGCGCAAGTAATCTGGCACTACAACTGGAACGGTGGACCGCTGGCGGTCGTAGAATCTGTTGATGATGCGTTGAAATTAATAGGGCTGAAATGATTGTTGAGCTACGTTCAACCACGCAGGCCAAAGATTTAATGGGCAATTTGTGGGCGAAGTTAAAGCCAGCACTAGAAGCAGGAAAAGAATTTACGCTTGAGATCAGGCCGCTGACGCGGACGCTCGACCAGAACGCCAAGTTTCACGCCATGATTAGCGACATCGCCAAGCAGATGGGCGAAGCGGGGTCGAGCTGGACGCTGGAGGATTGGAAGCGGTTATTGATTGACCAGTGGGCTGCGGACACTAACCGCCGGATCGGGTCGGTAGTGCCAAGCCTAGACGGGCATCGAGTTGTGCAACTAGGGCTTCAGAGCGCCAAGTTTTCCGTAGAGGATGCTGGCGAGTTTATTGAATGGCTGGATGCGTGGGCAGCGCAAAAAGGCATTGAATGGAGGTGACGATGTTACGAGATGGGAAATTTATCAAAGAGGAACCTATCAAGATTGGGTCGCATTACACACCGTGCTACCGACCTAGCTTTTTCAGCAAAGAAGAACAGTTTATGCAGGCTGTTTTGCTGGGCATCCAGCAGCGCCGTGAGTCGTTTTTGTCGAAGGTCTTAGGTTTAATGCTGCGCGTATGAATACCGACGAAATCCTAAAGTCGGCCATCATGCTGCACAGCGATACCCGCGATGCGGTGCGCTGGGCAATTAAACAAGAACGAACAGAGTGCGCCAAGCTATGCGAAGAAGCTAGCCGCGCAGCACAGCCAGTAGAGCTAGCCGACATGATTCGGCAGAGGAACCTGAAATGACCAACTACGAAGCGCAGCGACAAACTTTGATTGATTACCTGCAATTAATGGTGACGCGTGCAGATTGGCACGGCGTATCGGATGCAGCTAATGATCTTCGGGTGCTGGAGGCTGAAAACGGCTATTTTGACCGTGAGCATAAGAAAAATGGAAGCTGAACCAAAGCGCCGGTTTTGCACAAGCTGCCAGGCGCACCGCGAGGAAGCGACAGGCGAACTAAGGGTCTTTAGGAATACAAAACGCTGGATATGCGCCGCTTGCTTAGACCGCAGATCGGAAAGCATTTACAAAAACCACGATAAAAATGACCGTTATCAGTATTCCTAAACGCAAATATGTGCGCAGCCAGAAGCTATTGCGGTTGGTGGCTACGCTAGAATGCCAGCTCTGCGGGTCGTATGATTTTGTGCAAGCAGCGCACACTAACTGGGGCGGCGGCAAGGGCCGGTCGATTAAGTCGGATGACAATTTGATCGCGGCGTTATGTGCGTCGTGCCACTTTGACATCGATCAGGGCAGCAAATGGTCGCGCAAGGAACGGCAACAAGCCTGGTGGCTGGCGCACCGTAAGACGGTAGAGAACTTGGTGGACGCGGGATTATGGCCAGTTGACGTACCCGTGCCTAATGACACAGAATGGCAGCGTCTCTTTTCGCTCCTCTAGTTGGGACGCTGCTTTGGCCGGGGTCGCTAACCCGGTCTTTTTTTAAGGCTGATATGGACGAAGAAGCCGCAGAATTTATCGCTACGCTGTTCCACAGCAGCACGGTAGCGCATTTTATGCACTTATCCACTGATTCCTATTCGGCGCACAAGGCGCTGGGACGGTATTACGAGCAGATCATCGAGCTGACCGATAACTTTGCCGAGGCGTATCAGGGGCGGTACACCAAGATTAAAAAGTACCCAGACGACTTTCACGCAGGCAAAGACCCAATCGCTTATCTCAAACAAATGCAGAAATTTGTTGACGAAGCGCGAGAACATTTACCCCAAGACAGTGAAATTCAGAATATCATTGACGAAATCTCAGAATTGATCGATTCGACGCTGTACAAACTCAAATTCCTTGACTGAAAGGACTATCATGAAAGACAACGCAGAAATGACCCCGAAGGGCTACGGTTCCGGCACTAAGCCGCCCGCTGGCGCGTCCGCTTCGGATTCGTCGGGTGAGCGCCGTGGCAAGATTGTGAACGGCGTAGGGATGGGCATGGCTGACGGCACCGGCAGCAACAAAGAATTTAACGGTGGCCGTTCTAAGGGCGTGTGCTATACGCACGACCGTTCGTCTTACCAGAAAAAGTGATTGTTAATAAAACAACGGGCATCCTATGAGCGATGTCCGTTGCAAATCCTGCCGTTTCTTTACGCAGGCCCAGGTTATGGGCTTGTGCCGTCGTTTTCCCGAAACTCAAAACAAGCACGAAATGGACTGGTGTGGTGAGCATCAGTTGATCGCCCATGAGCCGGTCTATGAGCCTGTGGCGCAAACGAAAAAAAGAGGGAGGCCGAAAAATGGACATTAAACCGTTGCGTGACCGCGTTGTGGTGCGCCCTGTGGTGCGTCGCTTGTCGGACATTCTGTACGTCCCCAACAACGAAAAGTTTAACGAAGGCACTGTCGTGGCTGTTGGCCCGAAGGTGCGGGACGCGCAGGTTGGCGACTTTGTGAAATACGGAAACGGCACTTATTTGGATTGGCCGGTTCATGAGGTGGACGGACAGGATTACCAGATTATTCAGGAAGCCGACATTGCCATGATCGTCGAGGCTGAGAATGGCTAAACACGACAAGCCGATTCCTAAGACCACGACCGGCAAGGGCAAGAATTACAACCCGACTGAGAAGGGCGCGGGTATGACCGCGAAGGGTCGGGCAGAGTACAACCGGAAGAATGACGCGAATTTAAAACCACCAGCACCAAACCCAAAGACGAAAGCTGACGCTGGACGCAAGGCGAGCTTTTGCGCGAGAATGGAAGGGGTGGTAAAGCACGCCAAAGGCCCAGCGGAACGGGCAAAGGCATCGTTAAAGAACTGGAACTGTTAAGGAGTTTAAAATGGGCAACAACATCGCCATTGGCGTGGCTTACGCCGACCCAGAATTTCAATCGGTATCTGTAACAGGCGACGCAAGCCTGGCAGGTACAGTCAACATCACTAGCGGTGATGTCAACATTACTACCAGCAGTGCATCGACCAGCGGCAGCTCGAGCGTCGAGCCTGTGTTGGTATCTACGACCATGACCGGCGCTGGCGGGGTCGGTGGTCGCGCTAAGTTTTTGACCACAATTAACGCTGCGCTGGGTGGCTGGTCGAACGCCGTCAAGGGCGAAGTCGTTTATGGCACATCGGGTCGCACGACGGGTTTAGGATCGGCTGTGCTGGCTGAAATGACCCTATCGGCAGGGACATCGGCAGGAACGTATGCGCCGCTGGAGCTGGAGTTAAATGTGCCGTCGGGTGCATCTACGGGTACGCTGACATCGTTTATTTACGCATCGCAGCAGGGTACGGGCGTAACCACGATGGACACCAACGGTCGGTTTATTAACTTGGTGGGCGTGACTGCGGGTGCCGGAAAGATGTGGAAAACCGGCACAACATTGGGAACTGCTGCGGGTGGTTTGCGGTGCCGGATCGCCGGTACTGATTACTGGCTGCCGTTCTACGCTGCTGAACCGACTTAATGCGTGAGTTTTTAGTTGAATTGCGGCAGGCAACAATGTTGGAGTTGCAGGCCGCTTTAGAGCGCGTCCAGCAAGCGAAGGGGGCGATTGCCATGTTGGATCAGGTGATCGCCCGATGCGACAAGCAGTCCGATGAGGATTGCGAAATCAAAATTGGGGGTACAGATGGCGACTAAACCTGGGTTGTACGCAAACATCCACGCCAAGCGCGAACGGATAGAGCGCCAAAAGGAAGCAGGCAAGACCCCTGAACGTATGCGCAAGCCTGGGTCGGAAGGCGCACCCACAGCTAAAGCGTTCAAAGAAAGCGCCAAAACAGCGAAAAAGAAATGACACCTGACCAAATTGCTAAACGCCTGGCTGAACTGCAAGAACTGGCGAAGCAACATGAATCGATCCTGTTGCAGATCAGCGGCGCAATCCAAGAGTACAACCGTGTGCTGGCTGAACTAAGCAAAGGAGCGAACGATGCCGCTGACCAAGTCGAGCAGTAAACAGGCTTTCCAAAAGAACATCAAAGCGGAAGTCAAGGCGGGTGTGCCTGTAAAGCAGGCAGTCGCCATCGCCTACAACGTCAAGCGCGAAGCCGCTAAAAAAGACAAGCCGAAGAAATGAAGGTCGTCACCAAGCTGGTGGCTGACTTAATTCCTTACGTCCGCAACAGCCGGACGCACAGCGACGCGCAGGTAGCGCAAATCGCCGCGAGCATCAAGGAATTTGGCTGGACTAACCCGATACTAATAGATGGCGAGAACGGCATTATTGCCGGTCATGGCCGCTTGCTGGCTGCGCGAAAGCTGGGGCAGGATAAGGTGCCGGTCATTGAGCTGGCGCATATGACGGAGGCGCAGAAACGCGCTTATGTGATTGCTGATAACCAGTTGGCGATGAATGCTGGGTGGGATACGGCGTTATTGACGCTTGAGCTGGTTGATTTGAAGGATCAGGGCTTTGATCTCGACTTACTGGGCTTTGACCCGTCCGAACTCGAAAAGCTGCTAGAGCCTGAGCAGGTAGATGGATTAACGGACGAGGATGCCGTTCCTGATGTTCCTGATGAGCCTAAGACCAAGCTGGGCGACATTTACCAGTTGGGCAATCACCGCCTGATGTGTGGAGACTCCACAAGCATTGGCGCTGTGGATAAGTTGATGGATGGGCAGAAAGCCGACATGGTGTTCACCGACCCGCCTTATGGCGTGGACTACGATGGTGGTCATGCCACAGATAAAAGACGCACCAAATTAGAAAATGACGACAAAACATTAATGTATTCTGGTGCTTTGCCAATTGCATATATGGCATCAAAAGATGGTGCAGCTTTATATTTATGGTTTGCTGATAGATTTGCCAAAGATGTTCTTAATGCACTTGATGAATGTAATTTTCAAGTAAGAACATGGATTATTTGGAATAAGAACTTGGCACAGTTTGGTGCTATTGGCGCACAATACAAACCAAAGCATGAGCCATGTATTTACGCATTTAAGAAAGGCAAAGCACCTTTTTGGAATGGTCCAAACAACGAAGTGACTGTGTGGGATGTAAAGCGCCACTCAAAGAATGAATTTCACCCAACACAAAAGCCTGTGGACTTGCCTGTGCGAGCCTTGGAAAACAGCAGTAAGGGTGGAGATATTATCTTGGACTTGTTTGGTGGCTCTGGCAGCACCCTAATTGCTTGTGAGAAAACAAATCGTCATGCAATGCTAATGGAACTAGACCCTAAATACTGTGATGTAATAGTAAAGAGATGGGAAGATTTCACCGGCAAGAAAGCCGTATTATTAACAGATGAGTAACATTTCCCTTATATAAAATGGTCGAACATCAACCGACAGACGAGCAGCGCCGATTAGTCGAATCGACTAGCGGTTTGGGCTTGCCGCACGAGCAGATTTCTTCGCTGGTAGGGATCGACGAAAAGACGCTGCGCAAGCATTACCGCAAAGAGCTAGATGACGGCAAAGCGAAAGCCAACAGCCAGATCGCCAAGACGCTTTATGGCAAAGCCATCGGGGGCGACACCACGGCGCTGATTTGGTGGACTAAAACCCAGTTGCGCTGGTCCGAAACCGTCAAGCAAGAATTGACGGGGCAAGACGGCGCACCGCTACTCACAGGCATCCAGGTTAGCTTTGTAAAGCCGAATGAGTGACCTTCAGGGCATAGTCGCCAAGGCTGAGTTTCCGAGCAAGGCGCAAGTCTTATTCAATCCACCAAAGACACGCTATCGCGTCCTGTACGGTGGGCGGGGCGGGGCAAAGAGCTGGGCGGTTGCTAGGGCATTGCTCATCAAAGCCGCCAAGACACCGCTGCGTATCCTCTGCGCACGGGAATTCCAGACATCCATCCGCGACAGCGTCCACAAACTCCTGTGCGACCAGATCGTTGCGCTGGAGATGACTAGCTTCTACGAGATTACGCAGAACGCGCTGCGGGGCAAGAATGGCAGCGAGTTTGCGTTCGTCGGGCTGAAGAACAATATTGCTAACGTCAAATCTTACGAGGGCATCGATATTTGCTGGGTCGAGGAAGCGCAGACCGTCAGCCGAAATAGCTGGAATATCCTTATCCCGACCATCCGTAAGGAAAGCAGCGAGATATGGATCACGTTTAACCCTGAGCTGGAGACGGACGAAACCTACCAGCGGTTTGTGGCCAAGCCGCCTGCTGACGCGGTGGTTCAGAAAATTAACTGGTCTGACAACCCGTGGTTTCCTGAAACTCTGCGGTCTGAAAAGGACTCGCTAAAGGCACGGGATCAAGAGGCGTATAACCAGGTCTGGGAAGGGCTGTGTCGGCAGACAGTCGACGGGGCGATCTTTGGCGCTGAGATGGCTAAAGCCGAGACTGAGAATCGGATTATGAAGGTGCCGTATGACGCAACCAAGCCGGTCCACGCGGTCTGCGATCTTGGGTGGGCCGACGCTACGGCGTGGTGGTTCATTCAATTCATCGGGATGGAAACGCGGCTGATCCGATACTTTGAGGATACCCAGCGCACAATGACCAGCTACCTGGCTGACCTGCAATCCTTTGGCTATGTGTACGACACGATCTGGTTGCCGCACGATGCGCAGAACAAGACGCTAGCCGCCGCAGGTCGAAGTATCGAGGACATTGTGCGGAGCGCAGGGTTTAAGACGCGGGTGCTGGAGCGCGTGCCGGTAGTTGACTCGATCAACGCCGCGAGAACTATCTTCCCGAATTGCTACTTTGATAGAGAAAATACCGCAGATGGTCTAAACTGCTTGCGCCATTACCGCTATGAGGTTGACCCTGATACCGGCCAGTTCAGCAGGAACCCGTTGCACGACAGATATTCGCACGGGGCTGACGCATTTAGGTACATCGCGCTGATGGTGCGGGAACCCGCAAAAGTTAAGAAAAAGCCTGCGGTCGCTTACGCTGGCGGCTGGATGAGCTGAAAGGACAATCATGGCGTTTCAAGATATGGATGGGCGCATTGGCGAGGCCATCAAATTCCTACGGTTGGTCGGCACCGCTGACAGCCAAAACCGCGCAGAGGCGCTGGGCGATCTGAAGTTTGCTGCTGGTGACCAATGGCCGGTCGAGATTCAGAACAGCCGCAACCTAGAATCCAGACCTTGCCTGACCATTAATAAGATTGACGCTTATGTGCGGCAGGTGACTAACCAGCAACGCCAGCAGCGTCCACGCATCAAGGTGCATCCGGTCAACAACGAGGGCGACCTGAAGATTGCCGAAGTCATTGAAGGAATCACGCGGCACATCGAGGTCAATTCCAGCGCCGACACCGCTTACGACACCGCATTTGAGTACGCGGTCAAGATGGGCTGGGGTTATTGGCGAATCAACACCAACTACATTTCTGACGATTCGTTCGATCAAGAAATCTTTATCGACGCGATTGACGATCCGTTCTCGGTCTATTTCGACCCAAATAGCGTATTGCCTGACGGATCGGATGCCGAGCGTTGTCTGATTACCAGCGTCGTTGCCAAAGAACTATTCCGTCAGCAGTATCCTGGCGCTGATGATGGCGCGAACTTTAGCGCACGGGCAACGGGCGATTCGGACGCTGAGTGGGTGACCAAAGAGGACATTCGGCTGGCTGAGTATTGGTACATCGAGCGCGAGAAAGCTACGCTGGTCTTGCTTTCTGACGGCACGAAGGTGTTCCAAGATGAGCTGCCGAGCGCCGAGATGATGGAAGCCAGCGGGATTACGATTCTGGACAAACGCCCGACGTTCCGCAAAAAGGTCAAGTGGTGCAAGCTGACCGCGATGGAAGTGCTGGAGGAACGCGAGTGGCCGGGCAAATATATCCCGATCATCCCGTGCTACGGTGCGCAGGTAGTGGTCGAGGGCAAGCGCAAGAAATACGGCCTTGTCCGCTTCGCTAAAGACCCGCAACGGATGTTTAACTTCTGGCGCACGGCACTGACCGAATCTATCGCGCTGGCACCAAAACCGAAGTGGCTAATTGCCGAGGGTCAAGATGAAGGGCATGAGAGCGAATGGGCGTTGGCTAACCTAAAGTCAACGCCGGTCTTGCGCTATAAGCAAAAAGACATCGAGGGCGTGCCTGCGCCGGTGCCGACCCGCATCCAGCCGGAGCCGCCGCCCGATGGCATCATGGTTGCATCGAGTGCCATTTCGGACGATCTCAAGACCGTGTTGGGCATATTTGACCCGTCGCAAGCATTGCCAGGCAATATATCGGGCAAGGCATTGCAAGGCCAGCAGCAGCAGGTTGATCTGTCGAACTTCCACTTTTACGACAACATGACCCGCAGCATTAAGCACACGGGCAAGATCATCCTCGACCTAATTCCTAAGATTTACGACACCCAGCGCGTGCTGCGGATTATTGGGGTCGATGGCAAGCCTGACATGGTGACGATTAACGAAGTCGAAGCCACGGGCGAGGTCTTAAACGATGTGACCGTCGGCCTGTACGATGTGGTCATGGATACTGGGCCTGGCTACAATAGCAAGCGCCAGCAAGCTGTGGACACCATGATGCCGCTGATGGCTGACCCGCAGGTTTTTCAAGCCGCTGGCGACCTACTGTTCCGCAACATGGATTTCCCAGGCGCAGACATTATTGCCGACCGCTTGGCCGCAATGAACCCGATGTCGCAGATTGATCCAAAGTCTGACATCCCACCGCAAGCGCAAATGCAGCTATTGCAGTCGCAGAAAACAATTGCCGATATGCAACAGCAGATGATGGCTATGCAGCTAGAGATTCAGAACCGTGGTCAGGTCGCGCAAATCCGCGAGGAAGGTTCAAGCCGCCGCAAGCTGATGGACGTTATCAGCCGCGCTTACAACACCGACACCATCAACGAGGCGAAGATCAACCAAGCCAACCTAAAAGCCACCACCGACCAGAACAAGGTCGAGCTGGATGCGATGTTGAGGCTGGTATTGGCAGGCGTTCCGATTCAGGCTTTGAGCGCAGAAATGGCGCGACGGGATGCCGAGCAGCAGACACAAATGGCATTTGCTGAGAATGAGGTTAATGACACGGCGAACCCATTTATTCAGGCTGGGCAGGAGATGATGGTTCAGGCAGCGCAGGCAGAGCAAATGCAAATGATGGCCGCGCAGCAGATGGCGCAGATGCAACCGCCGATGCCAGAGCAAATGCTAGAGCAGATGCCGCAGCAGCCGATGGTTTGACAACGAATGAATACAGGATGACAATAAACCTACCGGCGGGAACACCGGGTCAATTCTTAGGGAAAACCTATGTCTGAAGTGCAAGAACGACTGGCCGCTAATGTGGTCACGAGTGAGAATCTAGCGGAATTCGCAGCCCAGAAACTTGGTCTAGTTGACAAGCCAGCAGACGAGGCGGTGAGCATTGAAGCTACCGAGCCGGAAGCCGAGGCAGATCAGAGTGGACAAGATGGGGAAGGGAAGGACGCGACAGCAACAGATGAGGCTAAGGAAAAGAAGCCGAATCCTAAGCTAGAACGG
>Ga0315907_10005609_pt1 | contig 13576 bp, 14 predicted proteins | sample LakEriMetagenome_3_FD_203525 | JGI IMG/M metagenome (GOLD analysis project Ga0315907, IMG submission 203525) | Freshwater fungal communities from buoy surface, Lake Erie, Ohio, United States - Buoy 12 MA123 | ecosystem: Environmental > Aquatic > Freshwater > Lake > Lake biofilm | place: USA...
CTACCGCGCCGAGCTCGAGCGTAACCTGCATGTCTGTCCGAAGTGCGGCCATCACATGCGGATCGGCGCGAGGGAGCGCCTGCAGCGGTTCCTCGATCCCGACACCGGCACCGAGATCGGCGCCGGCATCCGCCCCGAAGATCCGCTGCGTTTCCGCGACAGCAAGCGCTACAAAGACCGGCTGAGCGCCGCCCAAAAGAACACCGGTGAGCAGGATGCGCTGGTCGTGCTCGCCGGAGCGCTCGAAGGCCTGCCGATCGTGTCCTGTGCCTTCGAGTTCCAGTTCCTCGGCGGCTCGATGGGGTCGGTGGTGGGCGAGCGTTTCCGCCGTGCCGTCGACCACGCGATTCGCGAGCGCTGCCCGTTGGTGTGTTTCTCGGCGAGCGGCGGCGCGCGCATGCAAGAGGCGCTGTTCTCGCTGCTGCAGATGGCGAAGACCAGCGCGGCGCTCGCCGATCTCGCCGCCGAAGGTCTGCCGTTCATCTCGGTGCTGACCGACCCCACCACCGGCGGGGTGTCGGCGAGCCTCGCCATGTTGGGCGACCTGAACGTCGCCGAGCCGCGCGCGCTCATCGGCTTCGCCGGCCCGCGCGTGATCCAACAGACCGTGCGCGAGACCCTGCCCGAAGGATTCCAGCGCAGCGAATTCCTGCTCGAGCACGGCGTCATCGACCTGATCATCGATCGGCGACAGATGCGCGAGCGCTTGGCGCAGGCGCTTCGCATGCTGATGCGTCAACCGTCCAAGGTCGCCTCTTCGACGCCCCCTTCCGATGCGAACGCTGGCTGACTGGCTCGCGCACCAACAGGCGCAGCACACCCGCGATATCGACCTTGGACTCGAGCGCGTCGGTGCGGTGGCGCAACGGCTCGGCTTGCTGCCTTATCCGATCCCCGCGGTGATCGTCGGCGGCACCAACGGCAAGGGCTCCACCACGGCTTTCCTCACCTCGCTCGGTCGTGCGGCCGGTCTGAAGGTCGGCACCTACACCTCGCCGCATCTGCAGCGTTACAACGAGCGCATCGCGATCGATGGGGAATCCGTCGCGGATGCGGCCTTGGTCGAGGCCTTCGAGGTCATCGAATCGGTCCGCGGCGAGACGCCGCTCACTTTCTTCGAATATGGCACGCTCGCAGCGCTGCAGATCTTCCGTTCGCAAGCAGTCGATCTGGCCGTACTCGAGGTGGGACTCGGGGGTCGCCTCGATGCGACCAACCTCGTCGATGCGGAGGTGGCGGTGCTGTGTTCGGTCGGGCTCGACCACACCGACTGGCTCGGGCCGACCCGCGAACACATCGGCCGCGAGAAGGCCGGCATCTTCCGTCCCGGACGACCCGTCGTGCTCGGCAGCTCCGACATGCCGCAGAGCGTGCACGAACGCATCGCCGCGCTCGGCTGCGAAGCCGTCTGGCCCGGCAAGGGCTACGAGATCGAGACGGTGCTCGCGGGGCTGCCCGCGCTCGGCTTGTCGGGTCCGATCCAGCACGGCAATGCGGCTGCGGCCTTGGTCGCCTTCCGGGCGTTGGTGCAGCGGCAGCCCGCGCTCGCTCGCCGACGCGGGCTCGATGCCGCTTGGGCGGCTGAGGGCGTGAGCGGCGCGCGGTTGCGTGGACGCTTCCAACGGCTCGCCGCGGTGTCGCCGGGCGGGCCCGAGTGGATCCTCGATGTCGCCCACAACGAGGACTCGGCGAGGACGCTGGCCGAGTCTTTGGCGGCGCTGCCCTGCAGTGGCCGCACCTGGGCGGTCGTCGGCATCCTGGCCGACAAGGATGCCGCGGCGATCGGTCGCGAGCTCGCCTCGAGCATCGACGGCTGGGTCCTGTGCGGGATCGCCGGTGAGCGCGGGGTCGATGCCGAAACGCTGCGTGGACGCTTGCCGTCCTCTTGCCGCAGTGTCGCCCTCGCGCCCGACATCGGCCACGGCTGTGCAACGGCGGCAGCGCTGGCGAACGCCGGGGACCGGGTCGTGGTGTTCGGTTCCTTCCATACCGTAGGGCCTGCGCTCGACTGGCTCGGTCTATAATCGACTGCTTGGACACCGCACTTCGTAATCGCCTCACGGGCGCCGTCATCCTCGTGCTGTTGGCCGTGCTGCTGCTGCCCGAATTGCTGACGGGCGCCGGTGGGACTGCCACCCGAACGTCGTCAACCGCAGGCGCCACGTCTGAGGGAGGCGCACCCCTGCAGACGCTGCAGATCGACCTTTCAGGTACCGCGCGCGGTCCGGCAGGGTCCGCGCCCCCGCCGCCTGAGGCGATGGACGGGCAGGCTGAGGGGCTCGACGTCGACCCGGCAGCGCCGCCCCCGGTGGTCCGTTTGCCCGTTCCGGAGGCCATCACCACGGCTCCGCCGACCGCAGCCCCGCCCGCTGCAGCCCCGCCGGCCGCAGCCCGGCCGACCACAGCCCCGCCGAAGGCGGCCCCGGTCGATCCTACGGCGACCCGGTTCTATGTCCAGGTCGGCACATTCGCCACCCGCGAGCGCGCCGAGGCCGCCCGGAAAGACTTCACCAAGCGAGGCTTCGAGGTGATCATCAACGAGACCACCTCGGGCGCTCGCCGGTTACATCGGGTCCGCATCGGGCCGGTGGCCGACCGCGCCGCCGCGGTCGCGCTCGAGGCGCGGCTGCGACCGCTGGCCCCCGATCGCGCCATCGTTGCGGTGCCGGTGGCAGGATGACGGTGGCCTCTCGCAATCGGCTACACTTCGCGCCGTCGCCGGGTCGAGCCGCGCGGCCTGGAGTCCGATAGTGACCGCATTCGACTTCTATTTCCTCGGCATCCTGCTCGCTTTCACGATCGGCGGGTTCACGAGCGGCTTCATCAGCAAGCTGTTCGGCCTGATCGGCCTCATCGCCGCGATCTGGGCGGGCATGCGCCTCGGCGGTGTCGTCGAGCCGTTCTTCGTCGGGTTCTTCGACAACTCGATGCTGCGTGCGTTGCTCGCCTCCATTTTTGCGAGCGTCGTCGTCTATGCTTTCACCCTCGTGCTCGGCAACCTGCTCACCAAGGCCATCAAGTCCTCGGCCATCGCGCCGATCGATCGCATGCTCGGTCTTTTCCTCGGCGCCGCGCAGGCGGTGGTCGTGATCGGCATCGTCGTGCTGGTCGGCCAACAGTTCAAGATCGACGAGAAAGACTGGTGGCGCAACGCGGTCTTCAAGCACTCTGGCGAGCAGGCCGCGCAGTTGCTAGACCGCGTCGTCGACTTCAAGTCGCTCGCCGGCCGCTGGCTCGACGAGGAGATGATCAAGAAGATGGACGACGGGCGTGGCGAGGCCGAGGGCCTGCTCGACGAGATGGCTCGCCCATCGACACCCAAGGCGGAGTGACACCCCATGTGCGGCATCGCAGCCATCGTCGGCACTTCCCCCGTCAACCAAAGGCTCTATGACGCGCTGACGGTGCTGCAGCACCGCGGCCAAGACGCGGCGGGCATCGTCACCGTCGCCGATGGCCTTGTCAGCATGCGCAAAGGGAAGGGGTTGGTGCGCGATGTCTTCGGCCAGCAGGACATGCTCGAGCTGCGGGGTGATATCGGCATCGGCCATGTGCGCTATCCGACGGCCGGTTGCGACAGCGCCTCCGAGGCGCAGCCGTTCTATGTGAATGCGCCCTATGGGCTCGTGCTCGGGCACAACGGCAACCTCACCAACGCCGCCGAGCTCGCCGATGTGCTGGTGCGCGAGGAGCGTCGCCACCTCAACACCAGCTCGGACTCCGAAGTGCTGCTCAATGTGCTCGCCTCGGAGCTGCAGCGCGTCGGCACGCCGCGCATCACCGCTGCCGATGTGTTCGCGGCGGTCACCGCGCTCTACCGGCGCTGCCGCGGCGGCTATGCCGTCGTGGCGATGGTGGTCGGTCACGGCATCCTCGGGTTCCGCGACCCGCACGGCATCCGTCCGTTGGTGCTCGGTCGCCGCGACACGGCCAAGGGCCCCGAATACATGCTCGCCTCCGAATCGGTCGCACTCGATATGCTCGGCTTTGGCAGCGTCCGCGACATCGCCCCGGGTGAGGCCGTCTTCATCGACGAGCACGGCCGGTTGAACGCCCAGCAGTGCGTCGCCACCACTCGCCATGCACCCTGCATCTTCGAGTACGTGTATTTCGCACGCCCGGACAGCATCATCGACAACGTGTCGGTGCAGCGCGCGCGCATGCGCATGGGCGATCGCCTCGCCGAGAAGATCCGCCGCGAGCGTCCGAACCACGGCATCGATGTCGTGATCCCGATCCCCGACACCAGCCGCACCGCCGCGCTGCAGGTCGCGCAGCACCTCGGCATCAAATACCGCGAGGGGTTCATCAAGAACCGCTACATCGGCCGCACCTTCATCATGCCGGGCCAGGACCAGCGCAAGAAGTCCGTGCGTTCCAAGCTCAACGCGATCGATCTCGAGTTCCGCAACAAGACCGTGCTGCTGGTCGATGACAGCATCGTGCGCGGCACGACCTCCGCGCAGATCATCGAGATCGCGCGCGAAGCCGGCGCGCGCAAGGTGTACTTCGCCTCGGCGGCACCGCCGGTGCGCCACCCGAACGTCTACGGCATCGACATGCCGGCGGCCGACGAGTTGGTCGCCGCGGGTCGTACCGAAGAAGAGGTGCGGGCCGAGATCGATGCGGATTGGCTCATCTACCAGGATCTCGAAGACCTCATCAACGCGTGTCGCCACGACGATTCGCGGGTCTACGAGTTCGACACCTCCTGTTTCTCGGGTGAATACGTGACCGGCGACATCACGCCCGAGTATCTCGATTCACTGCAGAAGCAGCGATCGGACGGCGCCAAGGCGCAGCGCCGCACGGCCGGCAGCCTCAAGGTGGTGCGCGGCGTCTGACCGCGCGGGGCGATGGACCTCTCCCCGTTGTGCGCTCCGACGCCGCCCGGATGGGTCGCCGAGGCGGTGCGGCGTTGGCCGGAGCTGCTCGCCGACCATGCCAACTGCGAGAAGAAGGCCGCCTCGACGGCGCTCGCGCTGATGTTCGCCTACCCCGAGGACCGTGAGCTCGCCGCCCGTCTCTCGCGGCTCGCGCGCGAGGAGCTGCGCCACTTCGAGCAGGTCGACAAGTTGATGCAGCAGCAGGGTGTGCCTTACCTGCGGCGCAAGCCCGGCCGTTACGCCTCGCGCTTGCGCACCGCGGTCAGCAACCACGAACCCGAGCGCAAGCTCGACCTGTTGCTGAGCTTCGCGCTCATCGAGGCGCGTTCCTGCGAGCGGTTCCGGTTGCTGGCCACGCTGCCGGCGGGGCAGGGTCTGCCGCCGCAGGTCGCTTCGCTCTACAGCGCGCTCGAAGTGTCCGAGGCCCGTCACCACCAGCTGTACCTGCGGCTCGCCGAAAAGCATGCGCAGGCAGCGGGCCTCGTGATCGCGCCGCGGCTCGTCGAACTCGCAAAGGTCGAGGCCGAGGCGGCGACCTCGCCGGACGCCGAGTTCCGTTTCCATTCTGGCGAACCGGTGGCGGGTGAACCCGTGGCGGGCGCGCCCGCGCTAAACGAAAGCGATCTCGCGCCGCGAGAACCCTGATCCGTCGAGCATGAGCACGCTGCCGTGCTCGTACCACGCATCGAGCACGAGGCGCCGTGCCGGTGCGCCATCGACCTCGTGCGTGTGCTCGGCGGGGCGGTGCGTGTGGCCGTGGATCATCGTGCGGGTGCCGGTCGCGCGGAAGGCGGCGACCACCGCTTCGGGTGCGACATCCATGATCTCCGCGCGTTGCGCGGCGGTGTGCGCCTTGCTGCCGGCGCGCGCCGCAGCCGCGAGCAGTTGCCGCGCCTCGAGCGGCAGTGCGAGCGTTCGGTCCCGGAAGGCATCGCTGCGGACCGTGCTGCGCAGTTCTTGGTAGGCGTGATCGCCGGTGCAGAGCAGATCGCCGTGTGTCAGCAGCACCCGTTCGCCGTATAGCGTCGCGACACAGGGGTCCGGCAGCAGCGTCGCGCCAGTGCGCCGCTCGAAGCCCGCGCCGTAGAGGAAATCGCGGTTGCCGTGCATCACGAACAGCGGGACCCCGCTCGCCGAGAGCGCCGCCATCTCGCGGCAGACCGCATCGCGCAGCGGATCCGGATCGTCATCGCCCACCCAGGCCTCGAACAGGTCGCCGAGCACATAGAGCGCCGCGGCGGATCGCGCCTCGCCGCGCAGCAGCGCCGTGAACGCGGCCACCGACCGCGGCGAGTCCGCTTCGAGATGCAGGTCGGACACGAACAGGTATTTCACGCAGGCGATTGTATGGTAATTTTTCGCCCCGTCCCGCGCTGCCCGGCAACCCTATGGCGCTTCCACAGGTCGGCGCCCACGCCGTCGCCCCCTACACCACCCGGTTCGCACCGAGCCCGAGCGGCGAGCTGCATCTCGGCAATGCGCGCACCGCGCTCTTCAACTGGCTGCTGGCCCGGGGCAGCGGTGGCCGGTTCCTGCTGCGCATCGAGGACACCGACCGCGAGCGCAGCCGACCCGAGTTCGTCGCACGCATCTACGAGGATCTGCGTTGGCTCGGCCTCCTGTGGGACGAGCCGGTCGTCCTGCAATCGGCCCGCGGTACGGCCTACACCCTGGCGCTCGGCCAACTCGAGCGCGCCGGTCTCGTCTACCCATGCTTCTGCTCGCCGCTCGAGATCGAGGCGAGCCGACGCGCACAACTCGCCGCGGGTCGACCGCCACGCTATGCCGGCACCTGTCGCGCCCTCGACGCCGGACAGCGTGAGGCGCGCCTCGCCGCGGGCCGCAAGCCCGCGCTGCGCTTCCGCGTGCCGGACAGCGGTCGCATCGAGTTCACCGACCTCGTACACGGGGAGCAGCGCTTCGAGTGCGCCGATATCGGCGATTTCATCGTCAGCCGAGCCGACGGCAGCGCAGCGTTCTTTTTCTGCAATGTGCTCGATGACGCCGAGAGCGGCGTCATGCAGGTGTTGCGCGGCGAGGACCATCTCTCGAACACCCCGCGCCAGATCATGATCGCGCAGGCGCTTGGCCTGACTGCGCCGCAGTATGGCCACCTGTCGCTGCTGACCGGTGGGGAGGGCTCACCGCTCTCCAAGCGGCAGGGCGCGCAGACCTTGCGCGAGCTGCGCGAGCGTGGGGTGCTGCCGCTCGCGGTGGTCAACCACCTCTACCGTCTCGGTCATTCCGGCGGCAGCGACGGTTTGCACGACCTTGCGACCCTTGCGCGCGAGTTCGACACGACGCGCCTCGTGCGTTCCCCGGCGCGATTTGATCCGGTGCAGCTCGAGACGTGGCAGAAGGACGCCGTGCACGCGCTGCCCGCCACGGACGCGCTCGAGTGGTTGCGCCCCGTCCTGCCGACGGGGCTCGATCCATCCGCCGCTCAGGCCTTCGCGGCGTTGATGCAACCCAACCTCGTGTATCCGGCGGAGGCCGCTGACTGGGTCGCCGTGGCCTTCGGCGATCTGCCCCCGCCCGACGCGGACGGACAAGCGCTGCTCGATGAGGCGGGGCCAGAATTCTTTGCCGCTGCGGTCGATGCGCTGCGTGCCCGTTCTGACGAGCTCGCCCTCGGGCAGGCCGCCCCATGGAAGGCCGCCACCGCGGCGATCGCGGCTGCCACCGGCCGCAAGGGTCCGGCGCTCTTCAAGCCGCTGCGCATGGCGCTCACCGGCCACGGCCACGGCCCCGAGCTTGCGCCGATGATCGCGCTGATGACCCCCGCACGGGCCATCGCGCGCCTCGAGGGGTTATCATCGCGCGCCCCATGATCCGCATCCACGACTCGCTCTCCGGTCAGAAGCAGGACCTGCGCCCGATCCGCCCCGGCGAGGTGCGCATGTACCTCTGCGGCGACACGGTCTACGACTTCTGCCACATCGGTCATGCGCGCTCCAAGGTCGCCTTCGATGTCGTGCGCCGTCATCTCGCGCACCGCGGCTACCGCGTCGTGTTCGTGCGCAACATCACCGACATCGACGACAAGATCATCCGCCGCGCTGCGGAAGTCGGCGAACCGATCGATGTCTTCACCGAACGCTACATCGCCGCCATGCACGAGGACTACGACCGCCTCGGCATCCTGCGTCCCGATCATGAGCCGCGGGCGACGCAGTATGTCCCCGGCATGGTCGCGCTCGCCCAAAGACTCATCGAACGCGGCCATGCCTATGTCGCCGACGACGGCGATGTCATGTACTCGGTGTCGAGCTTCGAGGGCTACGGCAAACTCTCCGGCAAGAAGCTCGCCGACCTGCGTGCCGGCGCGCGCATCGAGGTGGATGCCGCCAAGCGCGATCCGCTCGACTTCGTGCTCTGGAAGCGTGCCAAGCCGGGCGAGCCGTCGTGGCAGTCGCCTTGGGGTCCCGGTCGCCCGGGCTGGCACATCGAGTGCTCGGTGATGTCCGCGGACATCCTGGGCGACGAGTTCGACATCCACGCCGGTGGCATGGACCTGAAATTCCCGCACCACGAGAACGAGATCGCGCAGTCCTGCGCGGCGACCGGCGCGCACTTCGCGCACCTCTGGATGCACAACGGTTTCGTCAACGTCGACGACGAGAAGATGTCGAAGTCGCTCGGCAACTTCTTCACCATCCGCACCGTGCTCGACTCGGGGAAGGTCCGCCACCCCGAGGTGCTGCGCTACTTCCTCATCGGCAGTCAGTACCGCGGCCCGATCAATTATTCTTTGACGCAGATCGAGCAGGCCGATGCCGCGCTCGGTCGGCTCTATACGGCGCTGCGCGGGCTCGATGCACCGCCTGTCGCCGCGCCCGTGATGCCGGTGGGGCAGGGCGCGGACTCCGCCGCCTGGCAGGCTTTCCACGCGGCGATGGACGATGACTTCAACACGCCTGAGGCGCTCGCCGTGCTGCAGGGGCTTGCGAGCGAGATCAACCGTGCGACCGCGGCAGGCGATGCCGTGCGCGCCACGAGCGTCGCGCGCACGCTGCGCGAGATGGGCGCCGTGCTCGGCGTGCTCGCGCTGCCCGCCGAGGACTGGTTCCGCGCGACCGGTTTGCAGGCCCCGGCCGGGGAGGGCGGGGCGGGTGACGCCGGTGCCGATCGTTGGGACGACGCGCGCATCGAGGCCGCCATCGCGGGGCGCCGCGCGGCGCGTCAGGCCAAGGACTTCAAGCGTTCGGACGAGATCCGCGACGAACTCGCGGCGGCGGGCATCGTGCTCGAGGACAAACCGGGCGGCGTCACCGTCTGGCGGCGGCAGTGACTACCCGATCAGCGGCCGATCACTGGCAAGACGGGTCTCGCAGCGGAAAGTCGGGCACGCTGCCGATCAGCTGTTGGACTTCGGGCGGCCACTCCTCGCCGAGACGCTTCTTCAGTGTGGGCACCAACTGCTCGTACAGCCAACGGCTGTAGGAAACGCCGGCCGCCGCCGCGGCGGCGCGTGCCGCACGGTCAGTTTCGTCGTCGAGGTGGAAGGTCACGCGCTTCATGTTGTGATTGTAACGCTGATGCGAGATGTCGTGTCAGTTCGCCCGGTCCGGCGATATAACTTCGACCGTGGGGAAATAGCTGCGGTAACGCTGCCCGTCCCGGGTCAGCACCGCCAGGTCGACGACTGCAGCGTGCGCGCCGACGAAGAAGTCTGCGAGGATGGATTGCTTTGTGCCGCCACGCCGTCGGTACTGGACGAAGGCTTTCCCGGCGAGGAACAGGGCAGGACGGGGGATCTCGAGCATCCGCAGGCCAAGATCGTCGATCGTGCGCTCCAGCTTGGAGACGGAATCGAACGCTATTGATATCTCGGAGTAGATCACCGCATTGATGGCCAGCGGATGCACCAATGATTGCACGCGTAGCTGTTCCCTCGACCAGTGCGCCCAGGTCGGATCGTCGCAGAGCACATCCAGGATCACATTGGAGTCGACCAGCAGCACAGGGTCCCCCGACGCTGAGTCCGCGATGCCCCTCAGCCGCGGAGCAGGGCCATCAACTCGTCGGTACGCCATCTGATGTCCGCCGCCCCTGTCGCGCGATCGAACCGGTCGGGCTGCGCAGGCTTCGCCGGTCCCGCCTTGCGGATGATGACCTGGCCGTCGTCGGTGACCGCGAATTCGACGCGGTGGCCCGGCTGCAGGCCGACTGCGTCCCTGACATGCTTGGGGATGGTGACTTGGCCCTTGATGGTCAGCGTGGTGGACATGGCGGTATCCCCGGATGTATTACTAACGGTGATAGGGTAATACTTCCAATGCAGAAGTCCAGTCGCAAATCTGGTGGCTAAGGCCAGAAAGGGACTACCTCCCCGTTCTCCGCAGCGCCGCCTCGTAGGTGTTCTTCATGAGCATGGCGACGGTCATCGGGCCGACGCCACCGGGTACCGGCGAGATCCAGGACGCACGCGCCGCGGCGGCCTCGAACTCCACATCGCCGCAGAGCGAGCCGTCCTCTCGGCGGTTGATGCCGACATCCACCACCACGGCGCCCGGGCGGATCCACTCGCCCTTGACGAGGCCGGGCTTGCCGGCGGCTGCGATCAACACCTCGGCCTCGCGCACATGGTGCTCGAGGTCGGGCGTGAAGCGGTGGGTGACGGTGGTCGTCGCACCCATCAAAAGCAGTTCGAGCGACATCGGGCGACCGACGATGTTCGAGGCGCCGACGACGACGCAGTAGCGACCCTTCACCGACACGCCGATGTGCTCGAGCATCCGCACCACGCCGTAGGGCGTGCAGGGGCGGATCAACGGGTTGCGTTCGGCGAGGCGACCGATGTTGTAGGGGTGGAAGCCGTCGACATCCTTGTGCGGGTCGATGCGCTCGACCACCTCGGACTGGCGGATGTGCTCGGGCAGCGGCAACTGCACGAGGATGCCGTCGATCGTCGGGTCGGCGTTCAGCCGGTCGATGTGCGCCAAGAGTTCCGGCTCGGTGGTCGAGCGCGGCAGATCGATGGCGATGGAGTGGATGCCACAGTCGGCGCAGGCGGCGCGCTTGTTGCGCACATAGACCTGCGAGGCGGGATTGTCGCCCACCATCACCACCGCGAGCCCCGGCGGTCGATGGCCGCGTGCGACCCGTTCGGCGACCCCGGCGCGGATGTCCGCGCGGACCGTGGAAGCGATGGCCTTGCCGTCGATGATCTGGGCGGTTCGGGTGTCCATGGGGCCGCATTCTCGCACGACGACCCGCCCGCGCGATGCCTGCAGGCGACGGGCGCGGTCGGGGTCTCTGGTATCATCCGAAGAATGAACGAACCGCAAAACAGCCTTCCCCAGGCCTACGACGACGAGATCGATCTCTGGGAGTTGTGGGACACCGTCTGGTCCGGGCGCTGGCTCATCATCGCGATCACCAGCCTGTTCGCGGTGGGCGGTGTCGCCTATGCGCTCATGGCACAGGAATGGTGGCGGGCGGATGTCGTCCTCGCGCCGGCTGACAAGAAAGCCTTGCCGGGTGCGCTTGGGCAATTGGGCGGTCTCGCGAGCCTCGCCGGCGTGAACATCGGCGGGGGTGGCAATCAGGAGCCGCTTGCGGTGCTGAAGTCCAAGGGCTTCGCGCGCGAGTTCATCACCGAGCAGGGCCTGATGCCGGTGCTGTTCAAGGACTTCAAGTCGCCCGATGGCAAGGCCCCGGACATCCGGGATGCAGTCAGGATTTTCGAGACGGTGCGCACCATCTCCGACGACAAGAAGACCGGCTTGGTCACGCTCGGCGTCCGATGGAAAGACCCCGAGACCGCCGCGAGCTGGGCCAACGCCCTCGTGAAGCGCCTCAATGAGCGCCTGCGCGTGGAGGCCCTCGCGGAATCCCAGCGCAACGTCGATTTCCTGCAAAAAGAGATGGCCGCGACCAGCGTCGTCTCGCTGCAGCAGTCCATGGGGCGCGTGCTCGAGGGCGAGATGCAAAAACTCATGCTCGCGCGCGGCAACGAGGAATTCGCCTTCAAGGTCATCGATCCGGCGACGCCGCCGAAGCAGCGCGATGCGCCCAAGCGCGCCTTGATCGCCATCGTCGCGACCCTCGCGGGCGGCTTCCTCGGCCTGCTCGCGGTGTTCCTGCGCAAGGCGGTCCGCGAGCGCCGCCGGCCCGCCTCAGCCGCCGTTTGACCTGCCGCCCACCGTTTCCGTATGATTCGCGCCCCCGCGACGGTCGCGAGTGGCCTTGCTGGCCTTTCGGGGTCTAGGTTCCGGCGCGGGGCATGGCGCAGTCTGGTAGCGCATCTGCTTTGGGAGCAGAGGGTCGGGGGTTCAAATCCCTCTGCCCCGACCAGTCCGGGCCAGGTTTGAGAGGCGATGCAGGTACGATAGGCTTTGGCCAGCAGGGCGCCCGTAGCTCAGCTGGATAGAGCAACGGCCTTCTAAGCCGTAGGTCGCAGGTTCGAGTCCTGCCGGGCGCGCCAACCCCTTCTTGGGGGGGGAGGCGGGTGCGGCTTCAGCGGTGGACGTAGCTCAGTGGTAGAGCCCCGGGTTGTGGTCCCGGCCGTCGTGGGTTCGATCCCCATCGTCCACCCCACTTCCCCCCGAGGGGTCGTGGCTCGATCGAAGAAGAAGTCTGATGCGGGATTTTGTCCGAGGGGCCGTTAGCTCAGCTGGTAGAGCAGTTGACTCTTAATCAATTGGTCGTAGGTTCGATCCCTACACGGCCCACCACCCTCCCGCCCCCGCGCGAAAGTGGCGGAACTGGTAAACGCACTGGATTTAGGTTCCAGCGGGGAAACCCTTGAGAGTTCGAGTCTCTCCTTTCGCACCATCCTTCACCCTCCACCGATCAGCATAGACGCAGGACACAGCATGCAGGTTTCAGTGAGCACCGTTGCCGGCCTCGAGCGCCGCCTTGAAGTGGCCGTCCCCGCCGAGCGAGTCGCCGGCGAGATCGAGACGCGCCTGAAGCAGCTCGCGCGCACCGCGCGCCTCAAGGGCTTCCGCCCGGGCAAGGCGCCGTTCGCGGTCGTGAAGCAGCAGTTCTCTTCGCAGGTCCAGACCGAGGTCATCGGCGATCTGCTGCGCGAGTCGTATTCCGAGGCCGTGAACCGCGAAAAACTGCGTCCGGCCACCGACCCGCGGATCGAAGGCCTCTCGGCGGAGCCTGGCGCGGCGCTGCGCTTCACGGCGGTGGTCGAGGTGTTGCCCGAATTCACCGTCAAGCCGGTCGCCGACCTCGCGGTCGAGCGCCCGAACGCCGAGGTCTCCGAGGCCGACATCGACGCCATGATCGAGTCCATGCGCCGCCAGCGCCCGGATTTCATCGCCGTTGAGCGCGCCGCCGCCGACGGTGACCGCGTCGCCGTCGACTTCGAGGGGCGCATCGAGGGCGAGACCTTCCAGGGCGGCACGGGGTCCGACATCAAGTTCGTGCTCGGCAAGGGGCAGATGCTCCCCGAGTTCGAGGACGGTGCGCGGGGCGCGAAGGCGGGCGAGTCCCGCAGCGTCACCGTGAACTTCCCGGCCGACTACGGCAGCCCGGTGGTCGCCGGCAAGACCGCGGTCTTCGCGGTCACCGTGACGGCCGTCGAAGAAGAAAAGCTTCCGACCGTCGACGACGCCTTCTGCGAGGCCTTCGGCGTCACCGAGGGCGGCATCGAGGCGCTGCGCCGCGATGTGCGCGAGAGCATGCAGCGTGAGCTGGCGGGCGCCATCCGCGGCCGCCTTCGTACCCAGGTG
>Ga0315907_10005616_pt1 | contig 13559 bp, 10 predicted proteins | sample LakEriMetagenome_3_FD_203525 | JGI IMG/M metagenome (GOLD analysis project Ga0315907, IMG submission 203525) | Freshwater fungal communities from buoy surface, Lake Erie, Ohio, United States - Buoy 12 MA123 | ecosystem: Environmental > Aquatic > Freshwater > Lake > Lake biofilm | place: USA...
CTTCATGGAGAACTCGGCCCCGACGATCAGGATCGGGTGTTCCAGCCCAGTCCGCTGCGCAAGATCGTGGTCTCCACCAACGTGGCGGAAACCTCGGTGACCATCGACGGAATCCGCCATGTGGTCGATGGCGGCTTGGCGCGGATGGCCCGCTACGATGCCGAGCGGGGCATCCAAACGCTGATGGTCGAGGAAATCAGCCGGGCCTCGGCCGACCAAAGGGCCGGCCGAGCCGGGCGCACCGCACCGGGTACTTGCTGGCGATTATGGACCGAAAGCGGGCACCTCAATCGACCCGCCCGCAACACTCCGGAAATCCAGCGGGCGGATCTCGCCGAGGTGGTCCTGCTGCTCCATTCGCTGGGCGTGCGTCAGGCGGCGACTTTCGATTGGTTGGATGCCCCCGACAAGGCGGCGGTCCTGCGGGCCGAGCGGTTGCTGCACATCCTGGGGGCGTTGGAAGGGGAGCAGGGGGTAGAGAGTCTCGGCTCCGACCTGACTCCGGTGGGGCGTCAAATGCTCCGCCTGCCGATGCATCCGCGCTTCGCCCGGTTGCTCGTCGAGGCCTCGCGCCGCGGCTGTGTGCCGGCGGCCTGCCTTTGTGCCGCTCTGGTCAGCGGTCGCGACCTGCTCATGCGGGTCAATCGGGATGACCGTTCTTCGGCCGACGCTCGGGAGTTGTTCGAGGGCAGCACCCAGAGCGACTTCCACACGCTGCTCCGGGCCCATCAGTATGCCCGCAACGCCCATTTCTCACTGGAGGCCTGCCGCCGGCATGGCATCCATGCCCAGACGGCCCGGCAGGTGGAGGACACCTTCCAGCAACTCATCCGCATCGCCGAGCGCGAGAAAATGATGACCCGCGATTCCGCGGCGGCCCCGGCCGAGGCTGGGGACGAGGGATTGCTCAAGTCGCTCTGCGCCGGATTCGTGGATCAGGTGTGCGTCCGGAAGGACTCTGGCTCTTTGGATTGTCTCCTGACCGAAGGGCGCACCGGCAGCCTGATGCGCGAATCGGTGGTGCAGCAGGCGGAGTTGATGGTGGTGGGCAGCATTCGTGAGGTATCCGGTCGCAGCGGCGGTGTTCTCACTCTCCTAGGACTGGCCACGGCCGTGAAGGCGGAGTGGCTGCGCGAGCTCTTTCCGCAGCACTTCCACACCTCGGTGGAGCATGTGTTTGACCGGCTTCACAAGCGGGTCTCGCCCGTGCGGCGCATTCGCTTCCTGGACCTGGTGGTGGCCACAGAGCACCAGCGGGAGTCCGACCCCGAGGAGTCCGGGCGCTGCCTGGCAGAGGCCTTCGCCCGTGGGGGATTTGATCTCCCTCAGCTGGATCACGAACTCAAGCAGTTCATCGCCCGGGTGAACTTGATGGCTCGGGCCTTGCCGCAGTTGGAATTCCCGGCCTTCGACGGTGCGGCGCTGGTGGCTGCGTTGGATCGCGCCTTTCGGGGGCTGACTCTGGTCAAACAGGCCCAAGCGGCTCCGCTCAAGGATGCGTTCCGTGCCCATTTGGCCACCGAGCAAATCGCCTGGCTGGATGAATTGATGCCCGTGCACCTGCCGTGGCTGGAAGGTCGTCGGCTCAAACTTACCTATGTGGAGCCGGACCCCGATGCGGATCCGGACGAGATCCCCGGTCCGGAAGCTCAGGTCAAGTTGACCGAATGCTTCCAACTCAAGGCGCACCCGGCGGTGGGCGAAGACGCCATTCCGATCCGCCTGGCTCTGCAAGCTCCGGACGGCAAGCGCTTGGAGGTGGTTTCCGATTTCCCGCGTTGGCGGGAGTCCTCGTATCCGAAGTTGCGGTCCCAGTTGCGCACCAAGTACCCGGGTTTCGTCTGGCCCTGAAGTCTGGCGCTCCAGCTCAGGCGTTGGTGCGCCGATGCACCTTGTGGATCGCGGCCTGATCGGTGGGCTTGATGATGAGTTCGTCGATGTTCACGTGCGGAGGTCGTGAGGCCATCCAGACCAGCGTTTCTGCGATGTCCTGGGCCACGAGGGGTTCCACACCTCGATACACCTGCCCGGCCCGGGCGGCATCGCCCCGGAAGCGGACGTCGGAGAATTCAGTCAGGGCCATGCCCGGATCCAGCGAGCCCACGCGAATCCCCGTGCCATTGAGCTCCAGGCGCAGGGCTTGGGTGATGCTGCGTTCGGCGGCTTTGACTCCGCAGTAAATGGATCCGCCCTCATAGGACTGGTGCCCTGCAATGGAGCCGATATTCAGGATGCTGGCCCCCTGATGGTGCGGGATCATCGGCAGTACTGCTCGGGTGACCCGGGCGAGTCCCAGAAAATTCGACTGGACCATGGCCTCCCAGTCTTCATCCCGTCCGGCTGCCACGGTGTCCAGCCCATGGGCTCCGCCCGCGTTGTTGATGAGCACATCTACCTGTGCCGTGAGGGTTCGCGCCCACCCAGTGAACGCGGCCACCGAGACGGTGGAAGCCACGTCGAGTTCGTGGAACTCGGCCACGGCTCCGAGCGCGCGGCAGGCCGAGGTCACCTGGGCCAGGCGGTCCTGCCGTCGAGCCCCCAGAATGAGGCGGCAGCCTGCCCGCGCAAACGCCTCGGCCGCCGCCGCTCCGAATCCGCTCGAAGCGCCGGTGATCACCACCCATCGGTCGGTCAACTGCATGCCCGACCGTAGGTGGTCGGCCTGCATGGCGACAACCCTTCGATCCCCTCCCGGGAGTTTCAGATTGCGATAAACGAGTGTCGCCTTGGGGACACCCCCCCAAGACCCGAGGAGAGTGGGGAATAGTACCCAGAGTTATTGTGAATGGATTGGCGGGGAGTGATGGGTTGTCCGAAAGCAGGGGAAGAGTTTGTTTAATCCAAGATTCCCGAGGCCTGGGACGACGATCCGGATTGCTACTGGGAACCATGCCCTGTGCCACCGGCTGATTGCGTGCGGGGTGTACTCAAAAAGCCGTAACCACCCGTTATACACCCGCGTTTTCATGACGAACTCGTCGCACAGTGGGGTTTCCGCAGGACTCCGCGTCGCAAGCCGATTACAGTCTCGATGGACCGGTTCGGCTAAGGGTTTTCCGGACTCCAGCATTGGCATCATCCTTGCAGACTGATTTTGGACGGTTGGGCCAGCGTGGTTGCGCAATGAAGCGAGCGGGAAACCTCAGAACGAAACACTCTGCGTGAATGTCGCCATCCATCCGACCTTTGGGGAGCAGACTTGGACTTCCGAGTCCGAGGTGACATCCGCTCCAGAAGCCGTCTCCGACGCCGAGATCATCCGCAGGGTGCTCGCGGGCGAAACCGAGCGGTTCGGAGTGCTGGTCACCCGTCACCAATCCCGACTCTTCGCTTTGGCGCGCCGTTATTTGCGTCGGGAGGAAGACGTGGCCGATTTGGTTCAAGATGTCCTGGTGAAAGCGTTCTCCCGATTGGACTCCTGGCGCGGCGAGGCCCCTTTCGAGCATTGGTTGATGCGCATGGCCACGCGCGCTTGCTTGGACGCGTTGCGCAGTCAGCGTCGTCAGCGCGAAGACAGTCTCTGCGATCTGTCGGCCGAGGAGCACGATTGGCTCGACCGTCACGCCGCCAGCCCGGAGCGAGGAGATCATCGGGCCGAAGCGGCTCGGTCTTTGGTGGGTAAGGTCTTTGAGCAACTAAGTCCGACCCATCGATTGGTCCTGACTCTTCTCGAATTGGAAGATCGATCCGTGAAGGAGATTTCCTGCATGACCGGTTGGTCGCAGACGTTGGTCAAGGTTCGAGCCTTCCGGGCTCGGGCTGAAATGAAGCGAATCTTGTCCCGGCTCCAGACAGATTCTTTTCTTTAGCGGGCGGTTCAAGGGCTCGCGCTGCTCTCGGACAAACCTCGTGAGACTTGTTTCCCCAGTTGGCGGAATTCGAAAGTTCTTTTATGGGTAACCCGCAATACTTCCTGAGCGTCTTTCCTAGAGTTCCTGTCGATGAATCGCAATATGCTCCACCAGACTCTGATCCGTGCGGCGCGCATCGAGAGGGTCAAGCAGGGTGTTCCACTCGGATTCGAGGCTCGGGTTTTGGCGGCTATCCATCGGGTCGAACCAGATCTGGCATTACGGCGGTGGGCCTCAGTTTTGTGGAAGGCGGCGTTTTCCAGCGCCGGCGTTGCCGCCGCCGTTTGCATGGGTGCCATGGTGTATTTGGCGCAAGAAGAGGGCCCTCGAGTTGTGCGAGATTCAGGTGCAGCACTGGGTTCACTGTCTGAAGCGATTAACGGGGATGGCGATGAAATCGCTTTGGTCCTCATCGAGGACCTTGAAGAGGGAGAATCTTGGTGAACACCACGCGGATTGTTTTGGCAGCATTGGTCATTTTTGCGGCCGGGGTTTTGACCGGTGGGGTGGGCGCGGGGTTGGCCGGTCGGATCCTTCGCGAACGCCCCCGTCGAGAGGCAGTTCCAGCGCCCGTGATGAACAGTCGGGTGATTCCAAGCCCGTTACCCCCCCAAGCCGCCGGATCTTCCAATCGGTCTGCCGGGACGCCCGTCAAGGTTCCGGGAAACGCTCAACTGGAAGCGATGGTGCGTTGGACTCGCGAGTTGGATTTGGAGCCCGCACAACGGGAGCAGATCGAGATCATTTTGAAAGGGGCCCAGGGTCGTCTTCGAGACTTGTGGGCTCCGGTGGCTCCGCACGCCCGAGGCGAGATCGAGGCCGTCCGGTTGGAAATCGAGGGGCTTTTGAGCCCGATTCAGCGGCAACGCTGGGATGAGGCTCGGCGCCGTCGGGTGGCTGCCGCAAAGGCCGCCCACTCGGTGTCCGAAGCACTCCCCCCTCAGCGATAACACTCCAATTGGGGCAGTTGTTCCGGCTCAGCGTTGCCGTGGGCTGATTTTGCCCACCAGAAGCAACGGTCACCCGAACTCTGGGCCTTGGCATCGATGAAAGGCTTCGCTCTGATGACCTTGCAGGACTGGTCGATGGAAATTAGCTTCCATCATTCATGGATTCGTCTGATTCGCCGTCTTCGGGGGCTGGTTTTGAAGCGGGAGCAGTTCCCCCGGTCTCCAACCCGGTTCCCCCGCCGGTTCCTCCGGTCCTTCCAACCCCACCGGTTCACCACACCAGCACACACCAGCCCCAGCCCCAGCCCCAGCCCCAGCCCCAGCCCCAGCCCCAGCCAACAGGCCGTGGCGATGGCCGTCCGGAACGGTCTGGTGGCGGTGCTTGGAAGTGGGTAGCCCTCGGTGTTTCGGTGGTGCTGGTGATTTCGCTGGTGGCCCTCGGGTTGGCTCTGTCGGCCAAGTCGGACATTCATTGGACCCATCACCATTCGACCCAGTCGCCCGGTGCGGCCGAATTGCACGAGGTGTTGGTCCGTGACTCCCCCTTTGAAGACAAGGTGGCGGTGATTAGCATGGAGGGGGTCATTAGTGGTGAGGTCCTCTCGGACATCGGCTCTTCGATGGTGGAGTTGGTGGGCGACCAGTTGGAGCGGGCGGCCGTCGAGGGGGTGGCAGCAGTCATTTTGAAGGTGGACTCTCCGGGTGGCGAAGTGTTGGCCAGCGATGAGATCTACCTGTTGATTGAGAAGTTCCAGAAGGAGCACGATATCCCCGTCGTGGCTTCCATGGGCTCCCTGGCAGCGTCCGGAGGCTATTACATCAGTGCTCCCTGTCGTTGGATCGTGGCCAATGAGTTGACCATGACCGGCAGTATCGGCGTCATCTTCCACAGCTACAATTACCGCGGTCTGATGGACAAGGTGGGCGTTCGGCCGGACATCACCAAGAGCGGTAAGCTCAAGGACATGATGAGCGGCGAAAAACTCCCCGAAGAAATCCTGCCTGAGGAACGTGCCATCCTTCAGGGGATGATCGATGAGAGCTTCGCGAAGTTCAAAGACATCATCCGCACCGGGCGCAACCACGCGGCTGCGTTGAACCTCAAGGACGGGATCACCGAGGGCCGCAAACTGGCCCCCAATTGGACCGAGTTCGCCGACGGTCGGATCTTGTCGGGGCAACAGGCTTTGAATCTGGGCTTGGTCGATGAGTTGGGAAATTTCGAGGTGGCGCTAGATCGGGCCCTCCAGTTGGCCAGTCTGGATGGTGCCAAACTGGTCACCTACCAGCCGGACTTCCGTTTTCCGGGTTTCCTCTCGCTGCTGGGCCAGGCCCGGTCCGGATCGGTCAAGGTGGACTTGGGATTGCCGCTCCAATCGCGCTTGCCGGAAGGGCGACTGTACTTCATGTCCCCGCTGCACCTGCATTGAGCGCCGGACTCGAAGTGAGGGGACGGGCAGGGCTCGACAGCGGGGTAGGCTGATTTCACGATGGGCCCACTTCCTATGGCTCAACGTTCGCTCCTCATCGGCATTGATTCCGGCACGCAATCCACCAAGGCATTGATTGTCGACGCGGGCTCCGGCCGCGTCCTCGGGGAGGGCTCGGCCCCCCACAGTCTCTTGTCTGGGCTTCCGGCCGGAGCCAAGGAGCAAGACCCCGCCCAATGGGTGCGGGCCACCACCCGGGCCATTCAGGCGGCTCTCAAGTCGGCCAAGGCCAAAGCGGCGGAGGTCGTGGCCATCGGTGTCAGCGGCCAGCAGCACGGATTCGTGGCGCTCGATGCGCAGGACCAGGTGATCCGTCCGGCCAAGCTGTGGTGCGATACTGTGACCGCTCCGGAGTGCGCGGAAATCACCGCGGCGATGGGTGGTGCCAAGAAAACTCATCAAGCCCTGGGCAATGCCGTCCTGCCGGGATTCACCGCTCCCAAGATCCTTTGGCTCAAGCGACATGAGCCCGAGAACTTTGCCCGATTGGCCACGGTTCTCCTACCGCACGACTACCTCAATTTCTGGCTCACGGGCGACAAGTTCATGGAGTACGGCGATGCCTCGGGCACGGCGCTCATGGATGTCCGTCGTCGTCGATGGTCTTCCGCGGTGATCCGGGCCATTGATTCGGAGTTGGAAGGTAAGCTGCCCGCCCTGTCACCCAGCGACCGTCCCGCTGGTCGCTTGTCGGCCAAAACGGCCAAGACTCTGGGGCTCAATCCCGGGGTTGTGGTCAGCGCCGGAGGTGGTGACAACATGATGGGGGCCATCGGCACCGGAAACACCCGCGAGGGCGTCATCACGGCCAGTTTCGGGACCAGCGGTACGATCTACGCCTGTGCGGAGAAGCCGGTGGTCGATCCGGCGGGTGAGATTGCAGCCTTTTGCGATTCGACCAACCGGTGGTTGCCGCTCTTGTGCACCATGAATGTCACCGTGGCCACAGAGATGGTCCGAACCGAGGCGGGTCTCGATCACGCCCAGTTCGAAAAGCTAGCCGCCAAGGCTCCGGCGGGTTCCGACGGTCTGATGCTCCTGCCCTATCTCGAAGGCGAGCGCACCCCCAACATCCCGGACGGGACAGGCGTGTTCTTCGGGGTCCGTCCGAAGACCTTCACCTCATCGCACTATGCCCGCGCGGCCATGGAAGGGGTCACTCTGGGAATGAACTACGGTTTGCGCCGACTGGCCACGCTGGGGGTCACTGCCCAGCAAGTCCGTGCGACCGGCGGCGGTGCGAAGTCCAAGCTGTGGCGCCAGATCATGGCCGATGTGTTCAATGCCGAGGTGGTCACTCTGAAGGTCGCTGAGGGAGCCGCCTATGGCGCGGCCCTCCAGGCTCTCTGGTGCTGGCGGCGGGAGAAGGGGGAGAATGTGGGCATTTCCGAAATCACCGACCGCTTCGTGTCCGTCATAGCCAACGAGACCACGGTTCCCAAACCCGCCAACGTGGCGGTCTATCAGGGCCTTCAGGAGTTGCAGGAAGAACTGGCCCGGTCGCTGCGTCCAGCCTTTGCTCAACACCGCCGCCTGTTGGGCTGACTCGTGTCCCAGGGCGTCGCTCCATGCTCGCTCTAGTCCGGTGCCGCCGTTCCCTTGCGAGGGCGACGGTTGGCACCGCCAGGGCTGATTGAAAGAGCCAGAGATCGTCATCTCAGCAGGGATGCCGAAGGGTCGACAACCAACAGGAGCAAGGAGAGCGGAGGCAACCCGAGGTTAAAACCAATGGAGGGAAAACGAACGGGAAGAAAACCTGGTGCACCCGCCAGGAGTTGAACCTGGAACCTGCTGATCCGTAGTCAGCCGCTCTATCCAATTGAGCTACGGGTGCACAAAGGAGCCGCGAAGCTAAGGACGAGGCAGTCGGGGATCAAGCGTTTTTCGATAGAGTTTTTATCTCGGAGGCGCGACTCGTCGGTCGCCTCCGGGTCTTCGGCAGAAGCCGCGCTCCGTCGAGTTACTCCGTCCTGCGCATCCAATTGTTCCTGCGATGGCCTCTCGGGGCCAAGGCTGCTTTGAGATTCGATCCGAGTGATGTCGAATGCGAGAAATCCCGCGACAAGACTTCGAGAGAAATCCCGATGGGAGACTCAGGCGGCCTGGATTTTAACCGTGAAGACCCCTTCATCCGCGAAGACCCAAAGATCTCCCGAACCGGGTTCGACCAACAGCGTCCAGCAGCGGAATAGTGGGGGCGGTGTATCGCCTCGATTGGGCAAGGCCTGCGGCAAGTGCTCCCCAGAGTCGGTCCACAAATGAAAGCGTGCTTCGGCCTGTCGGGTTGGTTCGCTGCCCGTGAGGAAAAGAACGGAGTCCAGGGTCGGGTGATAGATCGCTTTTCGCAGTCCCGTCGGGGTCCATTCCTGCACTCCCAGCAACGGACGCCACTGTTGGGTGGTTAGATCGAGCCGCCAGAAATCTCCCAACGGGTAGAAGGTGCCGGTGAACGATTTGAGGCCTGTTTCTCGCGTGCCTTCTTGCCCCTCCCGATTTCCGAAGCCGCCCAAAATGAACCAGGTCTTGCGATCCTTTCCGGGGAACAACTGAGTGCCTCCCCGCGGCCAAGGCAACTGGGGAGAGGTCTCGGAAATTTGTTCCCACCGCCCCATCTTGGGGTCGTATTCTTGGCGACGGTTGTGAACTCGGAAATTGCCGTATCCGGCGAACATACCCAGGCGCTGGGTGATCGGGTTGAGATAGCCGTTACCCGTGAAATCCAACTGGTTCAATGCCTGGGTTGGGAGGGGCTCCGGCGGGGATCCATCCAGAGGCATTCGGAACACCTGCCCCGAAACCGATTCACAGAAGATGAGTTCTTCCGACCAGGGCGAAATGGTGCAGAAGGGAATGCGATGGGGGCCCTTCGGGTGGGCGGTGTATTTCCATTGAAAGCGCTCCAAGTCATAGCGCTGAAGGAAAGACCCTCGGGCATCGGCCGTGACGCAGTAAAGCATTCGGGTCTTCCAGTCACAGGTCAGTTCGTTGGCGTTCCATTGCTCGTAACCGAACCGGGCCTTGGACCGGTGGTGCCACACCGCATGGTGGGACGGCAGGTGGCGGACGATGAAGAATCCGCCGGCCGCGGCACCCAGGGTCAGCAGCGCTGCGGCCGCCTTGCGTCGGGAAAGGCGGGTTCGCCCCTGATGGGCCTCGGAAAGCGTCTTTCCGAACTGGGCTGCCTCGGAGAAGCGTCGGGTGACTCGCACGTCCGTCGCCCGGATCAAGGACTCGTTCAATAGCCAGCCATGCGATTCCCAGTCCGGGGCGTTGAGCACCCGAGCGGGCAGGGTTGGAAAATGGTAGCGCTCAAAGCCACTCCAGACCTCATAGAGGGTGCGTCCCAGCGCGAAGATATCGAGCGCGTGTGAACCCTGTTTGTCGGGAGGGTAGTACCCGTCGGAGCCCATGTGTCGGTGGGGCTGTGCCGAGCGGTTCAGCGATCCGTAGTCGCCCAGGACCGGAAGCCCATCGAGGAAGAGAATGTTCGAGGGCTTGATATCCAGGTGGAGGAACCCCTCAGCGTGAAGCGCCGTCAGCGCCGAGGCCAAGCGGATGCCCCAGGAAATCACGGTCTGTGTCGAGATTTCGGGGTTCAACCGACACCGCTCGGCCAAGGTCATGGGGCGGTAGTCCGCGGAATCTTCGGGGAGGGTCCCGGTCACATCGTCGGCCAATGGAAATTTCTCCCAGAGGATTCCGGTGTCGGTATTCACGCCCCAATCGAGCATCGGCAGTAGGCCGGTGTTGCTCTGGGATACGCGCATCAGCGCATTGCGGAGGGAGATCTGCTCCTGCAGTTGGGTCGGGTCGTTCGAGTAATTCAGCTTGAGGCAGCAGGGACGGTATTGGGCATCACGAACCAGCAACACCCAGGAGTTCCGCTGCTGGGAAATGGATCGGATCAGCTCGTAATCAGGGGGCAATGCGGGGACGGACCCGATCATGACATGGGAGGCATCAACTCCTCACTGAGTAGCTGATTGTAGCACTGGCGAGCCACCTTTTTGATGCGGTGGGCGATCAGGCGGACGTTGAAGTGGCTGGTGTTGAAGCACTGAGCGACTTCGCGAGAGGGCAGTCCTTGGATCACGTAGGCGTCAAAAATCTGCCAGTGATGAGGCGACACCTGGTTGCGGGCCCGGTTGAGAGAAAGGGTCCAAAGGTGGGATTCGGCTTCCATGCGTTGTTCCGGCGAGATCCCGTCCTCCGTGGTCGGTTCCATCCATTGCTGCACCAAAGCCAGCACCTTGGGCGGGAGGTGTTGCTGGGGAGCGTTTTTGACGTGGTCGATGATGTGCCGGTTGATGACGTCGGTGAGCCAGGCACGCAGGGTTTTGGGTTCCCACTGGCCCCCAGTCTTTTCAATTTGCAGGGCCAGTTGGTGAAAGGCTTCTTGAGCGATCTCCTCGGCTTCCTGAGGCGTCAGGCCACTTCTGGCGCAGTGGTTGAGAATTGGAGCTCTGTAGGTGGCCGAGAGCTGCTCCCAAGTTTTGTTGTCCGCGAGATCCTTGGCTGCATTGAGCCATTGGGCGTTGGTGGTTGGAGCTTCGATCACAAAAATACAAAAATTGTAGTCCTACCACGATGTTGTACATCAGTTGAAGATGGAGTTGCGTGTAGAAAAAATGCATTTGGTGCATTTTATTTTGTAACGCGCTGAAGTTCTCAATGGCGACGGTCAGGGGTCGCTCTTGACCGGGTATCTCGCTGGCGCATCGGCGTTTTTGAGGTCAGCCTGAGTCCCATGGATCGGCGAGCGTTTTTGGCATCAATGGGGTGGGGTGGTGCTTGGCTTGCGGCTTCAGATTTAGACGCTGCAGAGCGCCGGGCTGTCTCACAGTCCGCAGCGGTGTTGATCGTCGGGGGAGGGGTCGGGGGTGTCGCAGCCGCCTTGGCAGCGTGCCGTGCGGGACAGCGGGTGGTGCTCACCGAGGAGACCCTGTGGATCGGAGGTCAACTGACCTCCCAGGCGGTGCCCCCCGATGAGCATCCTTGGATCGAGGAATCGGGCTGTACCCGGAGTTACCGTCAGTTTCGGGACGAGGTCCGGCTGCGCTTTCAGAGGGATGCTCGGCTGAGCGCCGCTTCGAGGTCCGTGGCGCGGATCAACCCGGGCGGTGGATGGGTTTCGCGGTTGTGCCATGAGCCGCGACTGGCCCTGGCTGTTTTGGAGTCGATGCTGGCTCCCCACATCGCCAACGGACGACTGACCCTGCTGCTGGGGCACCGTCCCGTCGCCGCCTCAGTGCACGGGGATCGAGTCGAATCGGTGATCTTCGAGGCAGTGACCGGAGGTCGTCGGCGGGTGGTGTCGGCGCCGTGGGTGCTGGAAGCCACGGAACTCGGTGACCTGCTGCCGTTGGCTGGAGTGGAGCACGTGACGGGGGCCGAATCTCGGTCAGAAACCGGTGAGCCTTCTGCGCCGGAGAACGCCGATCCGCTCGACCAGCAGGCCATCACCTGGTGCTTTGGTCTGGAACACCATGCGGGCCAGAACCATGTGATCCAACGCCCGGACGACTACGCCCGGTGGCGGGACTATGTGCCCCAGATGATGCCACCGTGGCCGGGTCGATTGTTTGCCTGGGAGCATTCCCATCCGATCACCCTCCAGCCGCGGACTTTGCCGTTCGATCCGGTGGGAGAAGGGGCCTTTCCCAACTTGTGGACCTATCGCCGCATCCGCGATGCGTCCCGCTTTCAGGATCCGAAGGCTTTCCCCTCGGTCTGCCTGGTGAACTGGCCTCAGAACGATCACTGGCTGGCCCCGCTGGTGGGTCCGGGTGTCACTCTGGAGCAGCGTCGACAGCGCGAGGCCGAGGCCAAGGCGTTGAGCCGCAGTCTCATCTACTGGTTGCAGACCGACGCGCCGCGTCCGGATGGCGGGACGGGTTGGCCGGGCCTCAAGCCCAGTGCCGGTGTGCTGGGGACTCCCGACGGGTTCGCCCTGGCTCCGTACATTCGCGAAAGTCGCCGCATCCGCGCGAAGTTCACAGTGACTGAACGCCACCTTTCCACCGAGGTTCGCAAGGCCGAGACCGGGGCCACCGCCGAGACAGTCCAGGCTACGCCGTTTGCGGATTCCGTGGGAGTCGGTGCCTACCGCATCGATCTGCATCCGTCGACCTCTGGGCGCAATTACGTCGATGTCTCCAGCCTGCCATTTCAGATTCCGCTGGGTGCGCTGCTGCCGCGGCGGGTGGAAAACCTCATTGCAGCGGGCAAGTGCCTGGGGGTCAGCCACATTGCCAATGGGTGCTACCGATTGCACCCGGTGGAGTGGAACATCGGAGAGGCCGCCGGGGCATTGGCCGCCTTCTGCGTGGATCGCAAGCTCACGCCGGCCGCTGTCCATGCCCGGGCGGACCTGACGGTCGAGTTCCAGAAGCGGCTCCGGGAGGACGGCTTCGAACTGGAGTGGCAGGCGGGCATTCGGCCTTTGTGAACGCGGGCCCACGCGCGGTTGTCGAACGAAACCCTTGGAGCCGGGGCAGATCCTGGTGTTCGATGACCCGACAATACAACCCATGAAGCGCATGCCCTCCAAGAAGTCGGCCCGCACCGCCAAGGCGGTTTCCCGCCCTCCGGCTCAGCCCTCTCCGGCGGCCATCCAGGCGACTGCCAAGAGCGTCCAGGCAACCAAGACGGCCAAGGTTGTCCCCGCTGCGACGTCCCGGCCGGTGTCCCGAAAGAAGTCTTCGCCCGCCGCACCGGTCGCCCGCAGTGGGTCGGCAGACCGCTTCGTCATCATCATGGCCGGTGGGCGAGGCGAGCGGTTCTGGCCCGTGAGCCGAGAGAAGACTCCCAAGCAACTCATTCGCCTCTTGGGGGGGCGTTCCTTTCTGCAGCAGGCCGTGGATCGGGTACGACCGTTGGTGCCGCTGGCCAACATCCTCATCATCACCAATGCCGTTCAGGCGGCCGAGGTCCGGCGGCAGTTGCCGGAGTTGCCCAAAGAAAACGTCATCGGCGAACCGGTGGGGCGTGATACCTGCGCCGCGGTCACATTGGGTGCGGCGGTGGTCGGAGCGCGTTCCACGACCGCGGTCATGGCGGTGCTACCGGCTGACCATGTCATCCACGACGAGAAGGGTTTTCGCCAGGTGCTCTCCGACGCCTTGGACGTGGCCGCGCGCGGCCAGGTGATCGTCACCATCGGGATCCAGCCCACGGGCCCGGAGACCGGCTATGGATACATCCATTCCGGGAATGCCTTGCCGGCACCCGCAGCGGGCAAGGCGCTCAAGACCCCATTCTTCAAGGTC
>Ga0315907_10005617_pt1 | contig 13557 bp, 12 predicted proteins | sample LakEriMetagenome_3_FD_203525 | JGI IMG/M metagenome (GOLD analysis project Ga0315907, IMG submission 203525) | Freshwater fungal communities from buoy surface, Lake Erie, Ohio, United States - Buoy 12 MA123 | ecosystem: Environmental > Aquatic > Freshwater > Lake > Lake biofilm | place: USA...
GCGGCCGACTACATCGAGAAGCTTCCGCCCGGTCCCGAGTTCGTCGCGCGCGTCCAGCATCACGCCGCCGCGTCGCGGGCGCTTCACGAGCGCGCCGACGCGATGCGCGCGCTCGAGGCGAAGGAGCGCGAGCTGCGCGCCCGGAACGCGATGCTCGACCTCGCGAACGAGCGGCTCCGCGAGGCGAACCAGGCGCTCGTCGTCGACGCCGGCGAGCAGCGCGAGCGCATCGAGGCGCTCGCGACGGCGGGCGCGGAGCTCGCGCGGATCCAGGACCTCGACATGCTGCTCTCGACGATCCTCGCCGAGGCCGCGCACTTCGCCGGGGCGTCGGCGGGCGCGATGTTCGTCCGCGAGGGCGTCGAGCTGCGAACGACGACGATCTGCCGCGACGGCCGCACCCGCATCGCGTCGGAGCGGCTGCTGCGCGCGCGGATCGGCGCCGAGACCGTCGTGGGAGAAGTGGCGGCGTCGGGCGATGCGGTGCGGCTTGGCGAGGGTGAGATCGCGCTCGCCGGCGCGGCGCGGCCGGTCTTCGCGCCTGCGGGGGCGCTCCCCGATGCGCCGCGCTCGGCGCTCGTGCTGCCGGTCGCGCGTGCGGACGAGGTGCTCGGCGTCCTCGCGCTCGCCGATGGCGCGCGCGAGGGCGGCTTCGTCGAGGACGACGAGCGGCTGCTGCGCAACTTCGCGGCGCTCGCGGCGGTCGCGCTCGAGCGCGCGCAGACCGCGCGCAACCTGATCTTCCGCATGGTGGCGATGGCGGAGATGCGCGATCCGACCGAGACCGCGGGCCATGTCCAGCGCGTCGCCGGCATCTCGACGCTTCTCTTCGACGCGTGGAGCGAGTCGCGCGGCATCGCCGGGCCCGAGCGCGCGCGGCAGCGCGACCTCCTGCGCATCGGTGCGATCCTGCACGATGTCGGCAAGGTCGGGATTCCCGACGCGATCCTCAAGAAGAAGGGAAAGCTCGACGACGCCGAGCGCGCCGAGATGGAGCGGCACGCCGAGATCGGCGCGCGGCTCTTCTCCGGCCTGCGCTCCGAGTTCGATGAGGCCGCGGCGATGGTGGCGCTGCGCCACCACGAGCGCTACGACGGCAAGGGCTACCCCGACCGGCTCGCCGGCGACGCGATTCCGCTCTTCGCGCGGATCGTCGCCGTGGCCGATGTCTACGACGCGCTCGCGTCCACGCGCCCCTACAAGGAACCGTGGCCGCGCGAGCGGATCGCCGCGCTCTTCCGCGAGGAATCGGGCCGCCACTTCGACCCCGAGCTCGCGCGCATCCTGCTCGAGCACCTCGACGAGGCCGAGGCCGTCCGCGACGCTCATCCGGAGGGGTGAGGCGCGAATGAACGCGGCGCCGGGGTCGCCGGCGCCGCGTCTCCGATCGATCGAGGTTCGCCTGCGTCACCCGCCGCAGTTGAAGCCCCACGCACCGAGCAGTGCCGCGAGGTCGCTCGCGCCGATGCTGCCGTCGCGGTCGAGGTCGAGCGACTCGTCGGAGCCGCCCCAGCCGCCGAGCAGCGCGGCGAGATCGGTCGCGCCGACGGAGCCATCCGCGTCGAGGTCGATGCCGCAGGCGAGGAAGAGCTCCGCCGCTCGGATCGCCTCCTCGTGGACCGCCTCGCTCTCGCCCGCGTTCAGGACCACCCACGCGACGTTGCCGGGATCGGCCGCCGGCGCGGTCGCAGCGAAGCGCAACGGCAGCGCGTAGACGCCCGCGGCCGGATCCGCGCCTGCGACGCCGTTCAGGATGTAGTCGAAATGGTCGTGCAGCAGGCCGCTCGCGAAGGTCGAGAAGGTGAAGCCGCCGACCGTGCCCTCGGTGCTCGTGATGCTCGACGGGCCGTACGAGAGCGTCATCGTCGCCGTGGTCGGGACGAACGACCCGCCTGCGTAGACCTGCAGCGGCCCGGCGATCTCGAAGCTGAAGGTCGTCTGGAAGCCGGTCGCGAGCGCCTGGAATCCCGGCTCGAACGCGGCGAAGGGGAACTTCGGATCGCTGCCGAAGTCGCCGGAGAACACGTCGGCGCGCTCGGCGACCGGTTCGCCCGGCGTGCCTTCGGTGATCGAGCCGGTGAGGACGCCGGCCTTCGTCGGGCGCAGCCAGATGTCGAGATGCGGCTCCTTCTCGGCGGCCATGGCCGGCAGGGCCGAGCAAGCGGCGACGATCGAGAGCGGGAGGAACGCGATGCGGGAGCGGGTGTTCTTCATGATGGGTCTCACAGCGGCGAGGCCGCGTTGGATCTGATGGAAATGAAACGGGAAACGGAATGAGCAAAGGAACGAGAGACGAGACGGACCGCCAGGCGGCCCGTCAGGGACACGCGCCCCACGATGCGAGGACCGCGGCGAGGTCGGTGGCGCCGGTGGTGCCGTCGCCATCGAGGTCCGCGCTCGGGGTCGACCAGGCGCCGAGGACCGCCGCGAGGTCGGTCGCGCCCACGACGCCGTCGCCGTCGAGATCCGGCGGACACGCGGCGCCGCCGCCCGCGAGGTTGGCCTCGACCCACGCGATCGCCGCCTCGTGCTCGAGGAGCGGGCGACCGTCGTTGAACACCACCCAGAGCGGTTCGCTCGGCGCAGTGACCCCGTCGGTCGAGTAGAGCTCGAGCTCCGCGACGTAGATGCCGCTCGCCGGCAGCTTCGCGCCCACGGTCTTCAGCGTGAAGGACACATGGCGGTGGAAGCTGCCGTTCGACGCCACCGCGAGGTCGAAGCCGGGCGTCGGCTCGGTGCCGAGGAACACGACGAGCGTGAGGAACTTCGCCTCGACGCGCTCGTCCGCGACGCCCTCGACCGCCGCGCCGGTGAAGCGCAGCAGCCCCGAGCGGAGGTTGAAGCCCGTGCGGGAACCCGGCGCGAAGGTGCCGGGGAGCGCCTCGAATCCGGGATTCGAGGTGAAGCGGGCGATTCCGGTGTCGCCGAAGGTCGCGCCGAAGACCGACTCCGGCTCCGTGCCTGAAGCTGCGAAGCGGACGGTCGCGAGGCGGCCGTCGTCGATCACGATCCCGATGTCGCCGTCGTGCTGCGCGAGCGCGCAGGAGGAGATGGCGAGGGCGGACGTCGCCGCCAGTGTCTGAAGCGTGTGCATGGGTCTCTCCGTGAGAACGGATGTGCGTGGGAGGGAAGCCGTCAGGGCGTCGCGCCGGCGCGTTCGAAGAACGCGCTGACGAACGGATCGAGACGGTTGCGCGATTCGCCGAGATAGACGCGGCCGAACGAAGCGGTCTCGACGTGTCCGTCGAGGAAGCTCCAGTTCGACACCGCGTCGATCGACGGCGCGTCGCGCGAGACCGCGGCGACCGCCACCTCGCCCGAGGCGACGACGGGGGCCTGCGCGAGCGCGCCCCAGCCTTCGACATGCGGGTGGTCGGCGCCGGCGAACTCGCCGACGGTCGTCATCAGCAGCAGCTGCACCGTCGACGCGTGGTGCGCGACCTTCGACAGCCGGTCGGTCGCGCGCGACGGATCGACGGCGGCCCACGGCGAGAATTCGCGCGCGAGGTGGTTGTTCAGGCCGTAGCTCGTGCGGCGGAACGCGCCGTTCGAGCCCGGAACCGGAACTCCGCCGCCCGCGACTTCCGCCGGCCAATGCGGGCTGTCGTCGAGCGGAGAGCGCATGGACTCCCGGTCGGCGAAGCCGCGGTTGACGAGGACGTCGACGAAACTGTCGCCGCTGCCCTGGTCGATGCCGCCGTGGGGAAGGCGGGCGTCGATCAGCCAGCCCGCGTTCTCTCCGGAATACTGGAGCGAGGCGAGCTGGAGCGAGCGGAGCGTGGCGGCGCAGTGCGTCGCGCGCGCCTTCTGGCGCAGCGACGAGAACGCGGGGAAGAGGAGCGCGAGGATCGACGCGATGATGGCGACGACCGCGAGCAGCTCGACGAGCGTGAAGCCTTGAGGACGGCGGACGCGATGCGCGTCTCTCGCCTTCGGGCGATCGATGTGGTGCATGTGTGGGCCGGGAACAGGCCTGCCTGCCGCGGAAAGACCGCTGCAGGCACGCCGTGCGTGCTGGTGAACCGATGGGCGACGGATCAGGTCAGGCGCGCGGCGGCGGACGCGCCGCGCAGGCGCGCGGGGCTCCGGCGGAGAGAAGCCGTCCGGCCTCTTCCTCGTGGACGACAGCGAGCACCGCGATCGACTCGTGGAAGTCCGGGGCGAGGATCGGCGCGGGCGTGCAGAACGCGAGCTCCGCGCAGACCGGGCAGGAATGCTCGTCCGCGGGCGCGGCGGGGCGGGTCGGCCGCGTCGGTGTCTCATCCTGCGCGACGGTGTGGACATGGCCGCAGCCGAGTCCGAGACCGCCAGGCAGTTCCCAGCCCGAACCGCCGCACTCGCTCGCGAGGCACGGCGCGCCGCCATGCGCGAGCATCACGTGGGTGAAGCGCGCGGCGCCACCGCCGGAGAGCAGGATGGCGACGAAGGCGAGGATGACCGCGAAGCGCGACACGGGGCCGCGCACGGTAGCCGTCGCTTGGACGGCGATCAAGGAGTCGGTTCGGACGCGTCGGCCGTTTCGCGAACGCGGACCTCGGGACCGATCCGGTCGTTGTCTGGAATCGGAACGATCGACACGATTCCGCCGCGCTCAAGGTCGAGGAACCCCCGATTCTCCGGACGGACCTCGCGGTCGAGGAGCCGCATGAGCCGCAGCGCGCCGTCGTCCCGGCAGACGAGCCGCTCGGTCTTGCCGCGGCTTCCGAGCGGATCGGTCACGAGCCGCACGAACCGCGCGGCCGCCTCGGATCGCGGCGCGGCCGCCCCCGGCGCGGTCGCGAGGAAGGCGAAGAGCGCGCGCTCGTCGCGGCGGCCGACGATCGCGTCGATCGCCGCGACGCGCGGCGTCGGCTCGATCCGACGCGCCTCGTGGCACCAGTCGCCCTCGCGCGCGAGCATCGGGCATGGCGCGGCGTGCAGGCAGGGCGCGACCGGATGCGCGGCGCCGCGCGCGATGACCGCGTCGCGCAGCGCCATCAGCGCGCGCGTCGTCACACGAAGCGCCGGTTCGATGACGACGAGCGGCGCGCGCGCGGCCCAGCCGGCGACGAGATCGATGGTCGCGGACGAATGGCGCTCGCCCACGAGAAGTTCGTTGATCGCGGTCTGGCAGAGGGCGAGGTCGCAGTCGGGGACGGCGGCCGAGCGGAAGTCGCGGCACTCGACGCGGAGCGAGAGTTCGACTCCGGCATGCGCCGCCGCCGCGCGCACGGCGCGTTCGTAGGCGCGGGCCGCCGGGGCGCCGAGTTCGATCGCGACGAGTTCGACCGCTGGGGGCGCCGTGTTCGCGGCCGCGCACGCGCCGTGCAGCCAGGCGAGGAAACCGACCGAAGTCGCGCCCACCCCGGCGCCGAGATCGACGACGCGAAGCGCGCGCGCCGCGCCGAGCCGCCTGAACGCAGGATGGCGCGCGGCGCATTCGTCGAGCGCGAGCCCGACCTTCGGCGCGTCCGACGCGAGGAAGTACTCGCACTTCGCCGCGAGATGCGCCGCATCCGCCTGCTCGGCGGCGAGCGCGCCGCGTCCGGTCGTGTAGAGGTCGGAGAGCCGCTCGACGGCGCGCGCGAGGTCGCGATCGGGCGTCGCGCGCAGCGCTTCCTCGACCGCCGCGATGCAGGCGCGGCGCGCGCCGGCGGCGTCGGCATGGATCGGCGGCGGACTCAAACGCGCGCGGAGGGACTCGAACCCCCAACCGTCGGTTCCGAAGACCGATGCTCTATCCAATTGAGCTACGCGCGCAGGGACGCAGAGGGTAGCGTGCGCCGCGCTGCGCGGCAAGAAGTGCTACCTTTCCGCGAGAATCAAGGAGTCGAACCGATGGGATTCATGGCCGGCAAGCGCGGACTGGTGACGGGCGTCCTCCACGAGACGAGCATCGCGACCGCGATCACGCAGAGCCTCCTTCGCGAGGGCGCCGAGTGCATCTATACCCACATGCCGGGCGAGAAGATGGAGCGCCGCACGCGCAAGCTCGTCGAGGGCATGGGCGTCGCCAATCCGTGGATGCAGCCGATGGACGTCTCGAGCGACGCCGACATCGCCGCGTGCTTCGAGCGCGTGGGCAAGGACTTCGGCGAGATCGACTTCGTCGTCCACTCGATCGCCTTCGCCGACAAGGACTGGCTGAAGCTCGGCAGGTTCGCCGCCACGCCGCGCGGCGTCTTCCTGAACGCGATGGACATCTCCGCCTTCAGCTACATGGCGATGGGCAACGCGGCCGCGCCCGTCATGCGGCGCGGCGGCGCGATGATCGGGCTCAGCTACTACGGCTCCGAGAAGGCCGTCCCCGGCTACAACGTGATGGGCGTCGCGAAGGCCGCGCTCGAGGCGACCAACCGCTACCTCGCGATGGAGCTCGGCCGCGTCAAGGAACTGCGCTGCAACCTCGTTTCGGCCGGGCCGATCAAGACCCTGAGCGCGGGCGCGGTCGGCGGCTTCGATGCGATCCTCGACCGGATCCCGCAGGTGGCGCCGCTGCCGCGGAACATCACCGCGTCCGAGGTCGGCGACGCTGCGTCGTTCCTCCTGAGCGATCTCTCGCGCGGGACGACCGGCCAGGTGCTGTACGTCGACAGCGGCTACTCGATCATGGGACTCTGACGGTCGGCGTCAGCCACCGACGAGCCGCGGATCGAAGATCCACGGGCGCTTCGACTCGCGGTCGGCCGCGGGGACGATCCGCTCGCGCAGGAAGTCGCGCAGCTCGCGCATGCCTTCGCCCGTGCGGGCGCTGACCGCGAGGTCCGCGCCTTCGACGCGACCGAGGTCGCACTTCGACGCGAGGCGCACATGCGGCTTGCAGCCGAGTTCGGGCCAGTCGACGCCGGGCGCAGCGAGCGCGATCACGAGGTCGGCGTCGGAGAGAAGCCCGTGGGCGAGTTCGATCGCCTCGCGCTCGATCGGATCGACGGCGTCGCGGAGGCCGGGAAGGTCGAACCATTCGACGACGAGCCCGCCGAGATCGATGCGCGCGCCGACGGCGTCGCGCGTCGTGCCGGCCTCAGGCGAGACGATCGACGCCTCCGCGCCGAGGAGCGCGTTCGAAAGCGTGCTCTTGCCGGCGTTCGGCCGGCCGACGAGGACGACGCGCGCCGGGTCGACGAGCCGCATCAGCCGCGCCGAGCGGGCGTGGTCGGCGGCGTCGAGCGGTGCGCCGCCGTGCGCGCGCCAGCGGTCGGCCTGCGCGAGCAGGAGCTGCAACGCGAGCGGGCTCGCCGCGCGGGCAAGCGTCGCGAGGGCGAGCGCCTCGACGCGGTCCTGCGCCTCGGGGAAGAGTTCAGCCGGGTCCATTTCCGCGCGCGCCGCGAGCGGATCGTCGATCCAGTTCGCGCCGTGCGACTCGAGCCATTCGGCGAGGCGCTCGACGATGCGCGTGCCGCCGTGCGGCATCAGCTGGGCGCGCTCGGGCGCGAGGCGCGCCACGAGTCCGTCGTCGATGCGCCCGAAGTTCCGCATGCGCAGGCCGCCCACCTCGACATCCTTGCCGCAGAGCGCCTCGAGGCACGCGCTGACGTCGCCGATCACCTCGACGACCGCGACCGCGCCCATGCCGTGCGGGGTCGCGCGATAGCACGCGACCTCGAGCGGCGCGGTGGCGCTGGTCCCGGAGTCGGTCGCGGAGGGCGGCGGGGTGCCCGTCATACGGTGGTGCCATCGGCTCCGGAGACCCGGCCGTATCGGTGAATCCTGCGAGAATGCCGCGAATCGGCTTCAGTCGTGCTGGCAGCCGCAGTCGTCGTGACCGCAGCCGTGCTTCGCGATCGTGGGCTTCGGTTCCGTCTGGTGGGGCAGGAGCGAGAATCCCTCGCCTGCGGCCCGCGCCTGCGCGCGCGCCCGACGCACATCGGGCGGAAGACCGTCGTCGCCCTCCTCGCCGACGGTGAGGATCGGGGAGACGCCCCCATCGCCCTCGGGCGCGAGCGCGGCCTTCGCAGCGATGGCGATGCCGCGGAGGACGAGGTCGGGCACGATCTGCTGGACGAGTTCGTCGTCGGCGAAGAGCGCGCGCGCGTCGCCGCCGGTGGCGATCACCGCCGGGAAACCGCCGTACTCCTCGGCGTAGCGCTCGACGAGCCGCCACGCGAGCCCGCGCGCGCCGTGGTAGACGCCGCGCAGGATCGCCTCGCGGGTGCTGCCGCCCCACGCGGTGCCTTCCGGCGGCGCGAACTCGACGAGCGGAAGCGCGGCCGTCTGCTCGTGCAGCGCCCGCAGCTGCATGCGCAGTCCCGGCGCGATGGCGCCGCCGTGGAAGACGCCTTCGCCATCGACGAAGTCGACTGTGATGCAGGTGCCGGCGTCGATCACGATGCACGCCTGCCTCAGCCGCTCCCACGCGGCGGCCGCGTTCAGCAGCCGGTCGACGCCCGGCGTCGCGCCCGGCTCGAGGCAGGTGCCGATCGGCACCGGCATGTCGTCGGGCACGCGGAAGACCTCGCACCCGAGCTGGTCGCGCAGGCGCGAGACGAGCGGCTCCGACACCGGCAGGTTCACCGACGCCACGACCACCGACGCGTCGACCTCGGCGCCGATCTGCTCGTAGAGCTTCGTGGCCGCGTCGACGGCGCCCGCGGTGTCGTCCTTCGCGACGAAGACCACGTCCTCCGGGTCGGCGTCGCGGAAGATGGCGAGCTTGATCCGGGTGTTGCCGACCTGGATCGCGAGAACGGGGGGATGCGGGAACTTGCTCTGCATGGCGTCGTCCGTCGTGGTTCGCTCAGGCGCCGACCGTGGCCGGCTTCGTTCCCTGCGCGGCGATGGTCGCGGCGATCGCGCCGCGCATCGACTCGAAGAGCCGCGCGGTCGCGCCGCCCGTGCGTCCCGAGCCGACGGGCGCGCCGTCGAGCCGGGTCACGGCGCTGACGAGCCGGCGGCTCGAGGTGATCATGAGCTCGTCGGCGCGGCGCAGCTCGTCGAGCGTCATCGCGCGGATCTCGACCGAAAGCCCGATCTCGCGCGCGGCGGCGAGGAGATCGAGCCGCGCCGTCCCGTGCAGGATCGGCGGTCCGTCGTCGACCGGCGAGGTCACGAGCGCACCGTCGAGGACGGCGGCGACGTTCGAGTACGCGCCCTCGCCCACGAGTCCGTCGCGGTGGAGGATCGCTTCCTGCGCGCCATGCGCGTCGGCCGCGAGAAGATGCAGGATGTTGCCCATGAGCGAGACCGTCTTGATCTCGCAGAGCTTCCAGCGCATGTCGGGCGCGGTGATCGCGGCGATCTCCTGCGGCGCGCGCAGCGCGGAGAGCGGCTCGGCCGCGGTCGCGATCGCCACGACGGTCGGCGCGAGCGGCGCGGTCGGGACATGCGCGCGCGTCGCGCCGGCGCCGCGCGTCACCTGCAGGTAGACGACGCCGTCGACGAGCGCGTTTGCGGCGAGCGCCTCGCGCGCGATCGCGTCGAGGCGGCCGGCGTCGAAGCCCTCGATCCGCGCGAGCGCGAGGCTCCGGGCGAGACGCGACGCGTGCGCGTCGATGCCGACACCGACGCCGTCGAAGTAGCGCACCAGCTCGTAGACGCCGTCGCCGAAGAGGAACCCGCGGTCGAACACGCTGATGCGTGCGTCGGCCTCGTCGACGAGCGAACCGTTCAGGTGGATCTTCACGGGCGTGCGATCGTATCAGGCGCGCGCGGCGGCCACGAAGGCCTCGATCCTGCGCGGATCGAGCGGATTCCACCAGCGGCCGTCCAGCTTGAGGTCGCTGCCGACGATGACAGCGTCGGCGGCGCGCAGCACCTCGCGCACGCTCGCCGCGGTGGCTCCGCTTCCGGCGAGGACCGGCAGCGAGCACGCCCGCCGCGCCGCGTCGAGATCGGAGACCGGAGTCGCGACGCCGGTCGCCGTTCCGGTCACGATGATGCCGTCCGCGCCGAAGAACTCGGCGGCGTGCGCATGGTCGGCGAGCGAGGTGTCCGCCGTCACCGCGTGCGCGGAGTGCTTCTTCTTGAGGTCGCAGTACACCGCGACGCGCTCCGCGCCCATCGCGCGCCGCGCGCGCAGGAGCGGCCCGGCGTCGGCTTCGGCGAGGATGCCTTCGTCCGCCACCGACGCGAAGACGAATCCCTCGGCGCGGATGAAGGCGCAGTCGGCCGCGACCGCGATCGCGAGCGCGGCGCGGTTCGCGCCTGCGAGCACCTGCACGCCGAGCGGGACGCCGACCGCCGCGCGCACCTCGCAGGCCGCGCGTGTGAACGCGGCCAGCGTCTCCGGCGCGACCTCGCGGGCGAGGTACGGCGCGTCGTGCATGTTCTCGAGAAGCAGCGCGTCGAAGCCGGCAGCGGCGAGCGCCTTCGCCTCGGCGACGGCGGCCGCCGCGATCTCCTTCGGGCTTCGGCGCGCGCGGGGCGAGCCCGGCAGCGCCTCGAGGTGGATCATGCCCACGATCGCGCGGGCGCGGCCGAGGACATCGGAGACGGGGCGGGGGGCGTAGGGCTGCATCGTGGCTCTTCCTGCGCCTGCGGCGCGGCGTCGCGCGATGGTACGGCCTCCCGGGGCCGCGGCGGGCGTGGCGGGGGGAGGTCGATCCGTCTATCCTCTGCGCCCCCCGGAGGCGCGTGCCGCCGGTTCGCACGCCCACCTTCATGGCCTTCGCGTCCGCGCGGGCCGGAGAGCGCTCACGATGGCAGTCCGCATTGCAATCAACGGGTTCGGTCGCATTGGTCGCCTGGTCTACCGCATCGCCACCGAGCGGGGCGGATTCGAGGTGGTCGGCGTGAACGACCTCGTGCCCGCGGACAACCTCGCGTACCTCCTGAAGTACGACTCGACCCACGGCCGCTTCGGGGCGGAAGTCCGCGCCGACGGCGAGTCGATCGTCGTGAACGGCAAGGCGACCGCCTGCACCGCGGTCAAGGACCCGTCGCAGCTCCCGTGGAAGGCGCAGGGCGTCGACTACGTGCTCGAGTCGACCGGCCTCTTCACCGCCGTCGAGGACGCCCGCAAGCACATCGACGCGGGCGCGCGCCGCGTGCTGATCTCCGCCCCGACCAAGAGCGAGAAGGAGGTCCCGACCTTCGTGTACGGGGTCAACTGCGGCAAGTACGACCCTGCCGTCCACACCGTGGCGAGCAACGCGAGCTGCACGACCAACTGCCTCGCGCCGGTCGTCAAGGTCCTGCTCGACACCTGCGGCATCGAGGAAGGCCTCATGACCACCGTGCACGCGGTGACGGCGACGCAGCCGACGCAGGACGGCCCCTCGAAGAAGGACTGGCGCGGCGGCCGCAACGCCTACATGAACATCATCCCGAGCTCGACCGGCGCGGCGAAGGCCTGCGCGCTCGTCCTGCCGGAGACGAAGGGCAGGCTCACCGGCATGAGCTTCCGCGTGCCGACCGCGAACGTCTCCTGCGTCGATCTCACCTTCCGCCCGTCGAGGGCGACCAGCCTCGCCGAGATCAGCGCCTCGATGAAGGCCGCAAGCGAGGGCGCGCTCAAGGGCGTGCTCGGCTACACCGAGGAGGAGGTCGTGTCGAGCGACTTCATCGGCGATGGCCGCAGCTCTATCTTCGACTCGAAGGCGGGCATCCAGCTCTCCGACCGCTTCTTCAAGATCGTCAGCTGGTACGACAACGAGTACGGCTACGCGACGCGCTGCGTCGACATGCTGGCGCTGATGGCGAAGAAGGACGGCAAGCTCGGCTGAGCGCCGTTCCGCAGGCATCCTGACCGACCGGGGCGGCGCATCCGCCTCCGTTGTCGACCGAACCCCACCCCAAGCCCATGCTCACCCAGCTCCTTCTCGAAGCAAAGCCCGTCCTCTTCCCCATCGCCGATGCGTGGTGGATCTATGCGGCGTTCGTCGCCTTCGTGATCGCGATGCTCGCCCTCGACCTCGGCGTCTTCCACAAGGAGTCGCATGTGGTCGGCTTCCGCGAGGCCGCGGGATGGAGCGTCGTCTGGGTCGTGCTGGCGATGCTCTTCAACCTCGGCTTCTGGTTCTACGCGGGCTGGAAGCTGCCTTCGCTCGACCCGGCGCTCATCGCGGCCGCCGGCTACGACGGCGCGCAGCAGGCTGCGAACGCGATGTCGCTCCAGTTCCTGACCGGCTACATCGTCGAGAAGAGCCTCTCCGTCGACAACATCTTCGTCTTCGTCGTCGTGTTCGGATACTTCGCGATCCCGCCGCAGTACCAGCACCGCATCCTCTTCTACGGCATCCTCGGCGCGCTCATCTTCCGAGCGATCTTCGTCGCGCTCGGCAGCGTGCTGATGCAGTACGAATGGGTCGTCATCGGCTTCGGAGTGTTCCTGATCCTCACCGGCGTGAAGATGCTCTTCGCCGGCGAGAAGCCGGTCGAGCCCGAGCGCAACCCGGCGATCCGCATCCTCCGGCGCATCATGCCGGTCACCAACCGGATGGACGGCGAGCGCTTCTTCACGATCGAGAACGGCCGCCGCGCCGCGACGCCGCTCTTCGTCGCCCTCGTTCTCCTCGAGTTCACCGACATCATCTTCGCGGTCGACAGCGTCCCTGCGATCTTCGCGCTCACCAACGAGCCGCTGATCGTGTTCACCTCGAACATCTTCGCGATCCTCGGCCTGCGCTCGCTCTACTTCCTGCTCGCGGGCGCCTACGACCGCTTCCACCTGCTCAAGTTCGGCCTCGGCATCGTGCTCGTCTTCGTCGGCCTCAAGATGGCGTGGCTGAACGAGCTGATGGGCGGCAAGTTCCCCGTGAGCTGGTCGCTCTCGATCATCTGCGGCGTCGTGGCCGCCAGCATGATCGCGTCGGTCGTCTTCCCGAAGAAGAAGAAGGCCGAGGCGGGAGCCTGAGCCAAGCGGTTAGCATGGCTCCATGCTGACGGCCGTCCTCCTCGTGTTCGCGGCGCTCGCCCCGGCCCCCCCGGCCGGGCTCGAGCAGGGCTACACATTCCGGATCTACGAGATCGGTCGCGAGCTCGACCGGGTCGCTCGCGTCGCCGAGGACGCGACGCCGAACCTCGACCGGCTCGAGGACCGCATCGACTTCAAGGACATCGAGGCGCTCGTTCCGGCCGGCATGCGCCGCGACCAGATCGCGGTCGAGGCCATCGGATTCCTGCAGATCGAGGAGCCCGGCCTCTACGTCTTCGAGCTGCGCTGCGACGACGGCGGCGTGCTCGAGATCGACGGGACGCGCGTGGTGGTGCACGACGGAGTCCATCCGCCGAGCCCGAAGGAGGGCGAGATCGAGCTCGACCGCGGGCTGCATCCGTTCCGCATCGACCTCTTCCAGAACGGCGGCGGCGCCGCGCTGATGCTGAACTGGAAGAAGCCCGGAAGCGGCCGCTACGAGCTCGTGCCCGCCGAGGCGTTCCGCACCGAGGCCGGCGTCACGCGCGTCGTCGCGCCCGGGACGAAGGTCTACAAGGACGGCCGCGAGAACCAGCGGCCCGGCGACGGGCTCCCGATCGAGGCCGCGTATCCGCGCTTCGCGATCGAGCCGCTGCGCCCCGAGGGCTTCATGCCGAAGGCGGGCGGCATGGCGTTCCTGCCCGACGGCCGCCTCGTCGTCAGCGACTTCGAGCCGGTCAACAACGGCGTCCTCCGCACCGAGACGAACGGCACCCTCTGGATCCTCA
>Ga0315907_10005618_pt1 | contig 13554 bp, 11 predicted proteins | sample LakEriMetagenome_3_FD_203525 | JGI IMG/M metagenome (GOLD analysis project Ga0315907, IMG submission 203525) | Freshwater fungal communities from buoy surface, Lake Erie, Ohio, United States - Buoy 12 MA123 | ecosystem: Environmental > Aquatic > Freshwater > Lake > Lake biofilm | place: USA...
ATGTTGCTTGTGCAGGTGCAGTAGCTCTAGTTGGATCCCACCATAATACGTTAGCTGGAGTACCGCCTGTAGCAACTTGTCTAAGAGTCCATGTCTTACTCGCCATCTAGCACCTCAAATTTATAAGTGCAATTTGGCCAATTTACTATAGAAGATGGGTGTGATGGAGAAATATTACAACCATTCTTGTAATATAATGTATCTCTACCCACACAACCAGCTAATCCATCTTCCATAATTCTAAAATATGCACATTTTCCCGGAACAACTTGGACTAATGGATTAGGTTCGCCATTTCCATCTACTTCTGCAAAAATATTTTCATTATCATCGCAACAATCTCCACATCTGCTGCAATATCCAGTTCTTTTTAATTTAGGTTGAGAATCACCTTCAACTGGAGCAAATATTACCACATGGTCTTCATTTGGGTTAACGCTATCTGGATAACCAATTGGATAAATCGGAATCATATACTCACCTTAGAATGTTAAAGTTACACTAAATTCGTTTACTGTTCCTGCAACTGCGGTTGTTTCTAACCATACAAAGTTATTTGCCGGGATGCTTGCACTTGCGATAGTAGCAGCTGTACCTGTCGTTATACTTGTTACCGTTGCGGCGTTGACTGCAAGTGTACCTGCGGCACTTCGGTCAGAACCATACCTAACAGAATATGTTACTGACTGCCCGCCAGATCCTCTTAGTACCGCACGAACTTCAGACAGCGTAATAGCTTGTGTTGTATAGAAGAACGTTATGTCTTCGGCTGCAGTTGGGTCAATAATAGATAATGATTTAGGAGCAGCACTTCCTTGACTACCAGTAAAACCAGCACCTTGAGAACCAGTAAAACCAGCACCTTGACTACCAGTGAATCCAGTAGAACCTGTAAAGCCAACATCACCTTGAGATCCGGTAAAACCAACTCCACCTTGAGACCCTGTAAACCCAACTGATCCTGTAAAACCTACGTCTCCTTGACTACCAGTAAAACCTATGTCTCCTTTAGATCCAGTAAAACCAGCACCTTGACTACCAGTGAATCCAGTAGAACCAGTAAAACCTACGTCACCTTGACTGCCTGTGAAACCAACACCTTGACTACCTGTAAAACCTACAGATCCTGTAAAGCCAACATCACCTTGAGATCCGGTAAATCCTGTAGTTCCTTGACTACCAGTGAAACCTACATCTCCTCTAGATCCGGTAAATCCTACAGATCCAGTAAAGCCAACATCTCCTTGACTACCAGTGAAACCAACACCTTGACTACCTGTAAAACCTACAGATCCTGTAAAGCCAACGTCGCCTTGACTACCAGTAAACCCTGTAGTTCCTTGAGAACCTGTAAAACCTTCTCCCTGAGAACCGGTAAAGCCAACTGACCCAGTATAACCTATAGGACCTTGAATAGGGCCAACACTGTCCCATGTAGCTCCATTATAAACATAACCATCACCATTTGCAAGTACGATATATAAGTCACCAACAACTGGGCTAACTATATCATCTAAATCAGCAACAGTTGGAACTGAACCTTTCAACGTAACAGATGTACCATCATTACCTTTTGATCCAGTGAATCCTATAGACCCAGTAAAACCAATATCCCCTTTAGATCCGGTAAAACCAACATCACCTTGAGATCCGGTAAAGCCAACCCCTTGAGATCCAGTAAACCCAACTGAACCTGTAAAACCTACATCACCTTGTGATCCAGTAAATCCTATATCTCCTTGGCTACCGGTAAAACCAATAACACCTTGAGAACCTACAAATCCTACAGATCCGGTAAAACCAATATCACCTTGACTGCCTGTAAAACCTATGTCTCCTTTAGATCCAGTAAATCCTATATCACCTTTTGATCCAGTGAATCCGGCAGACCCAGTAAAACCAATATCTCCTTTTGATCCTGTGAAACCAACATCACCTTGAGATCCAGTAAAACCTACGTCTCCTTTTGATCCAGTAAACCCAACTGAACCTGTAAAACCTACATCACCTTGTGATCCAGTAAATCCTGCACCTTGTGATCCAGTAAAACCGACTGAGCCTGTAAAACCAGTATCTCCACGTGAACCAGTAAAACCAGCGCCTGCTGAACCAGTATAACCAAAAGTTCCTTGAGAACCGGTATAACCATCTAAACCGCGAGATCCTGTAAAACCTGCGCCAGCAGAACCAGTATAGCCCTGTTCGCCGTCAGTAATTGTTGGATCTGAGAATAATACCCATTGTGAACTGGTACCATCATCATAATAGACATATGTCTTACCTGTTGTGGTATCATACCAGAGAGATGAATCAGTTGGTAAAGCAGGAGGTGTTGTTGAAGGAGTGATGGCCTGAGAACCAATCTCTACGATTTCCTCAGAGCCGGCTTGATCCTTTTTTAAGTATAACTTACCATCTGTAGTATTGACGGCTAGTTCACCTAATTGTATCTGTAATGTGGTCGGTTTCTTTCCAGCGACTGAACTACGCTTGATTCGTATCAACGCCATATGGCTTCCCTTTATTTGGCTATATAGCCGGGTCTATAAATAAAAAATAATTGTACTATAAAACGTTATAGTGATATAATCTATTTATATGAATTTATAATCAAGGTTGAATATGGTTTCTGTTGCTATTATTGATATTATTGGATTGACTTATGATGGGGATACACTATCTAAACGAGGTTTAGGTGGTTCTGAATCCGCTGTTATTCTCTTGTCAAAAGAACTTGCTCGTGTAGGATTTGATGTTACAGTGTTTAATAACTGTATCGATAAAGAATCTAAAGAGGGAGTATTTGATGGTGTAAAATATGTAGACCATGTAAGACTAGATGAGCCTAATGATTATAAATTTGATGTAGTTATCTCTTCAAGAACTGTTGTTCCTTTCCTTCATCCTGAATTATGGAAACAGTTTCCACATTTAAATCCTCAACGATATAAACAAATCAAAGACAATGCAAAACTTCGTGCTGTATGGATGCATGATACTTTCTGTACAGGCGACCACTTGATAGAAGATATGATAACTCATGGAGATATCCATGAACTATTTACGTTATCTGACTGGCATACTACATACATTAGTACATGCGATCATGGCCGTAAGCGCATGCCAGAAGTACTTAAGAAACATATATTCCATACAAGAAATGGAGCAGTAGTCTATAACAAGGATGTAAACGTAGCAGCAAAAGATCCATTCTTATATGTTTATAATGCATCAGTAACAAAAGGTATGCTACCTCTTGTAGAAAAGATGTGGGAAAGAATTAAACAACAGATACCTCAAGCAAAATTAAAGGTCATTGGTGGATATTATAGATTTAGAGAAAACGCAGCTCCTGATGAACAAGAGAAAAAATGGAGAGAACTTGTTGCTGATCCTAAATATGCAAAGTTGGATGTAGAATTTACTGGAATCATTAAGCAATCTGAAATTGCAGATATACTTACAAGAGCTAGCTTTTTCTTATTTCCTGGAGCATTTCCTGAAACCTTTGGTATATCGACATTAGAATCTTTAATCTATAACACACCATTAATTACCACCAGATTTGGCGCTCTTGAAGAAACTGCTGTTGCTGAAGCATGCTATCATATAGACTATCCAATCGAACCTAATGGATTATATCCACATATAAATTCAGAATTGCAAGAACAGAAGTTTATTGCTACAGTTGTTGCAGCAAATAATAACAGATACCTACATCAGCAAAAGATGTATTATTGTAACATCGTAAAAGATATCTGTGGCTGGGATGGAGTAGCACTTCAATGGAAGCAACATATCTATAAGAAACTTGGCAAATATATGCCTATGAACGAATATCGCCAAGTTTCACAATTGAATCAAAGAATTCATAAAGTATATGGCCGTAGATTCTATAATTATGAAGAGAATTATTTACCAAGAAATGCACAACAAAGAATTCTTATAGTAACCCCAGTTTATAATTCTGAGAAGTATATTGAGAAGTGTATCGAATCAGTCATTACTCAAGACTATGATAACTGGAAGATGGTTATTATCGACGATGCCTCAACTGATAAAACATATGAGATAGCTAAGAAATATGATACTAGTAAGATTGCTGTATATAGAAACTCTAATAATTTTGGCGCACCATTTAATCATTATGCAGCTATAACTGAACACGGTAAAGATGATGATATAGTTATATTATTAGATGGAGATGATTCATTGGTTAATGATAACCAGATATTTCACTTCTATAATAACTTATATGATGGAACTACTGAGTTTACATATGGATCATGCTGGTCTATGATTGATAATATACCATTAATTGCTCAACATTATCCAGAAGAAGTTAAAAGAACTAAGTCATATCGTAAACATAAGTTTAATTGGAATATGCCTTATACTCATTTAAGAACATTTAAGAAGTATCTGTTTAATGCTGTTAAATCAAGAGATCTGCAAGATGAAGATGGAAATTGGTTCAAAGCTGGAGGAGACGGCGCATTATTCTACAAAGTCATCGAGGCAGCAGATCCAACAAAAGTAAAAGTAGTTACTGATGTTGTTTACAACTATAATGACATAAACCCATTAAACGATTATAAGATTAATGGTGAAGAACAGACAAAAACTGCAAACAAAATATTAGGTAATGAAAAACCAAAGGAGAAAGTCCCAGTGAAAACAATTTTAATTGGTATACCAACAGCAAAGTATATAGAACCACAAACATATAAGGCAATATATGATTTGGAAGTTCCAGAAGGTTACAAAACAACATTCCAATATTTTTATGGATATAACATCGATCAGGTTCGTAACTTAATTGCATCTTGGGCAGAAAAATATGATTACTTATTTTCTGTAGATAGCGATATATCATTTGCTCCCGATACTCTTAAAAAACTTATAGCTCATGATAAGGATATTGTTTCTGGGTTATATATTCAGCGCATTCCAGGAACTCATACACTTGAAGTTTACGAAAAAAATGCTCATGGAGGAGTAAACAATATACCATACCAGCATATACGTAATATTCCATTAGTTGAGATTGCTGGATGTGGATTTGGATGTGTGTTAGTTAAATCTGAAGTCATTCGTGCAATTGGATATCCATACTTTGTTTATCATTCTGCTCTTGACCATAGACAAACTATATCTGAAGATGTAGACTTCTGTAGAAAAGCCCGAGAAAAAGGATTTAAACTATATGCTGATACTACGATCCTATGTGAACATCATGGTTCTAGTTCATTTAAAGTGGCTGATTCAGTTCCAGATTTTAGTAAGACCGAACGTTTAAGAGATCTTGGCAATATGGACCTATTACCAAAAACACATGTTGATTATTTAAAGAAGATGAAGGGTGATGGAGTAGAACCGCTTGTAGTTTATGATATTGGAGCATGTGTATTACATTGGACAAAAGTGGCTAAGAACATTTGGAATAATTCTAACTTTTATGCGTTTGAAGCAATGGATTCATCTGAACCAATATTCCAAGAAAATAATATACCTTATCATATTGGATTATTATCTGATGTAGACGATAAGGATATTGAGTTCTATCAGAATGATACTCATCCAGGAGGTAATAGTTATTACCGTGAGAATGAGCAATTTAATTCAGAAGTTGACAAGTACTTTAATGAATCACATATAAGACATTATAAGTCTATTACATTAGATTCTGTTGTTGCACTTAAGGATTTTCCTCCACCTGATATGATTAAGATGGACGTTCAAGGAGCTGAGTTAGATGTACTTAAAGGTGCTAAACAAACTTTAAAGAGTGTTAAACATTTAATTTTAGAGCTACAAAAAGTTGAATATAATAAGGGAGCTCCGTTAAGAGAAGAAGTTATTGCTTATTTAGATTCTATTGGATTTGAATTAAAGACGCCATTATTTTCTAATAACGGACCAGATGGCGATTACCACTTCGTTAGAAAAACTTAGTAAGTACCGCCGTCGATATCACCTGTAGAACCAGTATAACCGATTGGTCCTTGAGATCCAGTATAACCTTGAGTTCCTGCGATTGAATCAACCCATTGGCTACTATCGGTATCTACATACCAGATTTTTAATTTACCACTAGTAGTATCCCACCAAAAATCTCCAGCAAACGGAGATACTGGAGCGGTTTCACTAGTGAATACATTTGCCCTAGATCCTGTATAACCTTGTATACCTTGAGAACCAGTGAAACCAACACCTTGAGATCCGGTGTAACCTTGACTTCCTGTATAACCATCAACTCCAATTGTACCATCTGCACCTTTAGATCCTGTGTAACCAATATCACCTTTTGATCCTGTGTAACCTATAGGACCTTGAATAGGACCAACATTATTCCATGAATCACCATCCCAAACATACAAGTTGCCAGTAACAATATATCCGTCACCAATTGCTCCTGTATATGATGATGGATAACCTGGTAATGATGATTCATTTGCAACTGTACCAAGAATCGTTACAGATGTTCCGTCTGAACCTCTTGATCCAGTGTATCCAATGTCTCCTTTAGATCCGGTAAAACCAACATCTCCTTGAGAACCTGTAAAACCTTGTATGCCTTGAGATCCGCTATAGCCTATATCTCCTTGAGATCCGGTAAAACCAACATCTCCTTGAGAACCTGTAAAACCTATATCTCCCTTGGATCCAGTAAAACCTTTCTCAGCTAATAAATCCCAATATGATGGATAACCTATAGGATCATATCCAGCTCCACCTACAGCAACCACCATAATATAAGTACTGCCTAAATATTCTACAGCATCATTAACAGTATAAACATAAAAGTTATCATAAGGACCTAACCAATTTAATCCTTTATCACCTTTAGATCCTGTATAACCAATATCACCTTTACTACCTGTATATCCAATATCTCCCTGAGATCCGGTGAATCCAGTATCACCTTTACTACCTGTATATCCAATATCTCCCTGAGATCCGGTGAATCCTTGTATACCTTCAGAACCTGTAAAACCAATAACACCTTGAGATCCTGTATAACCTTGTATACCTTGAGATCCCGTGTATCCAATATCACCTTGAGATCCGGTAAATCCTTGTATACCTTGTGAACCAACATAACCAGTATCGCCGCGATCACCAGTTCTGGCAAATGTAATAATGATATCTAGATTATCGGTAAATGAAGTTGCGCCTGATAACCATGACACTGGAACTTTAAAATATTCGGTGTCATGTGTATGAGCCCCAACAATCGCAAACATTGCATAATTGTTTGGGTTAGTCTTTTCGGTTATTGTGAAGTGACCTTTGATAGATGACGTAGAATCATCGATGGTCTGTAAATAATTGTATATAGAAACCAAATTGTCATCATTTTCATGAATGAACAATTGATTAGCAGAAGATAGTACTATGTTATTTAATCTTAAATAACCGTCTGTTGGGTCAGAATCTGTAGTATCAGTATCAAATGTGTAGTCAAATGCGGCTCCACCAAATGTACCTTGTTCTCCTTTAGATCCGGTATAACCTATTACACCTTGAGAACCTGTAAAACCTATTCCCTGAGAACCGGTAAAGCCTATAGAACCTGTAAAACCAATATCACCTTGAGATCCGGTAAATCCTTGTATACCTTGAGATCCAGTGAATCCAATATCACCTTTTGATCCAGTGAATCCAATATCACCTTTTGATCCAGTGAATCCAATATCACCTTGGGATCCTGTAAAACCAACAACACCTTGTGATCCTGTATAACCAATATCTCCTTGAGATCCGGTATAACCTATTACACCTTGAGAACCTGTAAAACCTATTCCCTGAGATCCAGTGTATCCAATATCACCCTGAGATCCTGTATAACCATCAACTCCAATTGTACCATCTGTGCCTTTAGATCCAGTAAAACCTATTATACCCTGAGATCCAGTGTATCCAATATCTCCCTGTGATCCAGTAAATCCTGCACCTTGTGAACCTGTATAGCCTTGTGAACCAGTAAAACCTGGTATAGTGGAAGCAGAACCTGTAAAACCTACGCCTTGAGATCCTGTAAAACCAGTTGCTCCCCCTGGCCCTTGTTCACCAATAACGGTAGTTTGTACAAGTTGCTCAGTCTCAACCGTTACGTAGATATCATCTGCCATTTATTACACCTTAGTAATTTCTGGGGTTACAATGACAATACCTTCAGCAACTCGTTGTTTTTCTCCTGTGGGGGAAGTAATTTCGATGTCGTGCATATATCTACCAGCCTTTATAGCAGATGACTGAGTATGTGAAAGTGTTATTCTTATCTTACCAGCCACTGCTGAATATATAGTTGGATTTAAACTATACGCTATTGGAGATGCATATGATTTTCTAATTTGAGACGCCACGGTATATCCTGTAAGGTTTAATGGTAATCCATCTGAACCTTTACAAGTTATAATAGCACTAAAAGTTGATCCTGCATCTATGTATAAATTTGTTATCGCTGCCATAGTTATTATTTATATGTTATTAAGATGTGTATCCATATGAGATTACAACTATTCCATTTGTTCCAGAATTTGTTGGTCTTCCGCCGTCACCACCTTTGCCATAACCAGAATATAATGAAGCTCCGCCAGCTCCATTTGTAGGATTTCCTTGATTTCCACCAAATGCTCCGTTATTACCTCCAGGTAATCCACCAAAACCCCCATTACGAACACCAGGGCTATTTTGTGTTTGGTTACCGCCGTATGCAGGACCACCATTAAATTCCCAGCCAGGAGTAGCACCAGCTCCACCGGTTGCTGTTATAGTTGAGAACAATGATGATGCTATAGAACTAGTACCTCCATTAGCTCCACTTGTTCCATAATAACAAGTAGAAGCAGAATCTCCACCTGCACCGCCAGCGCCAACTGTAATAGTTAAAACATTTCCAGGAGTAACTGAGATTGCTTGTGACCTATATCCGCCTCCGCCTCCGCCGCCACCTCCACTATTACTTGATCCATAGTTACATCCACTATTAGCGCTGCTTCCACCTCCACCGCCACCAACCATAATAGCATTTATAGATGTAATTCCCGCAGGAACTGTGAGTGTATATGTACCAGGAGTACTATATGTGATTATATTAGAATTTATAGGGGTAATAGAAACATATCCAGCTCCGCCAGTTCCACCAGGAGCACCTTGATCTCCACCAGGACCTGAACCAACTTGATCACTGGCGCCGCCACCAGCACCACCTGCTCCTAAAGTTCCTGAAGGTGCTGGTGTAATTCCAGCAAATCCGCCGCCACCGCCACCGCTCGCAACACCCACGGCTCCGGGTGCTAGTGTACTTGCCCCACCATTACCACCAGCTTTTATAGCATAACTAGCAGCTACTCCGTTTCCACCATTATTAAATCCAGTTCCACCCGCTACGTTTAAACCTTCTCTACCGCCAGTTCCGCCATTACCGCCAGCTGCTGTAAGTAAAGTAGAAGCACCTCTTCTTAATAGACTAGCGCCACCATTGCCTCCTCCACCTCCACCATCCCTAGAATAGTGTGGGGGACCTGAAGCTCCGCCAGCGCCAACTGTAATAGTTAAAGTTTCTCCTGGGGTAACTGCTATAGATGATAATGAACTTGTGTATCCAGAGCCACCACCACCTCCAGATCCTGATGATTCCCCACCAGTTCCATAACCTCCTCCACCACCGCCTCCACCTCCACCAGTAACTGATGCGCTTAGAGTTGTAACTCCTGCAGGAACTATATAGTCATATGTTCCTGCAATAGAATATGTTGAAGCTGGAGTTGCGTCTGGATAGAATTGTTTTCCAATACCGGTATCTATAATACTACCAGTCGTAGGGCTTACCCAAGTACCTGCTTGTTTAACCCATAATCGTTGTACTTGTTTCCAAGCGCCGTTATCTTTTACCCATAATTTAGGCATGGATTACACCTGATACCAAATGTCGCCGTCGACTCCGCCCGATGGGGCTGAAGCAGAAACTGTTTTTGTTCCTTGTGAATTTCGTCCAGTAGTCTGGACATATGTTTGTACATAGCTTTGTATTGCAATGGTTCCACTTTCATTAGGTACTGTTAAAGTTCTAGTAGTGCTTGATGTAATACCTGAAGCGTCAAATATAAATGCTTTTGTTGTATCAGCATCATCAGTCATAGTCCATCGGTTGTCTCTAAATGTTTGTGCACCGGTCCATGTAATATTACCAGATGAAATACTTACAGAACCTCCAAGAGATACAGCATTTCCATCAATTGTGATTGTGCTATTTGCTAGTTTAGAGTTTGCAATAGATCCAGCAAGCATTGTATTAGTAACTGTACCTGTGTCGCCTGTAGTTACTACATTACCTGTAGCAGCCGGAAATGTGATTGTGTTTGTACCTGCTGCAGCTGGAACAGCAAGAGTGATAGAACCAGAACTTGAACCAGAAAGTGAAACTGTTCCAGCAGTTGGAACAACTAATGATCCAACAAGAGTAGCTGCTGTAATCTGATTTGCAGCAAAATTTCCAGAACCGTCTCTAGAGACTATGGTATTAATAGTATTTGTTGAAGATGAATTTAAACCATCTAATAGGTCAGCATCTAGACCAGATCCAACACCATCTACAGTTTTAATCTTTGTTAAAACATCTGCTGCCGTATAAGCTGATGCTAAGACACGATTACCAATATCAGTATTTAAAGCCGTAAAGTTATCATCCATCTCTTCTATGGTTAGAGGAGATCCCTTAATACTTCGTAGTGTTATCGTTGCCATGTGATATTTCCGTTTAAAAGCGTTAGATTATATATTTATAAGACTATTTATATGCGATGCCAGCCGTCATATAGATCCTAATGCCTTTTTTTGATTAGATTTATAAAACAGGTATTCATATCAAATTCATACCATTTTTCAGCGCTGCTTATTGCTCCTGGGTTATTGTGGTGGTTATTATGATAGGCCTCTCCATGAAATAAAAAGGTACTATATAAGTTATTATAACTGTTGTCATTCAGTTCATGATTTTTATACTGAAATGGTAACTTATTATGATAGACCCAAGTACTAAAGAATATACCAATTACATGATAGGCTATACCTATCCAGAATATCATTAATGCTTTAATACTGATCAAGCCTAGAATCAATATGAATAAAGCATTAATAGGCACATAATACTTATGGCATATTAGATGCAGCCTGTCAACTAATAAATCTTTGCAATTTAATAATTCTAATTCTCTATTCTTTAAGTTAACGCTTAAAGCTAAAAGTTTCCACCATGTGTACTTGCTAGGAGAATGTGGATCTGCATCAGTATCTGATGTCTTATGATGAATCCTATGCATGCTTGCCCAAGCCAAAGAACTTCCGGCATAAGCTAATGTTGATAAGATAATAAATGTATTATGAAGGAATCTATTTACCTGAAATGTTCTATGGGTAATATATCTATGAATAATTATACTTCCGACTATCCAATGAAAGAACCACCCAAACACGACACCAGACAACCATAATTTAAAATCAATAAATGGTGTTATAAAAAACAATAAAAATATTATGCCATACATTAAATTTAATGATAGCATTGTATATTTGATCATGCTAATTTCTCATTAATAAGTTTGTTTATTTCATTAATAGTAATTACAGCATCTTCCATCCATGCTCCACCGATCTCTATATCGATTTTAAACCTTTTCTCAAGTTCAATAATTGCTTCAACTAGAGATAAACTATCGATTCCTAAACTAGCAATATTAACATCATTTCCAACTGCTGCCATCTCTTCTTCTGACAGATCAGAAGAATCTCTTAGGATACTTTTAATCTCATTTGTGTAATCAACCATAATCATTCCTTTATATAATTTCCAAATTTACCACATCCTGATTCATTGCTAATTTTTATTTCTTCACCAGCTACTATTTTACCTACTAGATCTATTAGATCTTGAACTGTCCTTAAATTCTCAGTTAAATAATTTAATGATATTTTAACATTTAGTTTAGTCTCTAGATCCATTGTTATTTGTGTTAAGTCTAAAGAGTCAACGTCATAGTCATCTATAAATCTATCGCTGTTCTTAATATTATTTAGATCTAAGAACAGATGTTCTGCTATAGCCGTCTTTACGATTAAGTCTAAATTCATAGTTTAACTATTGCCTCATCTTCAATTATTTTATCGTACATTAATATATTATAAAAAAATCGTTTCCATAACTTATGGCGTTTTAAAGTAAGTATTATATCATGAGCTTCAGGAGCATCTGGGATATTTAATACAGTTTTATTCTCTATTGCATCTGAGAATCTGTTTAAGTTCTCAACATCCCATTCATGATTAAAATTACAACATAGAATATAATGACAGTTTGGCGACACTAGATTCTTGTCAATATCTACTCTAAGATTAATACCCATACCTTCAAAGTCTTCAGGTCTTAATTCGTTTCTTGGCATTAACAATAGAGCAGTATCAAATTCTAAATATTTTGATAGCGCTATCGATAACCAAGCTGAAGCACAACCACCAAAGTATAGCTTTCTTTTATATTTATTAGCAATAAAAGATTGTAGTTTCTCGGTTATTTCAGCCATCTCGTCAAAAGATAAATTAGAGTAGCAATCATATGCTTTATTTTTGATTGCCACAACATCATACCCTTTTTCATATAAGGCTTTACCATAGTATCCCATGCCATCCATAACCACAAGGCCGTCTTCAATCATTCTCGGCCAGGCGCCATTTGCTGTAAACGTTAAGATCTGCGACGGATGTTCTCTAGTGAAGTAGTCTACAATGACATCTTCATTTACAAAAATTCTATGTTTTATCACTTTTTAATATCTTTATAAGTACAGAAGATATATCAAACTCCCACCATTTTTCGGCAGTATTATACTTACCTGGATTATGATGGTGGTTATTGTGATATGCTTCACCTGGAAATAGGATAGTAGATAACCAATTATTATGACTGTTATCTGTAGTTATATTATTTTTATAGTGTAAAATTGGAGTTTTAAAATGATAAACATATGTTGTAAAGAACAATCCAATAAATGAAACTGCAGTTGCAATTAAGAATGCTGCTAATAGTTTAGTAGATATTAAACCTAATCCTATATAAGTCAGAGTTATTGTTTCTAGTAGATGTTTATGGAAAAACATTACAGTTTTATCACGTAGCAGATCTACACAATTTTTTAAGTTAGATACCAACTTATGATTATTACTATACTTAAATGCATCAAAAACAAACAACGATCTTAATAATCCTATTTTTTTAGGATCATGAGGATCTCCCTCCTTATCACTAGTCATATGATGTAATCTATGCATATTGACCCAAGCTAAAACACTACCGTTTAGACCTAAAGAACCAAAGTATACAAATAGATTATGTAAGACCGGGTTAACTTTGAATGTTCTATGCGTAAAGTACTTGTGTAAGATAATGCTGCAAACTATCATATGAAAGAACCAACCACCAATAAGTCCATATATCCAAACATTAAAGTCTACTGCCCAATATGTAAGCAGTAAAATCCATGCTATGATATAATA
>Ga0315907_10005619_pt1 | contig 13553 bp, 14 predicted proteins | sample LakEriMetagenome_3_FD_203525 | JGI IMG/M metagenome (GOLD analysis project Ga0315907, IMG submission 203525) | Freshwater fungal communities from buoy surface, Lake Erie, Ohio, United States - Buoy 12 MA123 | ecosystem: Environmental > Aquatic > Freshwater > Lake > Lake biofilm | place: USA...
GCGGATGGTCGAAGTGCTGCACGAAGCCGGACTGCCAGCAGGCGTGGTCAATCTCGTGAACGGTCGCGGCGCAGTGACCGGGGACGCCTTGGTGTCGCATCCCGGGGTCGACATGGTGGGGTTCACCGGCGGCACCGCCACCGGGCGCGTGATCGCCGCCACCGCCGGGCGCAACCTGAAACCCGTCGCGCTCGAACTCGGTGGCAAATCCGCCAACATCATCTTCGACACCGCCGATGTCGCGCGCGCCTTGGACGGCGCCCTGGCGGGGATCTACGGTAACAACGGCCAACAGTGCCTCGCCGGATCGCGGATCTTCCTGCAACGCGGCATCGCTGACGCGTTCATCGAGCGCTTCGTCGAGCGTAGCAAGCGTATCCGCATCGGTGACCCGCTGCAGCCAGACACGGAGATCGGCCCGCTCGCGTTCCGCGCCCATATGGAGCGCGTCCTCTCTTTTGTGGAGACGGCGCGCGCCGACGGTGCACGCCTCCTGACCGGCGGCCGGCGCGCCGACACACCCTCTCGCGGCTGGTTCATCGAACCCACAGCGGTGTTGGCGCCGAGCAATGCGTCCCGGATCTGCCAAGAGGAGATCTTCGGCCCCTTCGCCACATTCATCGTGTTCGACACCTTGGATGAGGTGATCCGGCTCGCCAACGACTCGATGTTCGGGCTTGTCGCCTACATCTGGTCAGAGGATCTGACCACGGTGATGCGCTGCTCGCGTGAGATCCGCGCCGGCACCATCTGGGTGAACACGCCGATGATGCGAGACCTGCGGGCGCCGTTCGGTGGCTTCAAGGATTCCGGCATCGGCCGCGATGGCCCGCAGAGCAGCCTCGAGTTCTTCACCGAGCTCAAGGCGACCACCATCCCCATCGATGCGGTCACGATGCATCGCTACGGCCTCGCCGTTCGCTGACCTGCCGGGACATCGCGGTAAGCACCTCGCCCCACCCCACACCACACGGAGATCCCATGCCCCTCGCACACATCAACGGCCACGACATGTACTACGAAGTCTTGGGCAGCGGCGAGCCGGTGCTTTGCATGGGCGGATGGGGCACTTTTTGTCACGAGAACCATCATCATCTGGCGCGAGGGCTCACGGATCGTTGGCAGGTGATCCTGTTCGACTATCGGGGCATCCGGGATTCGGGCGACGACCTCAGCGTGCCATCGACGATGGCGCTTCACGCCGATGATGCGATCGGTCTCTTGGACCATCTCGGCCTCACCCGGGTGCATCTGGTGGGTCTGGTCGGCATGGGGGCCTGCATCGCACAGGAGATGGCGATCAAGCGTCCTGATCTCGCTCGCAGCATGCTCAACACCGGCGCTTGGTGCGAGATGGACCCGTTCCTGCGCGACCAGCTGGAGATGTTCCGCTGGCTGCACCGTGACGCGGGCTTCGAGGCCTTCCAGAAGGCGGTGACGCTGTTGTCCTTCACACCGGAGTACTACAACGCCCACCACACGAAATTGCTCGGACCTGAGGGTGGTTGGAAGGAGCTGAACGGCCGATATCCCGCCCATTCTCGTCTGATCGATGCCTGCGTCGGTTTCGACTCGCGCAGCCGCTTGGGTCAGGTGAGATGTCCGACGCTGGTGCTCCACGCTGCGCTCGACCAGGTCACGAGCCCCCGTACCACGCTGCCCATCGAGCAAGGCATCCCTGGCGCGATCGGCGAGACCTGGGACGATCTCGCCCATGTGGTGGCGGGCAAGGAGCAGAAGATCCGTTTCGCGCGGCGCCTGTTCGACTGGTTGTCATCGACGTGATCGTCGTCCGGCATCCGCGCCAGGAAACCTGAGACCTCCCGATGTTGCGATCGCTCGGCCCTGCAGTCCGTGGCCTGCTGCTCGCCTGCCTTGCGGGTTTCGCGCTAGGCGTCTGGCAACCAGCCGCGATGGAGGTCTTCGCGTTGTGGCCGATCGGCTCGGGCTTCCAACCTTGGCAGATGCTGACCTACTCGTTCCTGCACGGCGGCCTCTGGCATCTCGCGGTCAACATGATCGGCTTGGTGAGCTTCGGTCGGGAACTCGAAGCTTGGTGGGGTCCACGGGCGTTCCTGCGGTTCTGGATTGCCAGCGTGCTGAGCGCGGCCTTGGTGCAGCTTTCGGTCACGACAGCGACCGGCTCGACGCAGGCGACGGTCGGCGCCTCCGGCGGCTTGTTCGGTTTGCTGCTCGGCTTCGCGATGATGTTCCCGAAGCGGCGGATCATGTTGTTGATCCCACCGATACCGATGCCGGCTTGGCTGTTCGTGCTGCTGTTCGGCGCGCTGGAGCTATACCTCGGGGTGAGCGGGACCGCCCCGGGCATCGCGCACTTCGCACATCTCGGCGGGATGCTCGGTGGCTTCTGGATGTTGCAGCGGTGGCGGGTCAACGCGCCCAGAGATTGATGCGGCGCCATCGGCCGCTGCGCCAGCGCAGGAACATCACGCCACCGAGGACCACCACATAGGCGGTCAACGCGAGCCAGCCGCCGAGTGCGCCGAGCCCCGCCTGCGGCAATCCGGGCAACCACGCCGACTGCTCGTCGAACACCAACGTGTGGGCGAGCGGCACGAACACCACCCAAGAGAGCAGCAGCGAGGCGACCGCAGGGACACTCGTGTCACCGGCGGCGCGCAGGGCGAAGCTGGATCCGAAATAGAGGCCGTCGAATAGTTGGTAGGCGGCCGCAGGCCAGAGCAGGATCAAAGCGATCCGGATCGCCTCGGCGGAATCTCCGTCACCACTGCCGACGAAGGAGGGCAGCAACCACGGCGCGAAGACCAACAACATCAATGCGACCCCGAACATCAGACCGGCGCAACAGCGGATGACGAAATTGCCGAGGCGAGCCGCCCAATCGGGATCGCCTGCGCCAATCGCCTGCCCGACGACGGTGGTGCCGGCGGAGGCCAGGCCGAGCGTGGGCATGTAGGCGATCGAGGTCAGCATCATCACCACTTGGGTCGCGGCAGCGCCGGCATTACCGACCTGCGTGACCATCAACTGCATCAGCGCCACCCCGAGTACGTCCGCGCCATACATGACACCGATCGGCAGGCCCACGCTGAGCTGCTTCACGACCAAAGCGGGCTGAGGACGCCATGCGATGCGCGTCCGGTACCGTTTGGCGATCGGCCCTGCCAGAAAGAACCCGAGCGCCACCAGTACCCCACAGCCCTGTGCGATGTTGGTGCCCCAAGCGGCGCCCGCCATCCCGAGCCCCGCATCGAACATCAGATACTGGTTGGCGGGTACGTTGGCCACCAAGGTGACGGCTGTGACCCACAGGGTCACGCGCGTCGCACCGATGCCGTTGAAGAAACCGAGGAACGCCCAAGTGATCGCGCCGAGCACCGCCCCTTGCATGCGGGGCTCCCAGTACTCGACGGCGAGCGCGGCGGTGCTCGCCTTCAGATCGAAGAGGCCGAGCAAGGGGGCGCCCATCACCGAGGCGAGCCAGAAGAGCGGGATGCAGACCGCCGCCGCCCAGACGCCGCCCCATGCGCTTTGTGCCGCGCGGACCCGACGCCCCGCTCCGTCGGCTTGCGAGACGAAGGTCTGCACCGCGAGCCCGACACCCCCAAGCGCGAGGATCACGGCGGTCATCAGCCAGTAGATCGTCCCGATCGCGGCGACCGCCTCGGTCGACAAACGACCGATGAACCAGGTGTCGGTGAGGTTCAACGCGGCCTGGATCGCGTTGGTCAACATCAAGGGGGCCGCGAGATGCAACAACGCGCGCAGATCGATGTGCCGTCGACCATCGGGACCGATGCGCGCCACCGGCAACGGACCGCGTGCCGCCGGCTCAGCGACCGGCACCTCGAACGCCTGTGTCATCGGGTGCCGTTCGCCTCTTCGCGCCGGGTGAACACCGCAGCGAGCCACAGCGCAACCACCAGCATCGCGAGACTGACACCGGCCAAGACCCACGCGACACCCGCCAGACCGAATCCCGCGACCAGCGGATAGACCAACTGCGAAAGACTGTCGCCGCCACGCTGCAACAGCGTATCGATGAGGCTCTTGCTCTTGAACTTGCTCTCGGGATTGAGGACCGTGAACAGCATCTCGCGGGTCGGTTTGAAGAGACCGTAGTCGGTCGCACGGCGCAGCACCTGGGTGGCGATCAAGACCGCCCCGATCGGTGCCAAGGCCAGCAGCAAGAAGGACCCCACCAGCAGTACCGGCACCGCACCGAGCGCGGCGCGCAGACCGCCTCGCGAGGCCAACCAACCGACCACCACCGCTTGGAAAAAGAGCGCGAGCGCGCTGGTCGCCAGGTCGATCTTCGCGAACAACGCGGCGCGGCTTTCGAGCCCCACGTAGGCGACCTCGACGAACTTCGCCTGCTCCTGATACATGAAACCACCGATCACCTGCCCGAGCACCACGATGCCGGCGATCGCCAATAGATAGGGCGAGGTCAACAAGCGCTTGAGATCATCCGTCGCGCGGCCGCCGACCGGCAAGGCCAACCGTGCGGCCGGGTCCTGCCCCTCACTGCGCGCTTCGGCAGCTTGGGCACGATGACCGAAAACCGCAGCGATCAAAAGGAAACCGACCGCCACCAAGATGATGACGGTTGTACCCGAGCGCTCGACGAACAAGGCGTTCAAGAGCGGACCTGCGATCGCACCCGCGCTGCCTCCGGCGGCGATGAAACCGAAAACGCGCCGAGCCGCGACGGAGCGCCAGGCGTCGACCATCACGCTCCAGAACACCGAGACGATGAACAGGTTCAGCGAGGTGACCGCAACCCAGTAGATCGCGGGCAAGATTCGGGAGCCTGGCCATGCGGACATCCCGAGCGCGAGACCGGCGAACAACACCGCCACGGCCGAATAGATGACCGGGAACATCAACCGTCTCGGCAACCGGGCCACCACGAACCAGTAGATCGGCAACACGAATGCCATCACAGCGGAGGCGACGTAGAACAGCGTCGCGATGGATTCCCGACCGACCTCGAGCGCGAACGCCTCGCGCAAGCTGCGCAGCATGTAATAGCCGCACAGCAGGAAGAAGTAGGCCGCACCGCCGGAGAGCACCGCCCTGCCCTCGCCATGGCGCAACAGCCCGCCGAGACGCCACGGCGCCTCATCCGCGGGATGGGCGGCCGTCACGGCGTCAAGCCATCGATGACGAGTGGGCGGGTGACGTCACGCCCTACGGTGTAGGTCAGGCGCCCGACAGGTTCCCCTGACTTGGGCGTGGCGCTGCCATCCGCCGAGATCTTCGCAGAGACTTCGACCTCATCCCCGGAGGAGAACACCACGCCCGGCAACATGCTGTCCTGCGGCGTGATCAGCACCGTGGCAGGCAGTACGGCCGGCAAGCGCTTCGCCGCAAGCGGTGGCCCGGGCCGTCCGGATGTTCTCACGAAGACGAACAATGTCGCGCCGGGTGTCAACCGTGAAGCCATCGAAGGTTCTATCGAGACCTCTACGGTGATGCTGGGAACGCTCGCGGGAGCGGCTGCCACAGCCGGTTCTGCCCCGCCGCGCAGCGTCGCGACCTGCGTTTCGATGATGCTGCGCACTTCCGGCGGGGGGTCGAGCGTCAGCAGCCGCTCGAACCGCTCGATCGCGAGCGGGACTTCCCGACGGTTCTGGGCAGCGATCGCCGCGAAGAACAACGCGCGACCAGACTCGGGGGCGAGTTCGAGCGCGCGCTCGAAGAGACGCCCAGACCTGTCATCCATGACATTGTCGTTCTGCAACATCAGCGCTTCGGCGATACCGAGCACCGCCTCGGCGTTGCGCCCACCCTGCAAGCGGTCTGCTCGCTGGAAAGCACGGATCGCGAGCGGGTGCTGCCCTATCGCATTGTGCGAGCGGCCTAGCGTCAACCAGCCCTCGACGTCGTCAGGCTGCCGCTCGAGCCGTCGCGCCAGCTTGCCCACCATCGCGTTCGCGGTCGATGCGGTCTCGGCCTGTGACCACTCCCAACGGCTCGACCAAGCGTAGAACGCAGCCGATCCAACGAGCAATGCGAGCACAGTCACGATGCCTGCGGTCTTTGACCCGCGACCATCGCGCCACAACGGTCTCGACAGATACGCGGTCGTGACGACCGCCAGCAAAATCGCGATGGACAGGAAGATCGTCATCGGCGTGGCTCCTCGATAGGCGAATCATCCTCGGACACCAGCGCCCCGCGCCGCCGCAACACACGCCACGCCACTCCGAGGCCGAGCAGCAGCAAGGCCACAGGCGCGAGCCAAAGCCAGGCGGTCCGCGCGTTGAAATCCGGCCTGAACAGGATGAAATCACCGTAACGGGCGCGGAGGTGGTCGCGCACCTGATCGTCGGTGAGACCTCGCAGCAGCAGCTCGCGCACCTCGCGCCGCAGATCACCCGCGAGCCCGACCGGAGAGTCTGCGATGGACTGGTTCTGACACTGCATGCAACGCAGTTCGTGGCTCAGGTCCCGGTAGCGCTGCTGCAGGGCAGGATCCTCCAACTCGATCGGGTCGATAGCCTGGGCCGAGGGCGCGTAGATCGCGCTCGTCGCCCAGAGTCCCCACAGCATCGCGATCGCGACCGCGCCATTGAGTCGTCTCACGAAGATCACCCCTCCACCGGTGCGCCCGGTGCGGGCACCATGACAGGACCGTCAGGCACCGTCTGCCGTGCCGGCATCCGCGAGAGGAACTCCCGCGCCCAGACTTCGGCGGTCATGGCACCCACATGGCGGTGACGGACGATGCCCTGATCATCGATCAAAAAAGTCTCGGGTGCGCCATAGACGCCCCACTCGATCGCGACCTGACCGTCCCGATCGACCGGTACGGCGTCATAGGGATCACCGAGCTCCGCGAGCCAACGCTGGGCCAAGAGGTCCTCATCCTTCCAATTGAGGCCGATGATCACGATGTCGTCGCTTCGGGCGATCTCGAGGAGCATCTCGTGCTCGACCCGGCACTCCGGGCACCAGGTACCCCAGACATTGAGCAGGTGCCATCGACCACGCATCGAGGCCGAGTCGAAATCGGCCGACCCATCGAGCGATGGCAGGCGGAACACCGGCGCGGGCTTGCCCAGCAAGGCCGACGGGATGACGCCCTTCTGAGGTGAGCGCTGGATGCCGACGAACAACAGCGCGACCAACAACCCGAACAGGCCGGCAGGCAGGAGGAACCGGTTCATGGCGTTTCTTCGGCGCCCTTGCGATAACGACGGTCACAGGCAGCGATGATGCCGCCGATGGCCATCAACAACGCGGCAAGCCAGACGTAGTTGATGAGCGGACGGACCTGCGCCCGTACGCTCCAACGCCCTGCGCCAAGGTCCTCACCGAGGGCGGCGAACACATCGCGGGTCAAGTGCATATCGATGCCGGCTTCGGTCATCTGTTGTTGCTGGACCCAGTAATTGCGCTTCTCCGGGTGGAGCACAGCGACCTGACGACCACCCTCTGTGACGATGATCTCGCCACGCAACGCGTCGTAGTTCGGGCCTTCCTGTCCCTCGAGACTCACCAATCGATACTCGAAGTTGCCGACTTTGCCCGATTCGCCGATGGCGAGCGCGAGATCGCGCTCAACGGTGTAAGACTCGACTGCGGTGATCGAGATGACGAACGCGCCGAGCGACGCATGGGCGAGCGCCATGCCGAGGATGGCGGGCGTCAGCGACAATTTCCGACGCCAACGATCGATCGGGTCGACGAAGGCCGACAACAGCAGCCATGCCCCGAGGGCGAAGCCCACCGGCGTCAGCACCTTCGCGCCCTCCCATGCGCCGAGCACGAGCGCCACCGCGATCAGCACGCCGAGCACGAGCGTACCGATGATCTCTCGCTTGCGTTGCCCGAGCCGTCCCTTCTTCCAACCGGAATGGAGGCCCACGGCCGCGAAGGCGAGGAGCGGCAAGGTCGGCAGCAAGAACACCGGGTCGTAATACTGCCGTCCGACCGACAGAGTGCCGAGCCCGAGCGCGTCGGAGATCAATGGCGCCATCGTTCCGGCGAAAACCGCTGCCGCCGCGACGATCAGCAGGATGTTGTTGAAGAGCAGGAACGACTCGCGCGCGGTGAGCTCGAAACCCGCCTCGCTGCGCAGCAGCGGCGCCCGCCACGCATACAACGCGAGTGCACCACCGATGATGATGACGAGGAACGCGAGGATGAACAGACCGCGCGCCGGATCAGCCGCGAACGAGTGCACCGAGACCAGCACACCTGAACGCACCAGGAACGTACCGAGCAACGACAACGAGAATCCGAGTATCGCGAGCAACAACGTCCAGCTCTTGAAGAGCCCGCGCTTCTCGGTCACCGCAAGCGAATGGATCAGTGCGGTCGCCACGAGCCACGGCATGAACGATGCGTTCTCGACCGGATCCCAGAACCAATACCCGCCCCAACCAAGTTCGTAGTACGCCCACCACGAGCCGAGCGCGATGCCGACCGTGAGCATCGCCCAGGCGACCGTGGTCCATGGCCTCGCCCATCGCGCCCATGCAGCATCGAAGCGCCCCTCGATCATCGCCGCGCAAGCGAAAGCGAACGCGACCGACAGCCCGACATACCCGGCATAGAGCAACGGTGGATGCGCTGCCAACGCGGGATCCTGGAGCAGAGGATTGAGGTCGCGTCCGTCCGGCGCAGGTGGATCGAGGCGCGCGAAGGGATTGGAGGTGGCGAGGGTGAACAACAGGAAGCCGATGGCGATGAGCCCGAGGACCCCGAGCACGCGGGCGGCGAACTCCGGCGGCAGATTGCGCGACAGCAGCGCCACCGCCAAGGTCCAAGCGACCATGATCCAAGCCCAGAGCAGCAACGAACCCTCGTGGGCACCCCAGACGGCCGCGATCCGGTAGCCGACCGGCAACGCGGTGTTGGAGTTGGCCGCGACGTACTCGACCGAGAAATCGTTCTGGACGAACGCGTAGACGAGCGCGGCGAGCGAAAGACTGACGAGGACGAACTGCGCGATCACCGCCGGGCGGGTGACCTCGATCCACGCCTGGCGACCGAGCGCAGGACCCGCAAGCCCGAAGAACGCTTGAGCGATGGCGGCCGCCAGCGCGAGCACCAGCACGAAATGACCGAGCTCCGGGATCATGTGCGCGGCCCGCTGCGTATGTCAGGGTTCACCGGCATGACACCCCCATGCTTTTCCTTGATGGCACGGGCGACCTCAGGCGGCATGTAATTCTCGTCATGTTTGGCGAGGATCTCGTCGGCGACGAAGATGCCGTCGCGACCGAGTTTGCCGTGCGCGACGACCCCTTGGTTCTCACGGAAAAGATCCGGCACCACACCCGAATATCGCACCGGGACATCGCGCTGGAAGTCCGTGACCACGAACTGCATATCCAAGCTCCCCGCAGTCCGAGCGACCGTTCCCGGCCGGACCATGCCACCCAGGCGGAAGCGTTTGTCGAGCGGCGCAGCCCCGGCAGCCACCTGGCTTGGATCGAAGAAGAACATGACGTTGTCCTGGAACGCTCGGGTCGCCAGCAGCGCCGCCAACGAGACACCACCCAAGATGCCGACCACCAGCGCGATCCGCCGCTGCCGGGGTGTCATGACGCGTCACCGTCAGCGTCAGCCGAGAGGCGTCGACGCGCCTCGAGCAGCGCCTCTTGATGGGCGCGCCGCGCAGCGACGATGTTCCAGGCCACCACGGCGAACGTCACGGCGTAAGCAGGCCAAAGAAAAGCGGCATAGCCGCCCATGGCGAAGAAATCCTTCAAGACACCACCTCCTTGACCCAGGACGCCCCACGCTCACGTCGCAGCACTTCCGCCCTCATGCGCACCAGCATGACCGCCGCGAACATGAGCGTGAATCCGAGCAGCATCATCAGCAGCGGCGCGAGCATGTCGAACGGCATCGAGGGTCGCTCCATCTTCATGACCGAGGGCGCTTGGTGGATCGAATTCCACCACTCGACTGAATATCGGATGATCGGCAGATTCACCACACCGATGATCGCGAGCACGGCACTCGCACGGTCGGCACGCCCGAGATCGTCGATGCCGGACCGAAGGGCCATGTACCCGAGATAGAGGAACAGCAGCACGAGCTGCGCGGTCAGCCGGGGGTCCCAGACCCAATAGGTCCCCCACATCGGCTTGCCCCAGAGCATCCCGGTGACGAGCGAGACGAATGTGAAGGAGGCGCCGATCGCGGCGCAGCTCGCAGCGGCAGCATGCGCGACCTTCATCCGCCAGATCAGACCCACGGCGGCGGCGGTCGCCATCACACCGTAGATCATCACCGACAGCCAGGCCGAGGGCGCATGGACATAGATCATCCTGAAGCCCTCGCCCTGCTGGTAGTCGGGCGGCGCCAGGAAAAGGCCGGCGTAGAGCGCCGACACGATGAGCAGTCCTGCGGGCCATGCGAACCACGGCGTCAGGGTACCGGCCACGCGGTAGATGTGGGGCGGCGAGGCAAAGCGATGAAACCAGGTCCAGTCCATGCGTCCGAATCACTCCAGTCCGATGCGTACCGCTGCAGCAGCTGCCAGTGGCGCGAGAGTCAGGGCCAGCACCGCGAGCGACCCGAGCAGATAAAGGACCCCGGTGAGACCTTCCCCGGCGATGGCGAGTTCCGTCGCACGCGCTCCGAAGATCAACACCGGCACCGCCAGCGGCAGCGTCAGTAGCGAGAGCAGCACCCCACCTCGGCGTACCCCGAGAGTCAGCGACGCACCCATCGCTCCGATGAGACTCAAGCTTACCGTGCCTAAGGCCAAGGCGCAGAGTATGCCGGGCATCGCCGCCACGGGCACGCCCAACGCGAAGCCGACCACCGGCGCCATCAGGGTGAGCGGTAACCCGGTGATCATCCAATGTGCCGCAGTCTTGCCGAGCACCAAGGCGGCGACGGGCTGGCCGGACAGCACCATCTGCTCTAGCGTTCCGTCCTCCGCGTCCTCGCGGAAGAGCCCGTCCAAGGACAATTGCGAGGCCAGCAGCGCCCCGACCCAGAGCACCCCGGGCGCGATCTGCCGCAGTTTGCCAAGCTCAGGCGTGTAGCCGAGGGTGAACAGCAGCGCGACGACCGCGAAGAACGCAAGCGGATGCACCAGCTGCCCCGGGCGGCGAAAGGCAAGCCGCAGATCACGCCACAGCACGCCGGCCCAGGCGCTCATGCCGCCCTACGGGAAAGCACAAGTTCGTCGCGGGCCTGCGACGGCAGACCGAGGTCTTGATGGGTGGCGGCGATCACGAGACCGCTCCGCTGCAGATGCCCCTCGATCAAGCGGGTGACCAAGGCCAGGCCGGTGGTATCGAGGTGTGTCACGGGTTCGTCGAGCAACCAGATCGGCGCGGGCGCGAGACACAGCAAGGCGAGCGCCACCCGACGTCGCTGGCCGGCGGACAGGCTGCGGGCGAGCCGGTCAGCGAAACGCGACGCGTCAGCCTCACGCAATGCCGCGGAAACCGCCTCGCCCCGTCGCAGGCGGGGAATCCCGCGCATCACGGCCGCAAACCGCAGGTTCTCGGCGACGCTGAGGTCTCCCTTGAGCGGAGGGTCATGCCCGAGATACACGAGCTCTTTTTGGAACTCGGGCGATCGTGGTTCGACCGGGCCACCCTTCCATCTGAACGCACCACCATCGATCTCGAGCAGCCCGCACAGGGCTCGGAGCAGCGTGGTCTTGCCGCTGCCGTTGGCGCCGAGGACCTGTAGGCAGCGCCCCGGCGCGACGGCGAAGTGCAGCCCGGAAAGCACAGGACGCGCACCGCGGCACAGGGTCAGATCGATGACTTCGAGCACTTTGTATCGGACCGTGGAGTTCGCATCACGCGGATATCGGTTCGTATAAGTGAAGCGTACCATAGGGGCTTAATGACCCTTATCCAACACAAGCGTGGGCCGAGCCACGGCTCGCTCATCCTTGCAGGAGCGTTCTCCATGACCCATCCCCATGCGCCCTACCTTGGTGCACCCTCCCGTACCGTCAAGACCTTGTCGACGCTCGTCGCCCTGGTCGCGCTCAGCGGCTGCGCTGCGGCCGTCGTCACGACCGGCGCCGTCGCCGTCGCCGGTGCAGGCATCGGCGCGGTCGCGAAAGTGGCCGGTGCCGGGATCGATGCCGTCGTGCCCGACCTCTCGGACTACTCCAACAAGTGGCGGCTCGAATGCAGCGGCGGTGCCGATAGCGATGGCCGAGTGGTCCTGCACATCACCCCTAAAGGCGAAGCCCACCAAGAAGTCACGGTCGCGATCGCCAAGGGCACGGGCGAGAACGCCGTCGCACGCACGATCCGCGATGCACTCAAGGCGCAGCTCGACAGCAAGCGCTTCCATGTCGAGATCGATGATGGCGAGGATATCCTCATCAAGAAGCGCGGCCGGACTCCCGATATCGCGCTACAGGTCGCCGAGAACACGGTCGCTGGGGTGCGCCTGAATCCGGACAAGGAGTGATACGCTGACCGACCGTAATGGTCGGTGGGTGACTGAGCCCCGGTGGCGAAACTGGTAGACGCAACGGACTTAAAATCCGTCGGCCGAAAGGCCGTGCTGGTTCGATTCCGGCCCGGGGCACCATCCTTTTAACTCGTTTTTTGTCGATCGAGGGATCTCCGCGTGAATCCGATGCCAAGCCTGCCGCGCCGCCCATGGTCTACCGCCGCTGCCTTGTTGGCGCTGCTGTCTCTCGCGGCCTGCAGCAATCCGCCGTCCCGCGTCGACCGCGCGCCAGGGGACGCCGAAACGCTGCGCACGCTCGATACCGGCACCGTGCTCGGCTACGCCAACCCGTTCGGTGGCCACACCTGGCTCGGCATCCCCTTCGCCGCGCCTCCGGTGGGTGAGCTTCGCTGGCGCGCTCCGCGCCCGCCGAGCGCGTGGACCGGGACGCGCAACGCACTGCTTCCGGGCGAGCCCTGCCTTCAGTACGGTTCCCCTCTTGGGGGTATCGGCGCTGCCGGATCACGCCAGGGAAGCGAGGACTGCCTCTACCTGAATGTCTACGCGCCGAGGCTCACGCCGACCCAATCGGCCGGCAGCAACCTCCCCGTGATGGTCTGGATCCATGGCGGTGGCAACACCGTCGGGGCTGCCTCGGTCTGGGAGGGCGGTGCGCTCGCCGCGCGCGAGGGTGTGCTCGTCGTGATGATCAACTATCGACTCGGGCCGATGGGTTGGTTCGTGCCGCCGGAGGGCTCTACCGCCGATCCGCTCGAGCGTTCCGGCAATTTCGGCAATCTCGACACCCACGAAGCCTTGCGCTGGGTGCAGCGCAACGCGGCCGCTTTCGGCGGCGATCCGGACAATGTCACAGTGTTCGGCGAATCAGCGGGTGCCACCAACACGCTGGTGCTCGCGGTATCGCCGTTGGCCAAGGGCCTGTTCCACAAGATGATCGTCCAGAGCAACGCCTATGGGCTCGCGCCACCCCCGAGCCCGGAGGGTCCAGGCGGCAGCACCGCGGCCTTGCGGCGGCTGCTCGTCGCGTCGGGCAAAGCCGCCGATGCCGCAGCAGCGGAAGCACTCGCGCGGCGCCTCACGCCGGTCGAAGCCGCTGCGCTTCTGCGGGAAGCGGATCCTTGGGTGGCCTACGAGGCGATCCGTGGCGA
>Ga0315907_10005623_pt1 | contig 13547 bp, 13 predicted proteins | sample LakEriMetagenome_3_FD_203525 | JGI IMG/M metagenome (GOLD analysis project Ga0315907, IMG submission 203525) | Freshwater fungal communities from buoy surface, Lake Erie, Ohio, United States - Buoy 12 MA123 | ecosystem: Environmental > Aquatic > Freshwater > Lake > Lake biofilm | place: USA...
AGTCAAGTCGGCGATTCTTCCATTCAATCCCGGTTCCTGCATCAAAATTCACCAGCGTGTAGGCAGAAGGCGGCGCCATATAATCTGATGACATCTTTGTTTGCCCATTGACATCTGTGACCTTGATATTTCCGGTAGGAGGAACTCTCTTTTGTTCTGTGACATGTTGAACAGCCAGCGACAAATAGGGAGACTTTAATTTTTTTCCATCAATAAAGCTATAATTTAACTCTCCCTGGTAGCGATCGGACGGCATTTGAATCAGCCAGGTTTTTTGAAGGTTGTCATATGCCCTCAACAATGAAGATTTAAAAACAGACTTCAAATGATTGTTGAAGCGATAGGATACTGATAGATCTGAGCCGGTAAGCGACGCGTCTGTTTGAGAGAATTCAAATGATGGGAACGCTCCTCTGATCGTTAACAACGGAGGATAAGTGGGCTTGAGATAAATGAAATCACTGATGAATTTTTGATAGAAACCGATTTCTGCTTCCCAGCGATTATCGTTGTAAACCACTGATGCCATTGAACTCCATGCACGTTCAGGATCTAGTGTGGCAACACCCTTTTCAATCCTGGCTGCTCCATGATGCAAGCCATTGCTAAACAGCTCATTCATTTGAGGTGCCCTCCATGCGGTGGAAAATGTAAACGAAGTATGCAGGCGATCATTAAGACGGTAGGCGACTACACTTGTCCCTGAAAGCCCATTGAAAGTTCTGCTACCATAAGGATCACCAGGCTGCAGTGCATTGCCCATCAGCAGATCGAATGGAGCTTTATCATTGTCACTGATATTAAAACGGCTTCTTCTGTCAAAACGAAGTCCCATCTCTATTTGCCAGCGTTTGTATTGGTATTTTTCAGCTGCCCAGAGACCCAGATCCCATGACTGAAAATTGGGAATGAAAAAGCGATAGTTGATAAAATTATCCTGGTACATGGCGTTGACACCCACTGAACCTTTGAGGGCTTTATCGCCATAATGCTCCCATACAAGGTCAGCCATATTTGTCATGAGATTCAACTCAAGTTGCGGAATGGTTGATTCTGATCTTGTGATATCGTATTCCCTCCTAACATTGTATTGGGTTGAATAGACAAAACTCAATCGTTGGTTATTAGACAGTTCCTGGTAGGCCTTTACCTTGACAAGGTGATGCTGCACATCCTGATAGGGTCTGTCGATCACATAACCAAAATCCGCATCTCTTATATAAACAGGAGGCTGTTTTTCTCGGATGATATTTTCAAGATCGGTAAGGTTACCGATATGTGCACCGGTAAAGATGCCCAGTTTGGTATTGAACAGGCTATAAAAAAACTCAACCCCTTTCTTTTCTTTTCTCCAACCACCGGCTGCAGACATATTGATCTCCTCAACACCAGAATTCTTCAACCAATAGTCGGGTGTTCTTGCATTACCCCCTCTTTTATAGGTAGCCTGCAATCGCCATGCACTATTCTCCTTTTCGTTGAAAGAGCCTTCTACCATAGCTGATGCCACACCTTGTCTGTTGTTGCTGAAAGCGGCAAGGTTCAGTTCACCTGACAATTCTTTTTTGTAGCGAAGCAGCCTGGGTTCTACCAACACAACACCACCGATGGCATCCCCACCATACCGAATGGATGATGCCCCTTTGATAACCGTAAGCCTGTTGGCAACGTAGGGATCAATCTCTGGAGCATGTTCACTACCCCATTGTTGGCCTTCTTGTCTGATACCGTTGTTGAGGATCAAAATACGACTGCTGTGCAATCCCTGGATCACCGGTTTGTAGATATTGTTTCCGGTTTGCAATACGCTTACGCCATTGATCCGCTGCAAGGATTCGCCGAGGGTCAATCCCCGGGTCTGTGCCAGTTCCCGTCCGCGCAGTTCCCCCGTCATCCCTTCATTTTGGATGGACGAAGATCCAACCACCACCACTTCCTTCAATACATTCTCTGCATGTGGTAATTCAATGGATTTGAAAAAGTCTTCCTTGAGATGAAAATGAAAATCAATGGTCTGACAACCTGCATGGCTGATGCGAAGAGTATAATCACCAGGACATTGACCAGGAATCTGAAAATATCCTTCTGCATTGGTGGTTACAACAATTTTTGTTCCAACCAAAATAATGTTGGCTTTTTCCAAAACTTTCCGGGTATCTGCATCCTTTACCTGTCCCTTGATTTGCAGCACGCACTGTGCATTGGCGGATGCTGCCAGTATCAAACCAATGGATATAAAGAGAATTGCCCTCATGATCTTGACCGAAGGCCAAAGCTACAGAAAAAATCAAAATTTGCAATAGTGTTGCAAATTTTATAGGCATTCGAATATTCCTGCCACTCCTTGTCCACCACCTACACAGGCTGTAACCATGCCCAATCTTTCATTCCGTCTTTTCAAATCCCCGAGGAGTTGAACAGTAAGTTTTGCTCCTGTGCAACCGAGCGGATGCCCCAAGGCAATGGCGCCTCCATTGATGTTCACTTTTTGCGGATCGAGGGAAAGCTCGCGCATGACAGCAATGGCCTGGGAGGCAAAGGCCTCATTCAATTCGATCAGATCGATGTCATTCAGTTTCTTGCCTGCTTCCTGCAATACCTTGGGAATGGCTTGCACGGGACCGATGCCCATGAACCTAGGATCGACACCCGCTACAGCATAATGCAGGAGTCGCCCTATGGGCGTCAGGTCCAGTTGTTTCATCAAACGTTCCGACATCACCACCACAAAAGCTGCTCCATCGCTGGTCTGGGAGGAATTCCCTGCAGTGACGGCACCTTGAGCCGCAAAAGCAGGTTTTAGTTTTGCCAGACCCTCTATGCTTGTATCTACTCTTACACCATCATCGGTATCCACGATAAAACTGCGCTCCTGTCTTTGATGATTTTCATCTAGATAAGTTTCTTTCACGGGGATGGGAAGAATTCCCTCTTTAAAATATCCCTGTTGGATTGCATGAATGGCCTTTTGGTGAGAGGCAAGAGCAAATGCATCCTGGTCTTCTCTGCTTACCTTGTATTGCTGTGCTACGGCCTCAGCGGTGAGTCCCATGTTCAGATAAAGATCCGGCATCTCATTGGCGATATTGAAGGAAGGAGAAGTTTTCCAACCTGCTGTTGGCACCATGCTCATGCTTTCCACACCACCGGCGATGATGCAATCAGCCATTCCCGCCCTGATCTTGGCTGTTGCGATAGCGATCGATTCGAGTCCCGATGCACAGTAACGATTCACTGTCATACCCGGCGCCTCTTTGCCCAAGGCCATGGCGGAAATGATCCTTCCCAGCTGAAGCCCTTGTTCCGCCTCCGGGACTGCATTTCCCACCATCACATCATCCACCCGCTCCTTTTCCAGTGCTGGCAATCTTTTCATGAGTTGCTGTATGACTTCAATTGCCAAATCATCCGGTCTGGTAAATCGAAATCCACCCTTCCTGGCTTTGGTCACAGCTGTCCTCAATCCCGCAACGACATAAGCTTCTTGCATCATTTTATTTTTTTAAACATGTTTCAATAAGAAATCCGCATCTATATTGAGTCTTTCATAGATTCCCTTTAGAAAAGAAACATCAGGTTTTCTTTTTCCAGATAATATTTCAGAAACCTTTGACTTGGATAATCCCAGATATTCTGCCAGTTTCGACTGTGTTATTTTTTGCTCAAACATCTTGAGCTCAACCATTTCCTGAATAGTCTGGGGTTGTCGAATTGGTTTTAATTGGAGTACTTCATCCTCATATTTCTCAGCTGCCTCTGCCATGACCGATAGCCTATTCAATTCATGTGCTGAAAGTTTATCCTCCCCCTTGTTCATCAGCTCATAAACTTCTACCATGGTTTGGTGGTATTCTTTTTTTGAATTGATTTTGTATTTCATAACCTAACTTCTCTTATATGATACTGTTCTAGCATCTATTTTATCATATTCGTGATGTGTACCGACAAATAAAACAAATACAGTTCTAACTCTAAAGATGATCAGTGCAATCAGCCTAAAATGATTTCCTTTCAAATCAAAAACATATCGATCATTACCCACAGTGTCGACTGAGTTAAAGCTATTCTTCATCTCTGAAAAATTCTTCCAGTCAGCTTTAGCAACTACTTCATACCAATTAAACACCGCAGACTTTGATCGCGGATGCTGGTCTGCAAATTCTCTAAGGATTGCCTTCGACACAATTACCACACTCACAAATTTTCACAAATATAGATATTTTTTCTATATTATAGAATTATTTTATAAATATTAGAAAATACACTGAAGGATATTATTTTTCTGATTACTATTTACTGATATCTCCAATACCAAATGGCGATTCTTCCTTGGGGTCATACTCACGGTAAAAACCAATTTTTTTATCCTTAGAAAGGGGCAGTCCGGCAGATCCCTTAAAACCATCGTGGCAATCCACACTGAACTTGATAAAATTCAATTTTTCATCCACTGGATCAAATTCCAATTTCTCAAAATTCAAATCGATATTTTCTTTTTTTAATCCTGCTTTTATTTTTTCTAGCACAGACAAAGTCATAGATGCATCAAAAACAACTTCTACCTTGTTCTTAATGATCAATGGTGGAGCAAATTTTACTGTGTCCGAAATGATCAATGGTGGAGTAAATTTTACGGTATCCGAAACGATCAATGGTGGAGTAAATTTTACTGTTTCCGAAGTTTTTGTTCTGCTTGGTAAGGCTTGCTTCCATTCTGCTTCTGATGGCAACTTGATATAGCCTTTCTCTTTTTGAGTCAAATAATTTTCGATACCCATGAGAATCTTGGATGCAATTTCTTCCTGTCGGGATTGCAAATGAGAAAGATCCTTGGTGTTGGTGATATACCCCGGCAAAACGATGACTGCCGGGACAGTGGCATGGTCTAATACCCAAATTTTATGCTTCTCTCTGGTTTTAACTGCTGAGCTTTTGAATTCACCATCCAGGGATAATTTCAACATTCCAGCCAAGGGCAGGCTTCTCAGAAAACCAACGGAACCCTGCTGGGGACAGTATATTTCCAAACCAGCTCTCTGATTATTGGGAGAAGCATTCATATGAATGGAAACAAAAAGATCTGCCTTTTTCTCAACAACATAAGTTGTTCTGTCAGTTATCTTAATGAATTCGTCTTTATCCCTTGACAACTCAAATCGGATATTGGGATTCTTGTTCAAGGCGACAATTCTTTTGGCCATTGCCAAAGCCATTTCTGCTTCTGTTATACCGGTACTTGATTTTGCACCAGGGTCCATACCACCATGACCTGCATCCAATACTATGGTATATTGATTGTTAACCGCGGGATGTTCAATGGTGACTCCATGTGTTCTGAACGCAAACAAGAAAAACAATGATGCGGCAATGGGTAATGCAATGATGCGCCTAAAATAACTGGATTGGGGTGAGCTGATTTGTTTTAACATCTTGATGCGTCTTTTGATGGGTGAAAAAAAGAAGGAATGGGTCAGGAGCGTTTGTTGCTGGGGATATGCTGCTGCCAACAACAGTGCTGCAAGCTGGGCACTGTCATTGTTCTCTATGGAACGGTCATCGGCTATGAATTCATGGATCAGGTACAATTCCTTTTTCAATATCCAGAAAATTGGATTGAACCAACCGATGATCATCATGGATTCTAGTATCAATTTATCTGCAGAATGTTTTTGGCGGGCATGAACCCATTCGTGTGCAAGCATTTGTTTTCCGATCTTACTTTCCAAATCAATGGTTCTGTTCCAAAATATGTAAGAAAAGAAGGAATAAGGGGTGCCTTTTGTGTCTGTTAGAATCAATTTTAGTCCCTCTATTGTCAAGGAAGGATTCGTCTTAATGAGTTGATAGATTCTGATCAGAGAACGCACCAACCCAACAGCAACGATCAATGAAACAAAACTGATCAGTGCAATGAATACAAGATTCCAGTCAAAGGTTGATGTAACAGCCAGCATCTTTTCTTCAAAACTGCCATTGTTGTCTGCAATGACCTCGAAGAGCTGATAGGGTGTATTCAAACTTCTGCTTTTGTCGTATGTCATCGTGATTTTGAATAGCGGAACGATCCATGAAAAAAGAATGATTGCAAGCAGATAGAACCTGTTGTAATAATGAAATTTGCGATCCTTCAATGCAATCAGGTAATAAGCATAAAGCACGGCGCTGCAAAGAATAACTTTCATCAGATAATACACGATGGGTTGCATGTTGATTATTTTTTGTTCTTCATTTCTTTGAGCAGCAATTCAAGGTCGGCGACCTTCAATTCTTTTTGCTGGATCATAAACGATACCACATCCGCAAAAGAACCTTCAAAGTAACCTTCCACAAGATTGCGGATAGAGGAACCTGAATATTCTTCTTTGCTCACCTTGGGTGTATAACAATGGACCCTACCATGGACTTCATGATCAACATAGCCCTTTTCAATAAGAATCTTGATCACGGTCGAAACCGTGTTACTGTGGGGCTTGGGCTCTGGCATGGCATCCAGAATATCCTTTAAATAAGCCTTCTCCAACTTCCACAGTACTTGCATTACCTGCTCTTCTGCCTTTGTTAATGACTTGACCATCTTTCAACTAATTTTATAGTTGAACAAACTTATAACTATTTATTTAGTTGTACAACTATTTTTTTAGTTAACTAATTTTCAGACGGATGCAACGGTTTCCTTTGATACCTTGTCAAGCTTTTGGAACAACTGCATGGGAGATAAACATCCATTGATTGAGCAGTGCTTGAAGGGTAATGCCAAAGCACAACGGGAGCTGTATGAGGAGTATGCCGGGATCATGCTGGGCGTATGCTTTCGCTATACCCGTTCCCTGGCAGATGCGGAGGACCTGTTACAGGAAGGCTTCGTGAAGGTCTTCAAAAACCTGAAGCAGTACAACGGGAGCGGTGAACTAGGGGCCTGGATCAGAAGAATCATGGTGAACACAGCCATCAATGAGATCAAAAAATCCAAACTTACTCTGATAAGCCAGGAAGAGGAGAATGACTCAACGCATCCTGCAACAACGGATGATCCCGAGATCCGACTCACTGCAAAGGAAATCGCATCAACCATGCAGCTTCTGCCAGACGGATATCGGGTCGTATTCAACCTGCACGCCATTGAAGGGTATTCACACAACGAGATAGCAGACTTGTTGAAGATCAAACCGGCTAGCGTCCGATCGCAATACCTGAGAGCCAGAATGTTATTGGCAGAACTTTTGCAAAAAGCAGATACCGAACAACAAAAACCTGTTGAAAATGAGCAATGAATTATTTGAAAAAAAGCTGGAACAGGAATTGAAGGGGTTGCACATTCAGCCTTCGGCGGCTGTATGGCAGCAGGTAGAAAAAAGGATTCAAAAGGAAAGGAAAAGAAAAATAATCTTTTGGTGGATCTTCTCATCAAGCATACTGATCGCAGGAACTGGCATTTGGCTCACTGAGGAAAATTCAACAAGAGACGAACAAAAAACTTCTAACACCCTCGTCAAAACCAAAATAGAGGATGTCACTTCAAACAATAAATCTTCCATCAGCGAAGAGAAGAACACAGTATCACCCTTTAATCCACCCTCAAAAGAAAAGCAACATAATTTCCCTAACCAACCTTCAAAAAAATGGCTGAAAGCATATAAAAAAGATAAAACTTACCCTGAGCAATTTGACACTGAACTTTCCTTTGCTGCCTACTCCCCTCAGAGCAGGATGACAGATCATGGCTCAAGAGCTGCTGTGGTAAGCAATGGCTACACCACAGAAAGCCTAATAGAAAAAATCGATGATACGATCATTGTGGTGAACTGCAACAACAATCCGACAACGATTCCTTCTTCTGAAAAGAAATTGAAAACCATTGAACGACAACTCAATTTCAATGGATTTCTTTCCTTCCATGGAACGGGAGACCTTTCCGGTACAAATCTGGAATTCGGGATAGAAAGAAAATGGGGCAAGCGTTATGGCTTTTATAACAACTTAGGGATAACCATCCATTCCGGACAAGAAGCAGCTTTTGGGCCAAGGCAATATCCCTTGCAGCTCAACAGCACTTACAAAAGCTTGCAAACAGTCACAGCGGGCATTCAAACAATGCCCACGTTATACCGTTACTCGAAACGCGGCGATTTGAAAATTGGAGCGGGACTGGTAGCCCGTTACCAGATGACATCTTCCGGTATGTATGCGGCCAGAGGGATGGGACCAGGAACAAACCAGTATAGTTATAATATCTATGAAGTCGATCCGAATACCTTCTCACTCGGATACCGGATCAGCGCTGATTTGCTGCTTTTTGAAACGAAGAAAAACAAATTGGGCTTCCAACTTTATTTTCAAAACGATACGAGAGGAGATGCCTTAACAGGCCTGGGGCTTTCTTTTCAAACCAAATACAAAAAGTAAGAGATGATGACCAGATCAATATATCCATCGAAAGTTTCAGCATTCAGGTATACAGTCATGTTGCTGTTCTGTATCAATCATTCTTTATCCGCCCAGGAAGCCAAAAAAATGAGATTCCCAGAAAGAGCATTCGGATTGACTACCGGATTTTCACATCACCAAAGTCAACAAATAAATGGATTCAACCTGGGCTTGAATCATCAAATCAGCATTGGAAAAAAAACAATGTTCCACAACGATCTTTTGTTCACCATCCATTCCGGGAATGAGGCTACTCACAATGCATCCTTACCTAATTTAGCCATTCTCACCGCCACAAATCCCTCGTTCAGAAGTGCTCCCTTGAAATATCTAACAGCCGGCATTCAAACATCTGCAGGAATTTCTATCAGCATGCTGAAAGGAAAAATCAGGACAGGAACGGGTGCCCTGCTCAGATACCAGACAACTTCAAGACCGGAAGCATATGTTTTCAATGTGGACATTCTGCAAACCACATCAGGCCCTGTATATTCAACGAATTATGTGATCAACTCCATCAGACCCCATACCTTGTCAGCTGGAGCCATGCTATTCGCAGACATCAACCTCTTCAAGACAAAAATATTGCAGACAAAAGCAAATCTGTCGTATCAATGGGATAGCCGTGGTGACAGGATCTTTGGGGCAGGAATCAAATTGCAGAAATCCTACAAAAAAACATCCTGATCAATCTTCCTCTTCCAGCCTGAAGATCTCTCCAACTTCTTTGTTGAACAACTTTGCTAGCTTAAGGGCCAGGACTGTTGATGGCACATACTTGGATGATTCAATGGCATGGATGGTTTGCCGACTTACACCCAAGGCCTGCGCCAGCTGTTCTTGTGTCAGGTTGTGAATGGCCCGCTCCACTTTCAAACTATTTTTCATCAGCGGATATCATTTTGTTTTTGAATAGAATAAGATTGAAGCGTCCGATGAAAATGATCAGCACGGTGAACATGTTGTAAATCATCACATGCAGGAATCCCATTCCATAAACAAAGATGAAAGAGAGCAATAACAAAACATAATTGACCCAGACCGCCCACATCAGAGAGGACAATCGAAGATTGGCAATGTACTCATCCTCATTTTCCTCCTTGGAGAACCCGACCATCATGGCGCCGACGATGAAAAGAACACCAACCAATGTATTGGTAATATCAGTAGAAATGATCCCAAAATGCTTTTCTGATCCAAGGATCTCATCATTGTACAAGGCAAAAACCTTCGACTGAATTTGTAGCTTGGATTCGAGATCTGTCAGCATCAAAAAAAATCCTACCAATGCAGAAGGGACCAACAAAACCCACCCAATTCGTTTGCAAGGGTTGGGCAACAAGATTTGCTTGAACATAAAGTAAGTTTTACCAAATGTAAAGTATATTTTACATATAGTAAATTATTTTTTACGTAATAATGAAAAAAGAGCGGCTTGCGCCGCTCCTAACCTAATAAACAACTCATGACCTCTGTGGCCTGGACAGACCCGGAATCCTATCATGAATCAGTTTTTCTTTGTCGTAATTTCTATAACCCCATTTTTCGCCTTCTCACCATATTTTTTTACGGCATTCTCACCTTTTAGAACATTGATTGATTTAATCGTAGTGGGATCAACATCCTTCATGCTTCCAGACTCCTTTTCTTTTCCATCAATAATATAAAGCACATCCTTTGGCAACTCAGTTTTCTCAGTTGACTTTTGCACAAAAGTGTAGGTTTTTTTGCCTGCTGACGTATCCCCTAATACAAAAATGTTGCTGACATTTCCATGTGCAGGAACAGCAATCTTTGGCTTTCCATCAAAAATCACGCTATCCATTTTCACTGTAATCACCTTTTTCCCGTCAGCAGAAGTAGTTTCTGACAGGATCATCCCATTGATGTTTTTTTCTGAAACGATTACTCCTTTTTCATTGCCCCTGAGATCAATGGTTTTGATGCTGGTTGGATTGATTTTATCCAGATCAGCAGGTGATAATTCACTGCCATTGATAATGATACTTGGAGCAGTGAGGGCTCCTGAAGTCATGCTATCAGAAGAAATGAAAATGAATTTCTTCTCCGTATGCAAAGGAAAGCCTTCCACTGCTATTACCTTGTTTGCCGGTCCAGCCAATTCACTCAATGGCACCTTAAACAATTCTTTCTTTGATCTTACATCTTTGAATATGGCCGTATCCCCATTGATATCAATCTGAAAACTTCCTTTGATCTTTCCTGTCTTGGCATCACGGTATTGGGAAGGTATAGTATCATATTGTACTACCGATTCAGGCATTTCAGTATGTTGGGATTGATTGTTCAATTGATCTTTGATAGTAAAAGAAAGCAATGCAATGATTCCAATAGCCAAGGGAAGTGTAAGGATTCTCCTGGCGTAACTGTAACTGACTTTTTTTGATGATGTCAACATGATGATGCGTCTTTTAATAGATGAATAAAAAAATGATTGTCCGATTGAAAAAACAGTTGATTGATAATGGGTCTGCAGCAACATGGCTGCAAGTGCGGAAGCATCCGCCTCGTCTACAGCCTTCTCATCTGCAATGAATTCATGGATAACCTCCAGTTCCTTTCTGATGATCCACATAAAAGGATTCATCCAAAACAGAGCAGTGAGTAGGGTGATCAATAGCTTGTCGTAACTATGCAGTTGCTCCATATGGGTGAGCTCATGGCGAAGGATTTGCCTTCCTGTTTCATCTTCCATGGAAATATCCTCCCTCCAAAACAGATTTTTTAAAAAAGAAAAAGGAGCATCATGATGCTGGGTTTCAATAAAATCAAAATGATCCATGGGCGTAACCTTTGAAACCGATTTGATCTTGTAAATCTTGTAGATACCGTAAGAGAAAAAGGAAACCAGTGAAACCGAAACCAATAGAATGGAAATGAAAACCAATTTCTCCCAGGGAAAAGCGGTTTCAGAAAGGGTAATACTACCGGGCTGATCAATAAAAAGCAAGAGTTGTTTTGCGGATTCTCCCTCAGGTTCCTGAAGGGTAAACCAATTCAGGTCAATGGCAGGGAGCAGCAAAGACAGAAAAAGGGTTGCCATCAGATAGAAACGATTATAGTGGTGGAACCTGGTATTCCGAAGAGCTAACCAATAGTAACCCATCAAAATCCCGGATACCAGGATCGACTTGAGGATGTAAATGTTTACGGCTTCCATGGCGGTTATTTTTTCTTTTTGAGCTGCTTGAGCAAAAGTTCCAAGTCCTCAACAGAGAGCTTCTTTTTGTCCACTAAAAAAGAGACCACCTCCCGGTATGAACCTTCAAAGTACCCCTTGGCGATTCCTGCAATGGACCCTGAAGTATATTCATCCCTGGAAAGCAGGGGGTGATAAAAATGATAACGTGTTGGGGTTTTTACACCCACCACACCTTTTTCCACCAAAATCTTCAAAAGAGTCGCAACCGTGTTGTGGTGCGGCTTTGGGTCAGGCATCGCATCAACAATATTCTTCAGGTATCCGCCCTCTTCCAGACTCCAGAGCGACTGCATAATCTGCTCTTCTGCACGGGTCAGTGACTTGTTCATAACTAAATATTTAGTCTAAATTAAAACTAAATTTTTAGTTTTCGAAATAATTTTCAACAATTATTTTTTATGCAGTTCAAGGCGACCTCTTTATTCACCACGAACTCAATTAACTTCGCATCCATGTATTCCCTAATCAGAAACATTCTCTTTCGCATGGAGGCTGAAAAAGCCCACTACTTTGCGATGAACATGCTCACAATTGCCTGTTCGATACCGGGAACAAAAGGCCTGATTCAACAATTCTTTCAGCCTGACAACAGGGGTTTGGAGAAAAAATTATTCGGACTCAGATTCAAAAACCCAGTGGGTCTCGGCGCAGGCTTCGATAAAAATGCCCGATACCTGAGAGAACTGGAATGCCTGGGGTTTGGATTTGTAGAGATCGGTACTGTCACCCCCCTCCCACAGGAAGGTAATGACAAACCAAGACTATTCCGCCTGCCAAATGACAAAGCCCTGATCAATCGGATGGGATTCAACAATGATGGGGTTAAGGCAGTGAAACAGAGATTGGAAGCGTGGAAGCAATACAACAAGGGACAAGGGATGATCATTGGCGGCAACATTGGCAAAAACAAAATCACCCCCAACGAAGATGCCTGGAAGGATTATGAGATATGCTTCAATGAACTCTTTGAGGTAGTCGACTACTTTGTGGTCAACGTGAGTTCACCCAACACACCAGGTCTTCGTGAACTGCAGGAAAAAGATTCACTCCTGAAGATCCTCGGCACCCTACAAGAAAACAACAGGCAGAGAGCAAACCCCAAACCGCTGTTGCTCAAAATAGCACCGGATCTTACCGAAGGACAATTGAAAAACATCGCAGATATTGCGGCTGCTGTTCAACTGGATGGACTGGTATCAAGCAATACCACCATCTCCAGAGAAAAACTTTCAAAACCTTCCCAACAAGAAGCTGAAAAAATCGGCATGGGTGGACTCAGCGGAAAGCCGTTGAAAGAAGCATCAGATGAAGTGCTGAGAAAATTAGTAGAATACACGGGCGGACAAATTCCCATCATTGCCAGCGGCGGCATCTTCACCGGAGAAGATGCGAAAGATAAAATCGATCTCGGCGCAGCACTAGTGCAGGTTTGGACCGGATTCATTTATGAAGGCCCCTCGATCGTTAAAAAAATTGGCAAAAAACTCAATTCAACAACATGACCTCCTTGCTTACAGCAGATTCCATCATCAGTCTCATTACCCTTGCCCTCCTTGAAATTGTACTGGGCATCGACAATGTGATCTTTGTTTCGATACTCATGGGTCGACTGAAAGAAGAGGACAAACTGAAGGCCAGAAGGATTTGGATGATATTGGGAATTTCCGTGAGGATCTTGTTGCTATTGGGACTGGGTTGGCTGGTGGCCAATGGCAACAAGGAATTATTCGGACTCGACATCAAAGGCACGCATTATGGATTCAATCTCCGAAACATGATTCTTTTCGGAGGCGGTCTCTTTCTCCTTTACAAAACAGTGAAAGAGATACACGGGAAACTGGAAGGGGAAGAACACCTGCAATCAGATAGCAAAAAAGCAGAAGCCTCTTTTGCCGGCATC
>Ga0315907_10005624_pt1 | contig 13544 bp, 12 predicted proteins | sample LakEriMetagenome_3_FD_203525 | JGI IMG/M metagenome (GOLD analysis project Ga0315907, IMG submission 203525) | Freshwater fungal communities from buoy surface, Lake Erie, Ohio, United States - Buoy 12 MA123 | ecosystem: Environmental > Aquatic > Freshwater > Lake > Lake biofilm | place: USA...
TCGTCCGTTTCGACCTTGCCCCGCCACCGGAATCAGCAGCCGCCCGGGGACGCGCGGCGCTCGCAGCCGGCGAAGTCGCCGTCATCACGCTGGCAGGCGGCGCGGGCAGCCGCTGGACCCAGGGAGCAGGCGTCTGCAAGGCGCTCCATCCCTTCTGCAAATTCGATGGCCGCCACCGCACCTTCGTCGAAGTCCATCTCGCCAAGAGCCGACGTTCCAGCCGCCTCGCAGGCACAAGGATTCCGCACATCTTCACGACCAGCTACCTGACACACGAACCAACCGCCGATTTCCTCCGCCGACAGAACAACTACGGCTATGAAGGCGAAGTGATTCTTTCCCGCGGGCGATCCATCGGGCTGCGCATGGTGCCGACGATCCGCGACCTCCGCTTTGCATGGGAGGAAATGCCGCAGCAGGTACTCGATCTCCAGCAGCAGAAAGTACGCGACAGTCTCCGCAGTGCCCTGCTGCGCTGGGCCGAGGAAGCCGGCGAGGCGTCGGACTACACCGACAACCTCCCGCTCCAGTGCCTCCATCCGACCGGTCACTGGTACGAATTCCCCAATCTGCTCCGCAATGGCCAACTGGCAGCCCTTCTGCAGCGACAGCCGCAGCTTCAGTACCTTTTCCTGCACAATGTCGACACGCTGGGCGCCGATCTCGACCCCGCCCTGCTCGGCTGGCACATCGAATCGAAGGCCACCCTGTCCTTCGAAGTGATCACCCGCCGCCTCGAAGACCGCGGTGGCGGCCTCGCCCGCGTCAATGGCACGCCCCGCCTCGTCGAAGGCCTCGCCATGCCCCGCGAAGAAGACGAATTCCGCCTCTCGTTCTACAATTCCATGTCCACATGGATCCATCTCGACCAGTTGCTCGCCACCTTCGGCCTGAGCCGGAACGACCTCGGGAACGAAGAAAAAGTCGCGCAGGCCATCCGGAACCTCGCCGCCCGCATGCCTGCCTACATCACGCTCAAGGATGTCAAGAAACGCTGGGGCCATGGCCAGGAAGACATCTTTCCAGTCATCCAGTTCGAAAAACTCTGGAGCGACATGACCGCCCTGCCGGACATCGACTGCCGCTTCGCCGTCGTTCCCCGCTCCCGTGGCCAGCAGCTCAAGGATCAAGCCCAGCTCGATGGCTGGCTCCGCGATGGCTCCGCCGCCGCCGTCAACGCTCTCTGCGACTGGTAAGCGCTTCCCTCAGCCTACGGGGCCACGACCGCAGCAGCACCACCGCCCGCGACAGCAGCAGACGGATAATCCGCAGACTCCGGCTGTACGGAATCACCGACGGAGCGTCAGGAGATCGGAATGCCCACGGGGCCTGCTGCCATCAGCCAGCCGCATCGACCTTCTGACCCGCTAGTTTTTCGGCCCGGGCGGCGAATTCCACATGGAACTGCTCAGGATCGGGAGCCGGACCAACCGGACGAGTCCGGCCGAACCATGCACTGAAGGTTTCGTTCTGCTGGCGCTCGCTGCGGAAGGCTTCAAGATAGCCCCGCACGAATCCCGGAATGTCATCAAGGAGCACCGTCTTCTGTTCAAGGCCCGCGAGCCGATCGCCCGCAATGCTTCCACCCACAAAGGCAGCGTACTTGCCAGGCGCACGACCCACAAAACCAAAGTCGGCATTGTAGGGACGACCGCAGCCATTCGGACAACCCGTCATGCGGATCAGAATCGGTTCCTCACCAAGCCCGAGTTCGCGCAGGTCGGCATCAATCCGGTCAAGCACCCCCGGCAGAGCACGCTCGGATTCCGAAAGACTCAGACCACAGGTCGGCAGAGCCACACAGGCATGAGCCACCCGGCGGACCGCCGTCATGCCATCAGCATGCGGCACCGCATGCTTCGCAAGAATCGCATCGACTTCAGCACGCTGTTCGGGAGCAACTCCCGCGACAATGAGATTGGTATTCGGAGTGACAATGAACTCGAGCCCCAGCCGGCTCGCAATTTCATGACAGGCACTGAGATACTGCGGACCATCCGGGCGGTCGGTGACGCGGCCCATGCTGACATGGAAACAGCAGTACCAGCGCCCATCACCCTGCTCGTGCCACCCAAGGTTGTCCTCCACACTGCCGAAATGCACAGGCTTCGCCGCCTCCAGCACAATGCCCGGAAGCCGCCCCTGCACCGCCTCGCGGAACGCGTCCAGCCCCATGCTCGCAATCGTGTACTTCATCCGCGCATTCTTGCGCTCCGTCCGGTTGCCATGATCCCGCTGCACCGTGACAATCGCCTCGGTGACATCAACCACCGCATCGCGCCGCACATAACACAGCGGCTGCGCTAGAAAGGGCCGCGTCGACAGCTGCCCATGGCTCATCCCGAAACCACCCCCCACAAGGATCGTGTAGCCAGTCACCGCACCGCCCTCCACATGAGGCACAAATCCCACATCCTGACTGTAGACATCGACATCATTCACCGGCGCAATCGCCACCGCCATCTTGAACTTCCGCGGCAGATACACCTTCCCGTAAATCGGATCATCTTCCCCACTCGCCGTCTTCTCGCGGACTTCCGCTCGGACCGCCGGATCCGTCAGCCATTCCGGACTCAGCTTCTCCCCGTCCAGCCAGATGTCGGCATACGACTGACTCCGCCACAGAAAACGCTGACTCAGTTCCTCCGTAAGCCGCTGCGCATCCACATGCACCGGATCAGCCAGCGGGGCCGCCGGCCCCATGGTGTTCCGCACCACATCCCCACAGGCTCCCATCGTGGTCAGCCCACTCCGGCAGATGCCCGCAATCACTTCCTTCAGATTCCCCTTCAGTACCCCATGCAGCTGAATGCCCTGACGGTTGGTCAAACGCAGGGAGCCCTCGGACAACTCGCACAGCTCCTCATGAATGAGCCACTGCGCCGCAGAAATCCGCCCGCCAGGCATCTTGCTCCGCACCATGAAACTCCAAGCCTTCTCCTTCTTCTCCTTCGTCAGCGCCGCCCGCTGGTCCCGGTCATCCTGCTGATACGTACCATGAAACTTCAGCAGAATCGACTGGTCCTCCTCCACATGACTCCGCCCCCCGTCTCCCAGTTCCTCCACAATCCGCCCACGCAGCCCGCCACTCTCCAGCTTGATCTCTTCAACACTCGCTTTGCTCATAAATTGTCTCGGTTTCCTCACCATCTAACCCGCTCGCCAAACCACGCAATCGGAAATACACCGGATTGCAGATAGGATTAGTCGAGTTTTCCGCGGGCGGCCCTCACAAAGGCTCGCACCATCCCAGCATCCTTACGCCCTGGGCCGGATTCCACCCCGCTGGCCGTATCAACTCCCCATGGCGACACCGCCGCAACCGCCGCAGCCACATTGGCAGGCACAAGCCCCCCGGCAAGCAGCATGGGCCGGCCAGCGAATCTCCGCACAGCCTCAGCCGCAAGATTCCAGTCGCTGCGGGCTCCCGTCCCCCCGTAAACCCCGGGCGCATGAGCATCGAGCACAAATCCATCAGCCGGATCACTGGCGATTCTGGCAAAGTCAGCTTCGCTCCGCAGAGCGAGCGCCCGCAGCACCGGCAACCCCAGCCGCTGCACCTCGGCGGTGAACTCCGCCGGTTCATCGCCATGCAGCTGAATGCCCTCGAACCATCCACTGCCGACCACCCGCGCGATCTCCTCGCGCTCCGCATTCACAAACAACGCAATCCTCCGCAGTCCAGCCGGCACTCTCGGCAGCCATTCCCCAATCTCCTCCAGCGCACGGTACCGCTTGGAACCGGAAAAGAAATTCAGCCCGATCGCATCGACGCCCGCCTCGGCACACATTTCCGCGTCCTCTAGCCGCGTCACGCCGCAGACTTTCACATAAACACCGTCACAGGCAAGCAGCGGTCCACACGTTCTCATGATGGAAAAGCCCCTCGCCTCAGCCCGCACTGGCCAGCACCTCGGGCTTCAGCAGCCGACGGCGGTACTCGGTCGGACTTTCCCCGGTGACCCCACGGAAGCAGCGGTTGAATTGCGAAAGCGACTGATAGCCCACCTCGAAGGCCACTTCCGAAACGCGGGCGTCGGGCCGGAGGAGCATCTGGCGCGCCTGTTCCACTCGCGAGCGGTTGATGTAGTCCACCAGATTGATGCCCACAGCCTTGCGGAATACCTTGCAGAAATGATGCGGGCTCAGACCCGCACTGCGCGCCACCTGCTCAAGACTGAGCCGGTCACCCAGATTGTCGCGGATGAACCGCCGCGCCCGCGTCACCGCTTCCGGTTCCCGCGGCGTGCTCTCCACAATAAGCCGATTCGCCAGATCCCCCAGCTGCCGCCCGAACGCCTCCAGCAACACCGCCACACTGGCGTACTTCTCATCTGTCACCACCGTCGTCGCCTCCCACAGCTTCTTCAGATCGCGGATCTCCCCCGCCGCCCGGCCCGCCGCCGCAAGAATCAGGGATACCGCCGAAAAGTCCGGCTTCCCTTCTCCCGCCACAAAAACCTGCCCCGTCCACAGCCACGCCACCGTTCTTCCCCCACACTGCACAGGCACCGCCGTCTCCCGCATGTGCGCAAAACAACGGTCGGACGCCCCGTTCCCCTGATTCACCGCCCGCAGATGACCATGCGCTTTCTCACATTCATCACAGCCCTCCCTTGAGTTGAGCTGACTGCAGAACGGATTCTGCTCGGTCCTCTCCTGCTCGCGGGGAATGCTGTCGGTCTGCGCCAGCCGCAGAAACAACCCAAGGCCGGTCGCCTTGCGGAATGCTTCCTGATAGCTCCGGTAAAGGGCAGACCCCTGGAGGGCATCCACCAGCTTCCGGTCTTGAGTCGTGACGATCGCCTTCATCCCTTCCCGGATCCTACACGGTTCCCCCGGGGCTTCCAGGGAACATTCGCTGCACAAATGCTGAATGGCCGGGAACAGCTCCCAAGCCGGCAATTTCTGCACACAACATCACAAGCGCCGCGGAGCATCACGCCACGGAAGCTCCCATGCTGGCCCCAGCTGTCCTTCCGTCCCCACCCATGCCTCCCTCCTCCGCCACCCAGCAACTCGACCGATGGCTCGCCGCAGCGGCCCGCCACGCTGCCTGCGGTTCTGCTCAGCCCACGCGCCCCGCCATCACCATCAACGGCCTGCCCGGAGCCATCTCTCCCGGCACAGCCGCCGCCATCGCGGAATACCTCAGCAGCACCGACGACCTCGCCCCGCAAGGCTGGCGCTCCTTCGATGCCGATACCCTGCTCGAACTCGCCACCTCGCCCCTCCAGATGCTCGGCGGAAAATCCCTCGCCGCCCGCGATCATTGCTCAGGCTGTGCCTGCCCAGGCGATCAGTGCGGTCTGCGCAAACGACGCGCCGCCGCCGCCTCCCTCGCGTCACTGATCGCCAGCTCGGGCTGCGCAGTTCTTGATTACCCCGGCGCAGCGCTTCTCGGAGCAACCCACCCGCACACCTTCCATGTCTGGTTCCACGCCAGCGATTCCTACCGACTGCAGAAGCTCCGCGATGCCGCCACGCTTCCACCAGACGCCGGACCAGCCGATCTCGCCACCGCCGACGGCCAATTTCTCGCATGGGTAACCGACGCCGCAGCCAGCCGCACCACCGCAGAAGCCCTCGCCTCAGCCTGCCATCTGGCCGTCAGCCTTCCCCAGATGGAAGCCGCTCCGGTCGTGCCGATCCTCAGCGATTCCCTCCTTGAATGGGCCGCTGCCCTGAGCCGCCCAGCCCCGCAGGATCTGCGCACCCTTTCCCAACCCCTGCGCAGCAGCCGCCGCAGCACCGTGCTCCCCTTCCCCTCCTCCGGTAAACTATCCCACTCGTGAACGCCCTCCTCGTCACCCTCCTCGTCAGCCTCTGCCTCTCGGCAGTCTTCGTGATCGCCTTCCTCGGCGAACACCTCCGCCGCCGCGAAACCGGCCCGGAACACGACTCCCTGCTCCCGCTCGACGACCCCTCCTCCTCCAAATCAACGGAACCAGCACCCCCTCTCTGACAGGACCATTCCCCCATCCCCATCCATGAACGCAACCGCAGTCAAAACCACCATCGAGTTCGATGACCGGACCGTCCGGAGGTTCACCCTCGCCTCCATCATCTGGGGCATCGTCGGCCTCCTCGTCGGCTTCATCGCCGCCACCCAGCTCAGCTGGTGGCAGATGAATGGCAAATTCCTCGAGACCATCACCGCCGGGGCCATCAAGTCGGAAGGCCTCGCATTCCTCACCTTCGGCCGCCTCCGCCCGCTCCACACCAATGCAGCCATCTTCGCCTTCGTCGGCAACATGATGTTCGCAGGCATCTACTACTCCACCCAGCGCCTCTGCAAAGCCAGACTGGCCTCGGACCTGCTCTCCTCCATCCACTTCTGGGGATGGCAGCTCATCATCGTGGCCGCCGCCGTCACCCTCCCAGCCGGACTCACCCGCGGAAAGGAATACGCCGAACTGATCTGGCCCATCAACATCGCCGTCGCCCTCATCTGGGTCGTCTTCGGCATCAATTTCTTCTGGACCCTCAAAAAGAGAAATGAACCAAGCCTCTACGTGGCCCTCTGGTTCTACATCGCCACCATCGTCACGGTCGCGATGCTCTACATCGTCAATCACCTGTCGCTGCCCACGAGCCTGACGCACAGCTACCCCATCTTTGCAGGCGTCCAGGACGCCCTCGTGCAGTGGTGGTACGGCCACAATGCCGTCGCCTTCTTCCTGACCACCCCCATCCTCGGCATCATGTACTACTTCATGCCGAAAGCGGCCGGAAGACCAGTCTACAGCTACCGCCTCTCCATCATCCACTTCTGGTCCCTCGTCTTCATCTACATCTGGGCCGGCCCGCACCACCTCCTCAATACCTCCCTGCCCCGCTGGCTCCAGATGCTCGGCATGCTCTTCAGCCTCATGCTCTGGGCCCCCAGCTGGGGCGGCATGCTCAACGGCCTCCTTACCCTCCGCGGCGCATGGGATAAACTCCGCACGGACCCCGTCATCAAATTCTTCGTCGCCGCCATCACCTTCTACGGCATGTCCACCTTCGAAGGCCCCCTCCTCTCCATCCGCGCCGTCAATGCCCTCTCGCACTACACCGACTGGACCATCGGCCACGTGCACGCCGGTACGCTAGGCTGGAATGGCTTCATGGCCGCAGGCATGTTCTACTGGATCGTCCCGAAACTCTGGGGCCGCCCCCTGCATTCCATCGCCGCCGCCAACATGCACTTCTGGGTCGGTACCGTCGGAATCCTCCTCTACGTCGCCTCCATGTGGGCCTCCGGCATCACCCAGGGCCTCATGCTCAATCAGCTCAATGCCGACGGCACCCTGCCAAAATACGAATTCGTCGAAACCCTCGAACGCATCAAGCCCCTCATGGCCATCCGTACCGCCGGCGGCGGCCTCTACCTGCTCGGCTACCTCGTCATGGTCGGAAACCTCGTCCTCACCATCCGCGCCGGCAAACCAGTCACGGAAACCCGCGAGGTCTTCGTCGAACCCAGGAAGCACGACGCCATGCCATGGAAGGATGTCTTCATCAACGACCCCATCCTCTACACCATCCTCGGCATCTTCTTCTGCTGCCTCTGGTTCTTCCTCCCCAGCTACGCCAATGTCGGTGCCCTCGCCGGCGGCATCGCCCTCTGCATCAAAGCCGTCGCCCGCTTCAAGGCCGCCAACCAGTCGTGGTCGTTCTGGTACGAGAAACTCCTCGACAACTACCTGCCCTTCACGGTCCTCACCTTCATCGCCGTCGCCATCGGCGGCCTCCTCCAGATCATCCCGACCGTGCTCGTGAACCGCGGCGACCGCATCGAAGGCCGCATCCAGAAACTCTACACCCCACTCGAACTCTGCGGCCGCGACATCTATGTCTCGGAAGGCTGCTACAACTGCCATTCCCAGATGATCCGTCAGATGGTCCCGGACGTCCTCCGCTACGGCACAGGCCGCCCGGACGATTACAGCCACCTCGGCGAATCCATCTACGACCACCCCTTCCAGTGGGGCAGCAAACGCACCGGCCCGGACCTCGCCCGCGAAGGCTCCAAGCGCGACTACACATGGCAGGTCATCCACCTCCGCAACCCACGCGACATGGACCCCAACTCAACCATGCCCAACTACCCATGGCTCCTCGAGAAGAAAGCCGACATCAATGCCCTCCCAGGCAAGATCGCCGCCCAGCGCCGCCTCGGCGTCCCCTACGAAGCCATGTCCGCAGACATCATCAAGGACAAGGCCCGCAAGCAAGCCATCGAAATCAGCGAAGTCCTCAAGGGCCAGGGCCAGAATGTCGCCCCGGACAGCCAGATGATCGCCCTCGTCGCCTACCTCAAAGCCCTCGGATCATGGGAAGAAAAGAAACCAGCCGAAAACCGCCGGGACGACCGCCCGCTCTTCCAGCCAGGCAACCCCGATGAATACCGGCCCGTCGCCACCACCCCGGCACCCGGCCAGTAAACCAGCCACCACGGAACCCAAACACCTTCCCATCCATGTTCCGCCGACTCCATCCTGAAATGTGGGAATGGCAAAGCGTCGCCACCATCGGCGCCTTTGTCCTCACCCTCGCGGTCTTCGTGTTCTTCTTCGTGCGTGCCCTCCGGCTCCAGAAGGATGACGCCACCCGCATGGGCCAGCTCCCCATCGACGACGAACCCTCCGCTCCCCGCGACCATGAATAATACCACGCCGGACCACACCCCGCAGCAGCCAGCCGACCCGGACGCCCCCGTTCTCCGCCCCCACGTCTTCGACGGCATCGAGGAATACGACCAGAAACTGCCGAACTGGTGGCTCTTCACGTTCTACTTTGCCATCGCATGGTTCGTCATCTACTGGTTCCTCTACTACAACCTCGGCCAGTTCCAGACAGACCACGAACGCGTCACCAGCCAGATCACCGCCATCCAGCAGACCAAGGCCCGCGAACTGGAAGCCATGCTCGCCAAACTGGATGACAAGGTCCTCTGGGAATGGAGCCGCAATACCCAGATCACCGATCAGGGTGCCGCCACCTACCAGAAATTCTGCGTCGTCTGCCACGCCACCGACCTCAGCGCCACCCTCGCGGGCGCAAAACTCCCGGGCCTCCCGCTCAATGACGCGGAATGGAAATACGGAGCCAACCCCATGGACCTCTTCAAACTCGTCCAGAAGGGAACCCCGGACAAAACCCAGGCCATCCAGATGCCCCCATGGGAACAGACCCTCTCCCCCGGCGACATCGCCAAGGTCGTCGCCTTCGTCCTCAGCCATCACAAGGAACCAGCCACCACCGAAGCCCCCAGGGTCTCGGCCAACTGATCCCGGATCCCATCCGCTCGCTGCGCCCGCCCCGGTCCCGCCACCGGCGCGGGCGCTCCCTTGTTCAAGGGACCCTCGCTCCCTGCACTGACGGCTTGCATTCCCCCCGCCACTTCGGCTATCCCGTCCCCATGCCGTCGCCAGCAGCGCGGCCCCATCCCATCTCATCCACCACCACCATGATCTTCAGGTCCCTCCTCCGCATCACCACCGCCCTCCTCGCGGCCATCTCCCTCACCAGCTGCATCGACCCCGCCACCGTCAACGCACTCGCCGGCGCATCCGCCACCCCAGGCTACGGCCCCGGCTACCCACCACCTCCCCCGCCCAACTACGGCAACCGCCCAGGTTACTACGACAATAACTACCACCAGCACGGCTCAGGCTACTACAACAACAACCGCCCGGGATACCCCAACCAGGGCCAGGGTTACTACAACCAGGGTCCAGGCTACTACGAAACCGCCCCCGGCCGCCCCGGCGCATGGAACAATGACCAGGCCAAAGTCTACGACATGGCCTACCGACTCGGCCAGGACGACTTCTACCGCGGCAAGGACAAGCACATGACCAATCACAAGAAAATGTACGACTCGTCCACCCACGATAGCTTCAAGCGTGGCTACGAATCCGGTTACGATGCCGCCCGCCGCAAGGCCCAGCGCTGATCCCGGCCGCACACCCCGCCACATTCATCGCCCGCTCTCCCACCCAAGGAGAGCGGGCTTTTTTGTCACGTTGCAGAACCGGAGGAAGTCACGCTTCGATTGCGGACCAGTCCATGGATTCATCAGAATCGGCATGATTCTGAATCCACCGCGGCAACCACGGTCACCCTCGCCGCCATCGCCGCATTCCCCTTCCTGCGCCGCAGACGCTGAATTCAAGCGCCACCCCGTCCATCCGCCTTTACGGACCGCGTCCCGGCTTTGCACGAGGACGCGGTTTCTTTTATAAGCCCCGGATCATGCCCGACTTCCTGCCCGCCCTGATCGGCTGCTTCGCCCAGCCGGTCGCCGAAAATCCCACAGTGGTCATGATGGAAGCCGCGTTCCGCCACCACGGGATCCATGCCCGCTACATCAATATGGAAGTCAGCCCGGCTGACCTCGCCGCCGCGGTCGCCGGAGCCAAGGCCCAGGGATACATCGGCTTCAACTGCAGCCTCCCCCACAAGGTCGCCATCATCAGTCACCTCGATGCCCTCGGCGATTCCGCCCGCATCACGGGAGCCGTCAACTGCGCCATCCGCCAACCCGATGGCCTCTGGCGGGGCGAAAACACCGATGGCAAAGGCTTCCTCCAGAGCCTCCGGACCACCACCAACCCAGCCGGCCAGCACGCCGTCATCTTCGGGGCCGGAGGAGCCGCCCGCGCCATCGCCACGGAACTCGCCCTCGCCGGAACCAGCCGGATCACCCTCGTGAACCGCTCGCCCGCACCAGCCGCAGCCCTCGCCCAGCTCCTCTCCACAAACACGGACACGACCGTCTCCACCGCCGCCCTGACCGACCCCTTCCCTCTCCCACCGGACGCTTCCCTCATCGTCAATGCCACGTCGGTCGGCCTTTTTCCGGACTCTTCCGCAGCGCTCGCCGTCACTGGCTTCCGTCCCCACATGACGGTCGCCGATGTCATCCCGAATCCCCCACAGACCGCATTTCTCAAGGCCGCACAATCAGCCGGCTGCCACACCCTCGACGGCCTCGGCATGCTCGTGAATCAGGGTGCCCTCAACATCTCATACTGGTTCGGCATCGACCCCGACCGCGCCATCATGCGCGCGGCCCTCTCCTCGGTATTCCCGGCTGCCTGATCGCCGGATCCAGAAAATGAAAGCCATCCATTCCATGAAAACACCACTGCATCTCTGCCTCGCCGCCCTCTGCTCCCTGCTGCCCGCCCAAGCCCAGGACGCCGCCAAACCAGCCACCAGCATCGCCACCCAGCCCGCCCTCCACGCCGGAACCGAAAAACGCATCGAATCCTTCAACGAAATCTCCCGCAAAGGCGAAGCCGCCCTCGTCTTCCTCGGCGATTCCATCACCCAGGGCTGGGAAGGAGCCGGCAAGGCGGTCTGGACCGCCACATGGGCCCCCCTCAAGGCCGCCAATTTCGGAATCGGTGGCGACCGCACCGAACACGTCCTCTGGCGCCTCGACCACGGCAACGGCGACGGTCTCAAACCAAAACTCGTCGTCCTCATGATCGGTACCAATAACACCGGTCACCGCAAAGCCGAAGAACCAGCCGCCGACACCGCAACCGGCGTCAAGGCCATCATCGACCGACTCCACAGCAAACTCCCGGACACCAAAGTCCTCCTCCTCGGCATCTTCCCACGCGGCGAAAAACCAGACGACAAACTCCGCACCCACAACTCCGCCATCAACGAACTCCTCAAACCCCTCGCCGATAACCAGAAAGTCCACTTCCTCGATATCGGTAAATCCTTCCTCGCACCCGATGGCTCCCTTCCACGCGAAATCATGCCCGATCTCCTCCACCTCAGCCCCAAAGGCTACCAGATCTGGGCCGATGCCATCCGCGACAAGGTCACCGAACTCATGAAGTAACCGCCCCACCACCCGCTCACCCCCTCACCACGCTAAAACGCGGAACCGGCCTCCCGGTTCCGCGTTTCTGCTTTGTGATTCATTCCGCTCCCCCTCAACCCCGGGAGGCCATCGCCCTCAGTGCGACCGCACGAATTCCTCAAAGCGGTCCAACCCCTTCTTGATGACGTCGAGGCTGCAGGCGTAGCTGAACCGCACGGTGTCATCCGCGCCAAAGGCAACCCCCGGAACCACCGCCACATGACTGCGGCTCAGCAGCTTCTCCGAGAAATTCATGCTCTTGATCCCCAGCTTGCCAATGTTCACAAGGAAATAGAACGCACCCTGCGGCTGCGCCACCGACAGACTCGCAATCTTCTGGAACCGCCCCGTCATGTAACCACGGCGCAGATCGAATTCCTGCCGCATGTCCTCAATGATGTTCTGATCCCCCTGCAGCGCCGCCAGCGCTCCATACTGCGCAAACGTCGCCGGAGCCGATGTCGTGTGACTCTGAATCGTGTCAATTGCCTCCGCAATCTTCCGGTTCGCCGTCGCCGTGTAGCCAATCCGCCACCCCGTCATGCTGTACGCCTTCGAAAAACCATTCACCACAATCGTCAGTTCCTTCAGCTCACGGCTCAGGCTCGCAATGGAAACATGCTCCACATCATCGTAGACCAGCTTCTCGTAGATCTCATCCGACAGAATCAGAATGTCCTCGGACGCCGCAATCTCCCCGATCTGCTCGAGTTCCGCACGGCTGTACACCGCCCCCGTCGGATTCGACGGACTGTTCAGAATCACCATCTTCGTCGACGGCGTCATGGCCGCCTCGAATTCCTCCGGCGTCATCTTCCAGCCATTCTCCTGACGCGTCTCCACAAAAACAGGCGTCGCCCCCGCAATCCGCACCATGTCCGGATAACTCGTCCAGTACGGCACCGGAATAATCACTTCATCCCCCGGTCCACACGTGGCCAGAATCGCATTGTAGCACGAATGCTTGGCTCCGCAGTTCACACTGATGTGATCCGGCGCATACTGCAGACCGTTGTCCGCCGCCAGTTTCGCACAGATCGCTTCCCGCAGCTCCAGAAGCCCAGCCGATGCCGTGTACTTCGTCTTGCCCTCGGCGAGGGCCTTCACACAGGCGTCCTTGATGTGCTGCGGCGTGTCCATATCGGGCTCGCCGGCCCCGAAACTGCATACGTCAATTCCCTCTTTCTTCATTTTGGCAGCCTGACTGGTGACGGCGAGCGTGATCGAAGGAGCGAGGGCAGCAATGTTAGAATATACGAAGTCCATGTTCGGTTGTGGAAAATTGACCCGGGATCACCGGAACTGGCAGGAAACAGGGTTACGGGCCGATTGTCAACCCGCGGAACACAGGGAAATCCCCTCGCTCACACCGGCGGGGCATAGTCGAGCACCACTTTTCCCTCCTCGAGCCGCACCGTCGTCACTTTCTTCAGGACCCCAAGAACAGTCGTGTCCACAGTCTCCCGGATCCCGCCCATCAGCAGGGTGTCAAGATGGTTGGCCTGACGGTAGTGCTCGCTGAATCCCTGACTCAGTTCCCGCCCGGGCACGGAAATCGAAGTGGTCGCCAGAACCATGCCCTTGTCCGGATGACGGACAGGCTTGACCTCGCATTGCCCATTCAGAAAAAGCCGTTCTCCGCTCAGCGGCATCCCATTCATGGCCACGGAAA
>Ga0315907_10005626_pt1 | contig 13538 bp, 14 predicted proteins | sample LakEriMetagenome_3_FD_203525 | JGI IMG/M metagenome (GOLD analysis project Ga0315907, IMG submission 203525) | Freshwater fungal communities from buoy surface, Lake Erie, Ohio, United States - Buoy 12 MA123 | ecosystem: Environmental > Aquatic > Freshwater > Lake > Lake biofilm | place: USA...
TGATCTTGCTGTGGACTGGATTCCAGCGCAGTTACCCATCAAAGCTGGAATGACGGCAATTTTGAGGTTTTTATTGATTCGGCAACTAAATATGGTGAATGTCTCCCCGCTCCCGCGAACAACCACAAGGGTTGCGCCGGGCGGGACAACTTGGGTTCTCGCCTGCGCGGGCAGGTCAACATGGGTCCCCGCCTGCGCGGGGACGGGGTTAGATGAACGACCACTAAACCAATACCCCCCTGCTCCCGCGAAGGCGGGAGCCCAATATCGGAATCACCTGCGCGGAATAAAATTGACGGGTCCCCGTCCGGCGCAACCCTTGGGGTTGTGCGCGGGCAGGTCAATTTTGGTCCCCGCCTGCGCGGGCAGGTCAACATGGGTCCCCGCCTGCGCGGGCAGGTCAACTTGGGTTCCCGCCTGCGCGGGCAGGTCAACATGGGTCCCCGCCTGCGCGGGGACGGGGTTAGATGAACGACCACTAAACCAATACTCCCCTGCTCCCGCGAAGGCGGGAGCCCAATATCGGAATCATCCGCACCGAATAAAATTGACGGGTCCCCGTCCGGCGCAACCGTTGTGGTTGTGCGCGGGCAGTTCAACTTGGGTCCCCGCCTGCGCGGGCAGGTCAACTTGGGTCCCCGCGTGCGCGGGGACGGGTCGGGTGAAATGGTTTGCCATATTTAGTTGCCGGATCAATAGAAGTTCCCAATTGCGCAACACTAGCATTGACGGCTATCTCGAAGCACTTTTGCTCTAAACTGCCCGCCGATAGGCGACTTTTACTTGGTGACTTTGAGCGCCTTACCGATCGCAGAGAGCATCGCAAACAGGGCAGTGGCCAACACCATCGCACTCATGACGGTGGCAATGGCGAGCGGAACACCCTCGAGCCCGAATCTTTTCCACGTCCACGAGGATATGATCGCTGCGGGCACCGCACAGCAGAGAATCGCAATAACCGAGAGAACGTAAGATTTCATTGGTGAGGGAAAGTGTGAATAGGAGCCGGCACGGTTCTTGGGAGTATTCATCGAGCGCGTGGGAAATATTGTTGTTTAAGGCTAGGTTCAATTTTACGCTGCATTGAACATTCCTGTTCTCTTCGTTTCTTGACAGACGTAAAGCGACACTTTACACTTTGCGCATGATCAAATCGTTCGTACACAAAGGTTTGGAATCGTTTTTTCAAACTGGAAACAAACGAGGCATCCAACCGCATCACGCGGATCGATTGCGGCGACAGCTTACTGCGCTTAACAATGCTTCTTCTCCGACCGACCTCAACGCACCGGGTTGGCGGTTACATCAACTTAAAGGTGAGTCACGCGGTTTGTGGTCGATTACCGTAAATGGCAACTGGCGTATTACCTTTCGATTTGTGAAAGCCGATGTCGAGCTCGTTGACTATCTTGACTACCAATGAGGACTACATATGAGCCAAATGTTTAACCCGCCCCACCCTGGCGAAGTGTTGAGGGACTACCTACCTGAAACTATTAGTGTGACCGACGCGGCGAGTCGCCTAGGTGTCACGCGGCAGGCCTTGTCCGCGATCATCAATGGTCGCGCTGGCATCAGCGCTGAGATGGCGATGCGATTGTCGCGCGCATTGGGCACATCGCCAGATTTATGGCTAGGAATGCAGATGCAATACGACTTGTGGCAGGTTCAACAAAAACCGTTGCCTAAGGTGCAGAAGTTGGCAGCTTAACTCAGCGATTAACGCGAGGGAATCGGCAACAATACTGGTCGATGCAACTACAAATTCGGTGCCAACCAGCGCTCAGCCATCGGAATACTCCAGCCTTTGCGTTTGGCGTAGTCCTCGACTTGGTCGCGGTCGATTTTGCCAACCGCAAAATACTGCGATTGCGGATGTGCGTAGTAAAAGCCCGAGACCGATGCTGTTGGCCACATGGCGTAGGAATCGGTGAGTGTGATGCCAATACGTTTGGTGGCGTCGAGCAAAGCAAACAGCGGCACTTTTTCCGAATGCTCTGGACACGCTGGATAGCCGGGTGCCGGACGAATGCCAACATATTTTTCGGCGATCAATTCTTCTGTCGAGAGAGCTTCATCGTTTGTGTAACCCCACTCATCCCGGCGCACGCGTGCGTGCAGATATTCTGCGAACGCTTCAGCGAGCCGATCAGCGAGCGCCTTTAACATAATGGCGCTGTAATCATCATTCGCCGCTTCAAAGGCTTTTGCTCGTTCTTCACAGCCGATGCCGGTGGTGACTGCAAAACCACCCAGATAGTCCAGTGTACCTACTGGCGCGATGAAATCTGCCAGACACAGATTTGCGTTACCAGCAGGCTTTTCGTTTTGTTGCCGCAAGTGATGGAACGTATGCAGTACCGTCGCGCGCGTTTCATCCCCATAGACTTCGACGGAGTCCCCGACACGGTTCGCAGGCCATAGTCCGAATACTGCATTGGCTTGCAACCATTTGCCCTTGACGACTTTGTCGAGCATTTTTTTTGCGTTGGCAAACACTTCACGCGCCGCTTCTCCGACCACGGCATCATCCAATATTTGCGGATACTTCCCCCACAAATCCCAGGTCTGAAAAAACGGACTCCAGTCGATGTAGGGCACGAGTTGTTCAAGCGGAAAATTCTTCAGCTCTTTCACGCCAAGCCAGGCCGGTTTCGGAGGCGTGTGATCGTGCCAATCTATCTTTGCTGCGTTTGCGCGCGCCGTCTCAAGTGGGACTAACTTCATGCCTTTTTTGCCAGCGTGTTGCTCGCGCACCTTCACATAATCCTCGCGCACTTCGGCCACGTAGTTGTTGCGCAATTCATCGGATAACAAATTGCTGCACACACCGACGGCACGCGAGGCATCTGGTACCCACACCACCGGGCCTGTGTAATGCGGCTCGATTTTCACGGCCGTGTGGGTGCGCGAGGTGGTCGCGCCACCAATCAACAGCGGAATGGTGAAGCCTAAGCGCTGCATTTCCTTGGCAAAGTGCGCCATCTCTTCGAGTGAAGGTGTGATCAATCCTGAAAGGCCGATGATGTCGGCCTTGTGTTCGACTGCCGCCGCAAGAATTTTTTCGGCAGGCACCATCACACCGAGATCAACAACTTCATAGTTATTACACTGCATCACGACACCGACAATATTTTTTCCGATATCGTGTACGTCGCCCTTGACGGTGGCCATGACGATCTTGCCCTTGGCTTGGCTATTCTCCGCGCCTAGCAGGCGCTTTTCTTCTTCGATGTATGGCACCAAATGTGCAACCGCTTGTTTCATCACCCGTGCGGACTTCACCACCTGCGGCAAAAACATTTTGCCCGCACCAAACAAGTCGCCGACCACGTTCATGCCGTCCATCAACGGACCTTCGATGACGTTGATTGGGCGTCCACCCGCCGCTGCGACCTTGGCGCGGCACTCTTCGGTATCTTCGACGATGTATTGCGTGATTCCCTTCACCAATGCATGCGTCAGACGCGCTTCCACCGAATCACGGCGCCAGGCTAGGTCTTCAATCTGATCTTTTTTCTGCCCTTTGAATTGCTCGGCAAAGGTTACCAAGCGATCCGTTGGTGTCTCATCCCCCGTTACCTTGCGGTTGAACAGTACGTCTTCAACACGCCGAAGCAGATCTTTCGGGATGTCATCGTAAACGCCGAGTTGCCCGGCGTTGACGATACCCATCGTCATGCCTGCTTTGCCCGCGTGATACAAGAAGGCGGTGTGGATCGCTTCACGCACCGGCTCATTGCCGCGGAAGGAAAACGACACATTGGAGACACCACCGCTCACCTTTGCGTGCGGCAGATTCTTGCGAATCCAATCGGTGGCGCGAATAAAATCGATGCCGTAGGTCGCGTGCTCTTCAATACCGGTCGCCACCGCAAAAATGTTCGGGTCAAAAATAATATCTTCGGGCGGGAACCCAACATCTTCGGTCAGGATCTTGTAAGAGCGTGCGCAGATTTCGATCTTGCGTTCATAGGTATCGGCTTGACCTTTTTCATCAAACGCCATCACGATGACAGCAGCACCGTAACGACGGCAAAGTTTTGCCGCTTCGATGAATTGCGGGATGCCCTCTTTCATCGAGATCGAGTTAACAATTGATTTGCCTTGCACACACTTCAGCCCGGCTTCGATCACACTCCACTTCGAGGAGTCAATCATGATTGGCACACGCGAAATGTCAGGCTCGCTGGCGATCAGGTTCAGAAACTTCACCATCGCGGCTTGTGAATCCAACATGGCTTCATCCATGTTGATGTCAATCATCTGTGCGCCGTTCTCCACCTGCTGTCGAGCAATCGTCAGTGCGGCGTTGTAATCATCATTCAGAATCAGCTTGGCGAACACGCGTGAGCCGGTCACGTTGGTACGCTCCCCGACGTTTACAAACAACGAGTCATCACCAATGTTGAGCGGTTCCAAGCCAGATAATCGAAGACGTTTTTCAACCACTGGAACATCTCGCGGCTTGCACGACTGGACGATATCAGCAATCGCTTTGATATGTTGCGGTGTCGTACCGCAACAGCCACCAGTAATGTTGAGCCAACCCGCCTCGGCCCACTCACCAATAAACGCGGCGGTCTCTGCGGGCAACTCGTCGTACTCGGCCATGGCGTTGGGCAAGCCGGCATTCGGATGTGCAGAAACGCGGCAATCGGCAATACGTGCGAGCTCTTCCACGTGTGGTCGTAACTCTTTAGCGCCGAGCGCACAGTTAAAACCGATTGAAATCGGATTCGCGTGCCGAACAGAGTTGTAGAACGCTTCCACCACCTGACCGGACAAGGTGCGGCCCGAGGCGTCGGTGATGGTGCCGGAAATCATCACTGGTAATCGATATGCCTGCGTCAATCCGCGCGCATCAAACTCTTCTTCGACGGCAAAAATGGCGGCTTTGGCATTGAGGGTATCAAAGATGGTCTCAATCAAAATGATGTCTGCGCCGCCGTCGATCAACCCACGTGCCGCTTCGCGGTATGCATCCTTAACTTGATCAAAATTAACCGCGCGAAAACCCGGGTCGTTTACATCGGGCGAAAGTGAAAGAGTGCGATTCATCGGCCCCAGCACACCAGCAACAAATCGCGGCTTGTTTGGCATCTTGGCAGAAAACGCATCAGCCACAGCGCGCGCCAGCTTCGCGCCCTCAAGATTTAGCTCATAGGCAAGCGACTCCATGTGGTAGTCAGCCATCGAGATCGCTGTGGAATTGAAAGTGTTGGTTTCGAGGATGTCCGCACCTGCGGTCAAATACTCGCCGTGAATCTCACGAATCACTTCTGGCTTTGTCAACGTCAACAAGTCATTGTTGCCACGCAGGTCGGACTTCCAATTGGCAAAACGCGTGCCACGATATTCGGCCTCGGACAACTTGTAGCGCTGGATCATGGTACCCATCGCGCCGTCCAAAACTAGGATACGCTGGTCCAGCGCACCCATCAAAGCGGCGGTACGGGCAGGGCGGTCAGACACTACGAAATCCATCATTGACATCCGGGAAAATAAAAAAACCTGTCAGCCTCGGCAGACAGGTTTGCATAAAACACGTCTCGTTTAGCCGCATTCAGGGTTACGGTCACTCATCATCGTACCGCCCCAGCGCCCGCAAGCAGAAGCAAATCAGCGCACACGTCGATTTTACGCTTTTGAGACCGCTGTGTCATGCACATCCGTTGGTGGTCGAACCCGTCCGTCCACCAACTCAATAATCCGGTCACAGCGCTGCGCAAGACGCGGGTCGTGGGTGACAATCAAAAACGTGGTGCCTTCCTCACGATTGAAGTGCCGCATTAATGAAAAAACCTCGTCCGCGCTGTGGGTATCGAGGTTGCCGGTTGGCTCGTCCGCCAGCACCAGCGGCGAACCGCGTGCCAGTGCGCGTGCAATGGCAACCCGCTGTTGCATCCCACCGGAGAGCTCGCCGGGCCTCTTGTCTGCCGCCGCCTTCAGGCCCACCCTATCAAGCAGGCCCAAGCCGTGTGCGCGGTCAGCGCTGGTAAATCGTCCGCTACGAATCAACGCTGGCATCAGAACATTTTCCAGCGCCGAGAACGCCGGCAGTAAATGATGAAACTGGAACACAAATCCCAGCGTATCACCGCGGCAACGTGTCAGCTCGGTGTCACTAAGGCTCGCTACCGAACGACCTTGCAACAGATACTCGCCCGAACTCATCGGCTCCAACAGGCCGATGATGTTAAGCAGCGTGCTCTTACCCGAGCCAGATGGACCGATCAAGGAGACAAACTCGCCCTGCCCGATAGCAAGATCCACACTGTGAAGCACCTCGGTTGCAACCGGCGTACCTACTCCATATGTCTTACATACCCCGCTCATGCGCAACAATTCGGCACGCTCACTCATAAGCCCTCATATACGAATGGCCTGCGCAGGGTCGAGCTTAGCCGCACTGCGCGCGGGCGCGGCGGCAGCTAGGACGCCGCACATTGTTGCCACCAACGTCACGGTAAGGACAAGGTCAAGCGGCAACTCGGTCATGAACAATGGTTTGCCGTCTGAGCCCAGCACAAACATTGAAAACCCCCAAAGCAGTAGCTTCGCCAATACCGCCCCCAGCACCGAACCGACCAGGCCGACAATCCCACCTTGCATCAAAAAAACCCGTGTCATTTGCGCGCGTGTCGCACCCATCGCCCGCAAGATGCCTATTTCTTTGCGTTTTTGCACCACCGACACAACCAGCACGCTCGCGATACCAAGCATCGCCACTAAGGTTGTGAAGCCGCGAATCAACCGGGTGCTGATGGTTTGCGCGTCGAGGGCAGACAGAAGTTGGGCATTTGATTCCATCCAGCTTTCAATGTCGGCACCAGTGCGCTGCTTGAGTAACGCAGCGGTTTGATCGGCGCTAAACAATTCCGTCACGGTTGCGTAGATATTGGTTGCACCGCCCGGAATATTGAACAAACTCTGCGCACTTTTGAGGGTGATGTACACGTTACGCCGGTTCAAGTCGCGATTGCCTAGATCAAAAATCGCCGATACTGTAAACGTGTCGGCAGCATCCCCGCCGGTGCGCAGCACGATACGTTCGCCGATGGAAACGCCCAGATCCTCGGCAAGTTGCTGGCCGATCATGGCTTCGCCCGGCGCAACCCGCGCCACGCCCTTGATGATTTTTTCGCGCAACGAAACGATACGATCATAGCCGTCAAGCTCAATACCGATCATCGTAACCGACCGGCTCGCTTCGCCACGGATCGCCAGCCCCGCACCGGATGCAATTGGTGTGACGGCGAGAATTCCCGGCGTCGCGGCGATTTCTGCGGCAAGCGCCCGCCAGTTATCAATGGATCGCGGTCGCTGCGCGCGCGGCTGAATGTCGCGCGCCACGAGTTCGCCGGGTCGCGCAACCAGACTAGGGACAGACTTTTCCTCGAACGGTTTGACCACGATATGCGCCTGGGTTCCGAGCGTCCGGCGAATCGTATTGCCTTGCAGGCCATCAATCAGCGCCGAAACATAAGTGACCACAGCAACACCGGCCGCGACACCAACGATGATCAGTAGCGACTGGAAACGACCCTCGCGTAAAAACCGGATCGCAATGGTGAATGCAAACCCCACGGCCTACTCACGCGTGAACGATTTCATGCCCTCAGCGGCGGCATCGCTGATCGGGTTGACGGCCGCCGCACGACGCGGGACGCCGCGCACACGCATCCCCTCGGTGACCGCTGCGTCAAAAATTACTTCTTCCCCGCCTTTTAGACCATCATGGATTTCAACCGCAGTCAGGGTTCGTACACCGATTTTTACCGCGCGGCGCGCGGTTTCGATTTCCAGCGACAGTGTCATATCGTTACGCAAAAAGATCGGCGGCGAATCAACGGAAAATTTCACCTCGACGGAGCCACGCTGAATATCGATTGACGGGGCAATACTCTGCACTCTGGCCGTGAAACGCTGACCGGGAAATGCATCAGCGTTCACTTGCGCGAGTTGGCCAACTGCAAGTTGGCTGAGAAACTTCTCGTCAACCTGCGCAATCAACTGCACCGGCCCTTTGATACTCATCTCGATTAGCCGGGCACCGGGCTGAACGATTTGTCCCGGCTCAGCCAGCCGCTCAAGCAGCAACCCGTCCGCCGGCGCAATGATCTGCGTTTGGGTTTGTTTTGAACGGGCGAAATCCAACGCAGCGCGCGCTTCGGCTACCCGCGCCAACACCTGCTCCGTTTCCGAACCTCGCAGATTGGCGATCGCCTGCGTTTCAGCGTTGCGCATCTGACTCTTGGCAACATCGGCCGCACGCCGCGCTTCATCCAGCCGCGATTGACCGATAAAACCTTTCAAGAACAGTGATTCCGCACGCTCGCGCTCGCGCTCGGCGGCGGTGGCGTTGCTGCGTGCCTGTTCGAGTTGTTGCTGTGCAACCGGGCCGGATAAAAGGCGCTGGCCGTCTAGCCGCGCCTCAGCTGCACGTAACGCCGCCGCCGCCTGCTGCACTGCCGCCAACTGTTCGCTATCTTCGAGTTGGACAATCACCTGCCCGGCCTTGACGAGCGCACCCTCCCGAAATCGAACTTCACGTACGCGACCGGTAATGGTGGCTCCCAGAAATACACGTGACTCGTTGGCCATCCGTCCGGTCACCACCACGCTTTGCACCAACGGTCCGCTTTTTGCCACCAACACTTCAACCTCTTTGCTGCGCAACGTGAAGTATGCGGTCAACGCCGCGACCACCGACAGAGCGGCGATGATGAAGAGCACCTGCTTGTGGGAAAGACTGAGCATTCTCAACTGTTCGATCAACACTCAACAGCGGCCAAGGCCAGCCCGCCGAGAGAGGTTTCTTTGTACTTGGTTTGCATGTCCGCTCCGGTGCGTCGCATCGTTTCGATGGCTTGGTCGAGTGTCACGTGGTGGGTGCCGTCGCCGCGCATCGCGAGAGACGTTGCGCTGATAGCCTTGATTGCACCCATGGCGTTACGTTCGATACAAGGGATCTGCACTAACCCGCCGATCGGGTCGCAGGTCATGCCCAGATGATGTTCGAGCGCAATTTCTGCGGCGTTTTCGATTTGTTCGTTTTAGGCACCCAGCACGGACGCTAATCCTGCGGCAGCCATCGCCGCTGCCGAGCCCACTTCACCTTGGCAGCCCACTTCTGCGCCGGAAATCGACGCGTTCATTTTGCATAATGCACCGATAGCGGAAGCGACTAAAAAATAATCGCGTATCTTGGCTTGATCGGCGCCGCAAAAATCCCGCGCATAACGTAGCACGGCGGGTACAACACCGGCGGCACCGTTGGTGGGTGCGGTGACGACACGTCCACCGGCGGCGTTTTCTTCATTCACGGCAATGGCATAAACCGATACCCAATCCATCACCTGGTGGGGCATCACAGAGCGCCCGCGATGTTCGGTGAGCAACTTTTCGTGAATGCCGTGCGCTCGACGTGGCACATCCAACCCACCGGGCAATCGACCCTCAGTAGCGACGCCACGATCAATACAATCAAACATGGTTTGCGCAATGCGGTCCAGAAACGCGTTGGTATCTGCGCGTGGTCGCAATGCATCTTCGTTGGCCCACAATACTTGTACCATCGACAACTTTTGCGTTGCACATGTGGTGAGTAAAGACTTCATCGCGTTAAACGGATGCGGCACCGCATGTTCGTCACCGCGCGCAGTACCAACAAAGGCTTCATCTTCATCCACCACAAATCCGCCGCCGATCGAATACATCGCGCGTTCGGCAATCGAGGTTGCTCCATCATAGGCGCGAAACATCATGCCGTTGGAGTGCACCGGCAAGAGATCGCGCAGATTGAAGCGAATGTGCGTGAGCGGGGAAAAGCCAACTTCGCGCGTACCAAGCAGCGACAGCCTTCCAGACTTTGTTACGCTAGCAATGAAGTGCGAAACAGTTGCGGTATCAACGTCTTCAGGAATACCGCCGGATAGTCCCAATACGATTGCGGTGTCCGTCGCGTGGCCCTTCCCGGTGTGGGCAAGTGAACCGAACAACTCGGCTTCAACTTTGGTGATCCGATCAAAGTCTGTGCCGGCCAGTTCGACCAAGAACCGGCGAGCCGCGCGCATCGGTCCGACAGTGTGCGAACTCGACGGGCCGATGCCGATCTTAAAGAGATCAAAACAGCCGAGATAGCTCACGAGCGGTCAAAGTTGTGGCTTATCGCTTGGCTTATGCGGGCGCATTTATGTTTGCGTCCAACCAGTCCAGCGCTAACGTCGCAAGTGCTTTCACGCCAATTTTGAGACCACTTTCGTCCACATAGAAACGCGGGCTGTGATTTGACGGGGCGTACTTGCAGTCTTTATCGCGTGGCGTACAACCGATGTTGAAGAATAGTCCGGGAACCTTTTGCTGAAAGAATGAAAAATCCTCTGCGCCGCAGGTCTTTAAGGTTAGGTTGACGTTGGCATCTCCAACGGCGCGCTTCATCACCGGTACCGACCATGCCGTTAGTGCTTCGTCATTGATCGTCACGGGATAACCGCGATTGATATGGACGTGCGCTTTTGCGCCACCCGACTCGGCGATGAGTGTTGTAATTTTTTCGATGAAGGCGTGAATATCATCGCGTTGTGATTCATTAAAGGCGCGGATTGTCCCCTCCATTTTTGCTTCGTCAGGGATGATGTTCGAACGATTGCCCGCTTGGAAACTTCCCACCGTCACCACCGAAGGCTCCTGCGTGAGATTCATTTTGCGCGAGACGATGGTCTGCAAGCCGAGCACAACCTGTGAACCGACAACAATCGGATCAACCCCGCTCCACGGTTGCGCACCGTGTGTCTGGTTGCCGCGCAGGAAAATCTGAAACGTATCCGCACTCGCCATAAACGGGCCCGGCCGATAACCAATCTGCCCGGCGTGCAGTTTGGAAGTGATGTGCAGACCAAAGATCGCATCAACTTTCGGATTTTCGAGACATCCTTCCTTGATCATCAAGGCCGCGCCGCCCTCTTCGCCGGCGGGCGGCATTTCTTCAGCGGGCTGAAAAATAAACTTCACCGAACCTGCGAGATGTTCACGCATACCGGCGAGGATCTCCGCGACGCCCATCAGAATCGCAACGTGAGTGTCGTGCCCACAAGCGTGCATCACCCCGCAAGCCACACCATTCCATTCAGACCGCACCGTACTCTTGAATGGCAGATCATTCTCTTCACCCACTGGGAGCCCGTCCATATCGGCGCGTAACGCCACACATGGTCCCGGTTTGTCGCCTTTGAGTAAACCGACAACGCCGGTGTAAGCCACCTTTTCTTTGACCTCATCGAAGCCGAGTGCTCGCAAATGCTGCGCGACCAACGCGCCGGTGCGAAATTCGCGGTTACCCAGCTCTGGATGCGTGTGGATATCTCGTCTCCACGCAATGACCGCAGCCTCCACTCGATCAGCCTCGTCGGCAATCAGTTTGTCTCTGGCAAATATCGCGTCGGGTGCGTTCATGAGTTCAGCCAATCTGTAGGGCATAAAGATTGATTGATTATGACACTCCGACTCGGCAAACGTCGTGCGGCCAGCATCCTGGCAGCAGTGACAGTAAGTGGTCAGCGGTCAACCTCTGGCGCGTCGGTGGAATTCCAAACCTAGCTCTTTCGAGCGCTTTACGACATCGCGATAACGGAAACCCGCCAGATTTCCCATCAGGTCGCAATGACGAGCGGATAGTCAAATGCTTCCCTAGCAGGCGCAAACTGCTGAACTGCGCCTCCGCTCTGCGCTTCGATCAGCTTTTTAGCGACGTCGCGCGCGACCTCAAGCGTCTCCTGAATAGTACGCCCCTGAGCGATGAGCCCTTGCACCTCGTCGCTAGTGGCGAGATAGAAACCGTCGGGAAGTTTTTCAATATGCGACTGAATCAAATGCTCCATGCTGCTCTCCGGATCGGGACGGCGATCAAGCACTGAAGTCCCGCTACATAATTTATCTTTACGATGGCTGAACAACCGACTGCGTAGCCATGTCCGCAAGTACATGATACGAGATCACGATTACTTCGGAATTTTGTGCTGGGAGGTAGCGAGTCAGGCGCGCATGTTCAAAGCACCAGGCAGGAGGAAAACCAGGCAGGAGGAAAAACAGAATAGCAGAAAACAATCGTGGTTCGCCCCCTATTACGTAGCCATGTCCGCAAGTACATGATACGAGATCACGATTACTTCGGAATTTTGTGCTGGGAGGTAGCGAGTCAGGCGCGCATGTTCAAAGCATCAGGCCGGAGGGAAAACAGAATAGCAGAAAACAATCGTGGTCCGTCCCCTATTAGTCGTGGTAAGTCAAAACTTACGTTTTGGCTGGCTATACGATCAACGCTGCTGTTGTGGGGCTTTTCCCAGGCTTACGGTGAGTTGGATGACTCATCTGGGCCCTACCAGCGGAAAGCTGCCAAGAGAAGCAACATTAAGGCATTGTGTACCACGTGGATTGCCCAGCACATGGCGATGCCGCGGTCGCGCAAGTTAGCCTGCCAGTGTTCAAGTAAGACTGCAAACATAACCGTCCCGCCTATGGCAGCTGAAATCGTAGCAACTGCGGATGGTAAATGGAGTGCGCCAAAAAGTGCGCCACAGACAATAGATAGAATCACTTGTCTCCCGAATGCGCTCACTGCGCCGGACCCCGTTCGATACCACGCCGGGGGCGTGACCAAAATGAAGATCACGAAGAACACGGTTTCCAGCAGGGGAAAAATCACCACGGCGAATAGCACGAGATTGAGGAGGCCACCGGCTGTCCTCAAGTGTTCACTGAAGCTATCCAACTGTTCGGGTGCAAACCACCATGCAGCAAGTCCCAACGCAGCCGCAAACGGTAGATCCCGCGTTGAGTAAACGTAAAGCAAATCGGCAACCGAATATGGCGACTTACGACCGAGTAGTGTTGCTAGGTCCATTTGACCGAATCCCTAAACATAATGAAGAAGCACAAAGCAGAAAGCTACCGACTTCAAGCGCTCGTCATCACACTGTACGACGGGCTCCAAGCATATTTAGGATTGGACGTGGGCTACAAACGAACTTGCCGGCCCACGACCACTTCCAATCAATCAACCGTTGTAGTTGGGCATTTCACCTTCAGATGCAGCATTGCCATCGACTTCCTTATTCGGATCATTGGCCGACATGATTACTCTCCAACCAATCCTCAACCCTCGTATCAGTGTCCCGATACCACCATTCACATCCTGCACTTCATCCATTGTCAATTCACGCATTTTGTATCTCCTAAGTTTGTTCCCGCCAAATCAGCGGTAGCAAAAGATAACCTAACCCCCCCCCCCGATTGTCAATTGTTATTTTTGCGCCTGTTTGCAAATCTGCAACATTTGTTACTTTTGCACTTAGGTCAATCGCTCGGGCTGCCGCCTGGATCGTCTCTGGCCGGTGCGCAATCATCACAGTGGTCATGCCGAGCTGTATAAGAACGTCATTGATCGCCTTTTCTTGCATGACATCAACATGGCTCGTGGCCTCATCGAGAAACAGGATTTTAGGTTGCTTGTAGAAAGCTCTAGCGAGGATCACGCG
>Ga0315907_10005631_pt1 | contig 13527 bp, 10 predicted proteins | sample LakEriMetagenome_3_FD_203525 | JGI IMG/M metagenome (GOLD analysis project Ga0315907, IMG submission 203525) | Freshwater fungal communities from buoy surface, Lake Erie, Ohio, United States - Buoy 12 MA123 | ecosystem: Environmental > Aquatic > Freshwater > Lake > Lake biofilm | place: USA...
TGGACGACGATCAGCATCTTGACCTTGTGGTGGTCGCCGACTTTTCCGGCCTCGATCTCTACCGGAACCGTGGTGACGGGACCTTTGAGGACATCACCGCGACGCATGTGGATGAGCGGCACAGCTTTGGCATGTCGCACACCTTTGGAGATTTCGATGGGGACGGGGGTTCCGATCTTTACATGGTCGGGATGAGTTCCACGACGGCGCGTCGCCTCGATGGGCTGGGACTGGCGCGATCCGGCTTTGAGGAATACACGAAGAAGCGGGCTCCCATGAGTTACGGGAATCGGCTCTATGTGATCCGTGATGGCAAGCTCCAGCAGCCGTCCTTCGGAGCGACGGCGGCGCGCACGGGGTGGTCGTGGGGATGTACCGCCGCGGATTTCGACTGCGACGGGGACGACGACCTCTTCATTGCGAACGGGCACCTGAGCGGCGGAAGTGCGAAGGATTACTGCACGAAATTCTGGTGTCACGACCTGTACACGGGCTCATCGAAGCCGAATGTTGTTCTCAGTCAGTTCTTTCAGAAGGAACTGGGCGCCAAGCTCGGCCGGGAATTCTCATGGAATGGATTCGAGCACAACACGTTGTTCCTTAATCAGGCCGGCACAGGATTCCAGAATGCGGCGTTTCTCATGGGAGTGGCGCAGGAGTTTGATTCCCGGGCAGTGGTGAGTGACGACCTTGATGGGGATGGCCGGATGGATCTGGCCGTGGTCGAATACCGGACCGACACCATGAGCCAGCGGCTTCATGTGTTCCGCAATGATTATGAATCCGGGCGGAACTGGATTGGCCTGCGAATCGCCGGGAGGCAGGGGGCTGGACCGGTCGATGGCGCGGTGGTGCGTCTCACCGCAGGGAAAAGGACGTGGGTGCGGCCGCTCGTGACCGGCGATTCGTTCACGGCGCAGCATGCAAGAACCGTTCACTTTGGAATCGGTGAGCTGGCAGCGGTCGATGCGCTCGAAGTGGTCTGGCCCAATGGCCGGAAGTCCCGGATCGAGAAGCCAGCTGTGAATCGGTACCACCGGGCCGAACCCTGAGTTTAGAGCCTGCTGGGAACGCAAGCCCGGCAGCCGATCCGGGTGTTGCCGTGTCGGGAAGAGTGGCTGCGCCAGTTGATGCGTGAGGGAGTGCCATCAGGGAGGGGCCCTTTCCGGAGGGATTTCCGTGGGTCGCGTCTTGGAACCGGAAGCAGCGGAAGCGTGATGCTGATCCGGGACCCGAGGAGCTACTGGTTTCCCGGATCTGGAACTATGCTTTGCTGCTGCCTGATTCCCTTGCGGGTGAACCCGGTCCCGCTCCGGTGCTTGCTTATAGCTGCCCATGTCAGATCACGCACGGAACACAAAAAAGGAGCCACGGTTGCCCGTGGCTCCTTCGAGAAGGTGTTGAGATGAATTACTTCCGGCGGCGGCGGGAAGCCATACCGATCATGGCGGAACCGACGATGAGGGAACCCGCGGCGGTTCCGGATTCTGGGACTTGGAGGCCGGTCATAATGACCTGACGGTTGAAGGGAGAGCCACCAGTCGTTCCGGTAAATCCGTAAAAGTACTCACCGCTCGTGAGGCTGCCGTACTGATTGAACACTGCCCACGGTGCCTGCACCGAACCAATGTTGAGCCCATCGCCTACCGGGGCATTGGTCCCCAGCGTAGAAATTTTTGGGGCAAACGTCGTGTAGCTAGCCATGTCCCCGGGACCGCCCGGGAAAGTAGCGGCCTCAATATTGGTCGGATTTCCGAGGGTGGGAGGCACGATGTCGGGGGCTGAGGTGTTCTTGTAACCCCAGAATTCACGGAGATCCGTGCCACTTTGACCATCGAGGTCGAAGGAAGTGAGGTAAACATTCTGTACTGCGACTGGATTCGCACCATCGTCGAACGAAAGCGTGTAGGTCAGCCATGGTGTGGCAGAGTCAACGCCCGAAAGGATGAGTGGGGTGGTTCCGCCGACGATTGTGCCATTGCCCAAACCGGTGATGGTCAGGGTGGCATTCACGGTGGCACCACCGGGGATGTAGACGTTGTTCTTGACCCACGAAGTGCCGACGCCGCCGCTGGTATTCACGGGATTCCAAGGCGTGCGAAGATCGAGAATTGCGACCTGCGCGTCTGCGCCTTGGGAAAGACCTAAGCCGATGACGGCAGCCGCGAGAAGAGATTTTTGGTTATGCGAGTTCATGCTGTAATCAGTTTTGGCATGGCATGAAATGGATCGCAAGCGGTTTTTTGTGTCTTTCACTATTTGCGAGGGCGCGGGGTGGAAATCGGCAAAGCGTTGAGGGACAATCGGGAGAGATTGATTCAGTCCTGTGCGGGGCGGTGGGTGAATGCGTCTCTGTGTTATGGTTTTTCGGGTGGAACGATTTCCGCTGGCGGATTTTGGCATGTGGGTTTCCTTGCGGGACTTATGAAGACCAGGATGGACCTCTCGGTGTTTTCGGCAATGTTTCTGATGGGCATGGTATCTGATTCGGTTGCTGAGGGCGAATGGAATCCGGATCGGGAATTTCCGGCTTTGAGTCCGGCCGAGTCGATCCGGCAGATGGAGGTTCCGGAGGGGTATCGAGTGGAGTGTGTGGCGAGCGAGCCGATGGTGGAGGAACCGGCGATGATTGCCTTTGATGGGAATGGGGCGCTGTATGTGTGCGAGTGGCGGACGTACATGCAGGACGAGCATGCGACGGCGCAGTTGGATCCGGTGAGCCGGGTGGTGAAGCTGGTGGATACGGATGGGGATGGCCGGATGGACCGGAGGACAGTTTTCATTGATTCCGTGGTACTGCCGAGGGCGGTGCTGCCGATGCACGACCGTGTGCTTGTGAATTTCACGGAATCGCAGACCCTGTGGGCATATTTCGATGACAACCGGGATGGGGTGGCGGACCGGCGGGAAGTGGCATGGGAAGGGGAAGCGGATCATGGGAATATCGAGCATCAGCTCAGTGGGCTTCTCTGGAATCTGGACAACACGATCTGCACGAATGACCGTCGCTTCCGGTGGAATGGTGGGAAGCTCGAGGCGATGCCGCACGCGCGGGGGCGGATCAGTCAGTATGGATTGGCTCGTGACGACGATGGGAGGCTGGTGTGCAGCTGGGGTGGGGGGGCGAATCCGGCACATTCGTTTCAGCTGCCTGCGGGCTATCCGATTCTGGACATCCGGGAGCATGAGGAAGGGTATTTCCGGCCGTGGGGGATTTGTCCGGTGTGGGATTACAGTGATGGGGGGTATGATGTGGAGCGGCAGGCGCAGCTGACGCATTTTTCGGCGACCTGCGGGCAGACGGTGGTGCGCAGTCCGCTGTTTCCGGAGTGGTATGGAAATTCCCTTGGCTGCGAGCCGGTGGGGCGGTTGATCCGGATGACGAAATTCAGCTGGCGGGATGGGAAGGGGACGGCGCACAATGCCTTTCCGGGGAGTGAGTTTCTGCGGTCGAAGGATGCGTATTTCCGGCCGGTGTGGACGGAGAGCGGGCCGGACGGGGCGATTTACGTGGCGGACCTTTATCGGGGGATCGTTCAGGAAAAGGAATGGTTTCCGACCGAGGTGACGCCTGAGCTGCAGGCTCGGTATGTGGAGGATTACCGGAAGAACAAGCTGGCGACGTGGGTGGAGCGGTATCACCGGGTGAAGAAGTGGGGGATGACGAAAGTGGTGCGGCATGGGCGGATTTACCGGGTGGTGCCTGAGGGCCGGGAGGTGGGGCCATTGCCGCGGATGCTGGATGAGACCTCCGGGCAGCTGGTGGCGCATCTGTCGCATGCCAATGGCTGGTGGCGGGATACGGCGCAGATGCTGCTGGTGTCGCGAGGGGACCGCGGGGCGGTCCCGGCGCTGCGGAAGATGGCGGCGGGTTCGGATGTGAACGGGCGGATTCATGCGCGGTGGGCGCTGCAGGGTCTGGGGGGCCTGGAGCTTGGGGAAGTGCTGGCGGGAATGAAGGATGAATCGGCGCGGGTGCGGCGGGCGTCGGTGCAGCTGAGCGAGCCATGGCTGGCTGCGAAGGATGCGGCGGTGGTGGTGGCGCTGGGCGGCATGGCTGACGATCCGGATGCGCAGGTGGCGACGCAGGTGTTTCTAGCGTGGCGGTCGGCTGGCATGCCCGGCAGTTTTGCGGGGAAGCGTCCGGAACTGCCGTTGGTGGCAGCGGTGCGGAAGCATGATGAAGCCGAGGCTGGGCTTGACCGGATGAGCGAGCCGGCGCGCCGGGGACGTCTGGTTTACGAGAATCTGTGCATGTCGTGCCATGGACTGGACGGCATGGGTGTGAAGGCGGCGGATGCGCTGCTGGCACCGCCCCTCGCGAAGTCGCGCTGGATGGCGGACAATGGAAACATCGCGGTGCTCGCGAGGATTCTGCTGAAGGGCCAGGCCGGTCCGATTGGCGGAGTGGCCTATGGGGCTGGTCTGATGCCGCCCCTTGAGAAGTCGCATTCGGACGAGCAGCTGGCGGAAGTGCTGACCTATGCCGGGGAACGGTGGCATGGCTGGAAGCGGGCGGTGACGGCCGGGGAAGTGGCGCGGGTGCGTCAGGAGATTGCCTCGCGGGAAGGTCCGTGGAGCGAGGACGAACTGCAGAAGGTGGGCCGCTGAGGTGGCAGTGCGGCAGTGGCAAGCGGCTTGACAAGGGGTCGGGCCAATGTGGAAGAGAGCCCATGGATATTTCCATTCCTGAGCTGCTCGGAGTTGTGCTGGCTGCGTCCTACGTGGCTGGGGCGACGCCGTTTGGCTATCTGGCTGGGAGGCTGAAGGGGATTGACATCCGGGAGCATGGTTCCGGGAATGTGGGGGCTACGAATGTGATCCGGGTGCTGGGGAAGGGGTTGGGGATACCGGTGTTTGCGGCGGATTTCTGCAAGGGGCTGGTGCCGGTGCTGCTGGTGCAGTGGTGGGTGCGGAGGCTGGGTCTTGCGGGAGATGCTCCCGGGATGGTGGCTGCTGCGGGGGCGGTGCTGGGGCATAATTTTCCGTTCTGGCTGCGTTTCCGCGGCGGGAAGGGGATTGCGACATCGGCTGGGGCGCTGGCGGCTTTGCTGCCGTGGCCCCTGCTTTGTGCGGCGGTCGTCTGGCTGCTGGTGTTTCTGGGGTCGCGCTATGTGGCGCTGGGGAGTCTGGCGGCAGCGGTGGCGCTGCCTGGGGCGGCGGTGGCGCTGCGCTGGAGTCAGGGAACTCCCTCGGTGGCGCTGTGCTGGTTTGCGGTGGCGCTCGGGGCGCTCGCGGTCTGGCGTCACCGCAGCAACATCCGGCGGCTGCTGGATGGGACGGAGAACCGCTTTGAGCGTCGGGCCAAGGGAGGGCGGGGCGCATGATGGGGCACACGGCCATCATTGGCAGCGGGAGCTGGGGTACGGCGCTGGCGATTCTGGCTGCGCAGAAGGCCGGGAGGGTGACTTTGTGGGGTCGGGATGCGGCCATGGCGGAAGCGATCAATGCCGGGCGGGAGAATCCGCGCTATCTGGCGGGCATCCGGCTACCGGACCATGTGGTGGCGAGTGCGGATCTGGCAGACGTCCGGGATGCGGGTCTGGTGGTGCTGGTGGTGCCGACACGGTCGTTCCGGGAAGTGGCGGCGGCGGTTGGGCGTGTGGGATTGCGGCGGGATGCGGTGCTGCTGTCGTGTTCGAAGGGGATTGAGATGGGCACTGGGCTGAGGATGTCCGAGATTCTGGAGGCTGAGCTGCCTGGGCAGAGGGTGGCGGTGCTGTCCGGGCCGAATCATGCGGAGGAGATTGCGAGGCGGTTGGCGGCGGCGGCTGTGATTGGTTCCGGGGACGTGGAAACGGCGCGGATGCTGCAGCAGTATTTCACGCTGCCGTGGTTCCGCACGTACACGAGCGACGACGTGGTGGGGATTGAGTGGGGCGGGGCAGTGAAGAATGTCTTTGCGATCGCGGCGGGGATTGCCGAGGGCCTTGGTCTGGGAGACAATGCGCGGGCGGCTCTGGTGACGCGTGGACTGGCTGAGATGTCACGGCTGGGGACGGCGGCCGGGGGGAGGTTCGAGACCTTCCATGGATTGAGCGGGGTGGGCGATCTGATTGTGACGTGCTACAGTGTGCACAGCCGGAATCACCGGGTGGGGAGGATGCTTGGCGAGGGACGGTCGCTCGCGGAGATCACGGGAGAGATGAGGATGGTGGCCGAGGGTGTCCCGAATACGGAGAGCATTCATCAGGCGGCCCGGAAGTTCGGGGTGCGGACCCCGATCATCGACCAGATGCACAGCATTCTGTATGAGGGGAAGCCGTGTGCGGCTGCTCTTGGGGAGTTGCTGTCGCGCGATCCACGGCCTGAGGTTTCCTGAGACCTGATGCCGCAGGCGGCCGCGGCAGTCTGCGGGCATTCCGCTTCCTCAGGGGATCGTGAGACTGAAGGCGGCGGCGACGGCGGCGGCGGCATCGTGTCCGGAGCGCCATGCCGATTCGATGCGCGGGGCGGTGAGGGCGTCGCCCGCGAAGAAAGCGCGCGGGGGCAGGGGAGGTGGAGGGGTGGAGGGGAGGAAGCGGGCGAATCTCCAGCGGTGGTGGTGCTGGCTGGCGATCCGTGACAGAGGGAAGTTCCAGCGTTCCGCCGTGAGCGATGCTAGTTCGGTTCCCCAGGTATCCGGGGCTTCTTCGAGGTGATGGCGGCTGAATTCTTCTGAAGCCTGCGAGACGATGGCGGTGACGGGCCCCTGAATGCGTCCGGTCTTGTGGTTTTCGCAGGCCGTCCATGCGAGCGGGTGGCCCGAGAGGTCGCGGATTGCGTAGTCATCGGCGCAGCGGCCGCAGGGCGGACCGTCGAGCAGGAGGATTGAAGTGAGGCAGGGAATGCCGTCGGGTGGTGTGCCTGGAAGCTGGAAGAGTTTCCATGTCTGGGGGAGCGGGGCCGTGGAGACGACGGCGTCGAAGAATTCGCCGCTGACCGACCAACCGTCGCCATCGGGTTGGCAGTTCGTGATTTCCGTGCCTGTGCGGACGTCGGCTTCCGGGGCGAGGGCGCGTGGGAGCCGGCTGTTGCCGAGGCGGTGGTACCAGCGGTCGTCCGAGGGAACCGGGGATCCGTCGGGTTCGGTGACCGGGGCAGTGAGCACGGCAAGATCGTCGCCGCAGGCGAGGCGCGCTGCCGCGGAAAAACCTGGATCCCGCATGGTGAAGAACTGGGCTCCGTGGTCGATGAGGTGGCCGGCGCTGTCGCGCCGGGTGGCGCAGCGTCCGCCGCGGCCGCGGGATTTTTCGAAAATGGTGCAGGAGAACTGCTGGCTGGCGGCGAGTCGTGCGGCGCAGGCGGAGCCCGCGATACCGGCTCCGATGATGGCGATGCGCGGATGGTGCATGTGGGAGGAACGTCTCTGGCGGGGGGCGGGCGGGAAAAATGCGCGCTTGGCGCGGCTGGGTCGGCCGGGCGATGCTTCGGGCTGATGAAAGTGACGATGATTGCGGCCTGCGGGGCGGGAGGTGTCCTCAGTTTCCGGGGTCGGATTCCGTGGCATCTGCCTGCCGAGGTGGCGCATTTCCGGGGTGCCTGTGCGGGGAAGGCATTGCTGCTGGGCCGGAAGACCTGGCTGCAGATGGAGGGGTGGTTCCGGGAGGGGCAGTTGCCTTTTGTGCTGACTGGGGAGGCCGGGCTGCGCGTGCCGGGGGGGCAGTCGGTCCGCACGGTCCCGGAGGCGGTCGCCGCGGCCGCATCGGCCGGCCGTGGGGAACTCATGGTACTGGGGGGTGGAGAGACCTACCGGGCGGCCCTGCCGATGGCTGAGGACTTGCTTCTTACCGAAGTTCATGGGAAGTTCCCGGGCGACGTGTTTTTTCCGGTCCTTGATTCCGGGGATTGGGAAGAAGTGTCGCGGGTGCACCATGCGGCGGATTCCGACCATGCGTGGGCCTTCACGATCCGGCGGCTGGTGCGCCGGGAGATGCCGACTGACAAATCCTTCCCCATTTCCCCATGAAGCCTGTTGTTTCTCTGATTGCTGCTGCTGGACTGCTGCTGACCGGCTGCCGGGTTCCGACTGAGCGTGTTGATGTCGGCGCGGCACCCGATGCCCTGACCAAGAACACGCTGGACGCGCGCAGTCCGGCGGTCAGCCGTCCGGATCTTCCGGCGGACGGGAGTCTTCCGGGGATGACGGATCCGATTCAGCCGGTCGTGATTGAGCGGCCGAATGATGCGGCTCCGGAGTGAGGCTGGTGGTCTGCCTGGACTGGGACAGCGATCTGCGTCATGGCATCTTCTCCTCGATATGTGGTGTGCCGTCTGAGTCTGGCTGCCATGCGGCGTGGGGCCGATGTGGCATCCGAGATGGTGAACGAAGTACGGGGAGGGGAGGCAGCGGAAGTGCTGCGCAGCCGCGGGAAATTCCGCTATGTGCGGCTGATGCTGGATGGTTACGAGGGCTGGGTGGATGGCCGTCAGTTTTCCGATCCTTCCGGAGAATCGGCTCCTGCGGTCACGCATGTGAGCGATGAACTGTGTGGGACGGCGCGCTGCGGGGAACTGGAGATCGCGTGGCCGATGGGGAATCCGCTGCCTTGCTATGATGGGTCGGCCTTTCTGCTGGGTGGGGAACGCTGGGTGTGGGGCGGCCGTGTGCGGGAACTGCCTGCGGCCGGGACCGTGCCTGACACGGCGGAAGTGCTTGCGTATGCGCGGCGCTTTCTGCGGACACCGTATCTCTGGGGGGGGCGGACGGTTTTCGGGATCGATTGTTCCGGATTTGCGAGTTCCGTGCTGCGGGCATTTTCCGTGGCGGTGAGCCGGGACTGTGTGCAGCAGGTCCGCGAAGGCCGGCGGGTGGCGTCTCTGGACGAGGCCGTGCCGGGGGATCTGGTGTATTTTGCGCCCGCGGGTGAATCGGCTCAGCATGTGGGCATGCTGCTCCCGTGCGGGGAAATCATTCATGCCAGTGCCATGGTGCGCATCGACGACCTGACGCCTGAAGGCATTGTGAACCGGGAAAGCGGTGAACTGTCGCACCGATTTCTGGCGATCCGCCGGATCATGCCCGTGGGCTGAGGGCCGCAGCGCGGCCCGTGGGCTATGGGCCCGCAGTGCGGCAGAGGTGCCTGCCTTTACTGGACTTCCTCGCGGGAGCCTGTGTAGAGCCATTTCTCGACCCGGTTATCGCGGATGAGGGCCATGACTTCGGTTGGCTGGGGACCGAAGATGGCATTTTCGACCATGCACTGGAGGGTGGCGGTCCAGTAGGGTTTGCCATCGATCATTTCGAAATTGATTTCGCCCCATGAGGTGATGGCATTTTCCTTGAGTTCCGTGTATTTGCCTGAGCGGATGCTGTCGAACATGATGCCGACGACTCCGCCGCCGTCCTGTTTGGGTTTTGGTCCGGCCAGTTTCATCTGGTCTTCGGTGGCTCCGTTGGCATTTGCCTTGACGGCGCGGGCGTGTTCGCGCTGTTTGATGACGGTGTTGCGCTTATACTCCTTGAATTTCTCGTAGAGGCTGACGAGGGTTTCCTTGAGGTCGGTATTGGCGAGGGGGACCATGCTGCGGGCCGTGTCATCGCCTTCCTTCATGAGGACGAGCATGCCCTGGGTCATGGCGACGGCGCGGGCTTCGGAACCGGCGGCCAGTTCGACTTTGCCTGCGGTGACATCGAACATGACGGGGACCTTGGTCTTCACTTTGCGTGGGAAGGCCTTGTACGGGATGCTGGTCCATTCCTTGGTGATTTCCTCGATCGTTTTGAACTGCGGCATGGGGTAGCGGCGTTCCATTTCGTCCATGGCGGCAGCGGGGGCCGGATTGGCTGGCGTCGCCGCAGCGGCCGGATTGCCGGCGGCCACCGTGCCGGGGGCGGCAGGGGCTCCCGGGCTGGGGATGGTGAGGGAAGCCGCGCTCGGAGCTGCCGGTTTCGGGGTTTCCGGGAAGAGGGATTCCGCCTTCGTTTTGCCGGTGGCCGGGTCGCGCCGGGATTCGGCGATCAGTTCCCCGCGGGTCTGTTTCCGGAGTTTCTCGGCTTCCTCCGCGAGGGCGACGCGGCCCTTGCCCGCGGCCTTCTGGAGGCTCGGGTAGGTTTGCCATCCGAACCAGAAAGCGGCGGCGCTGAAGAGGAGGAAGAGGATGACTTTCATGGAAGGAGACCGGCCTGATGCTGTGGGCGACCGGTACAATTCAGCACTGCGGGCTGCAAGGGGAACCGGTTGGGGTTACCATGCGATCGTGGAGTCCTTGACGGCGACCTCGGTTACGGTTTCCGGGAATTTTTCGCGCATGGCGGCGGCGAGGGCGGCGCTGCGGTCGGGTTCGCCGTGGACGAGCCAGACGTGGCTGCGGCTGCCGCTGGTGCGGGAGAACCAGTCGAGCAATTCGCTGTGGTCGGCGTGACCGGAGAGGGAGTCGAGGATTTCGATGGAGGCGCGGACGTGGTGGGGTTCGCCGAAGATATTGACTTCGCGGTGACCGCTGCGGAGTTTCCAGCCGAGGGTATGTTCGGCGCAGTAGCCGACGAAGAGGACGGTGGTGGCGGGGTCGGCGACGTTGTTCTTGAGGTGGTGGAGGACGCGGCCGGCTTCGCACATGCCCGAGGCGGCGATGATGATGAAGGGGCCTTCGAGGCCATTGAGCCGTTTGGAATCCCTGGCCTGGCGGACCATGGTGAGGCTATCGAAGCCGAAGGGGTTGCCTTTCTCGAAGAGTTTTTCGTAGACGTCGGCGTTGAAGCATTCCGGGTGGAGGCGGAAGACTTCGGTGGCGCTGATGGCGAGGGGGCTGTCGACGTAGACGGGCACGTCCGGAATGCGGTTTTCGCTGAAGAGTTCGTGCAGCACGACGAGGAGTTGCTGGGTGCGTTCGACCGCGAAGGCCGGGATGATGACCTTCCCGTGTTTCTGGAGGGCCTCGTTGAGGATGCGGCAGAGGGCCTCGCGGGTATCGGTATTTGGTTCGTGTTCGCGGCCGCCGTAGGTGCTTTCCATGATGATGGCGTCGATGTTTTCCGCGTATTCCGGGTCGCGCAGGATGTCATTGGTGCCGCGGCCGATGTCGCCCGAGAAGAGGAGGCGGCGTTTGAGGCCGGTGGAGAATTCGTGGAGGTCGAGAATGACCTGGGCGGAGCCGAGGATGTGGCCGGCGTCGATGAAAGTGACGGTGACTCCGTCGGCGACCATCATGGGGCGGTGGTAATCGAAGGTGACGAACTGCCGGAGGCATTTTTCGGCGTCGATTTCTGTGTAGAGAGGGTGGAAGGCTGGGAGGCCCTTGCGTTCGCGTTTCCGGTTGGCGTAGGCGAGGTCGGATTCCTGGATGCGGGCGGAATCCGCGAGCATGATCTGGCAGAGGTCGCGGGTGGCCGGGGTGGCGAAGATATTGCCGCGGTAGCCCCGGCGGGTGAGGTGGGGCAGGTTGCCCGAGTGGTCGATGTGGGCGTGGCTGAGGATGACGGCGTCGAGCTGGGAGGGTTCGAAGGCGAAGTGCTTGTTGATGTCGTAGGCTTCTTCGCGGTGGCCCTGGTAGAGTCCGCAGTCGAGGAGGATGCGTTTGCCGTTGATTTCGATGAGGTGGCGGGATCCGGTGGTGGTGCCGGCGGCGCCGTAGAAGGAGATGTTCATGCAGGTGGGGGGTGTCCTTGGGTTGCCGTGACTGGGGGGATGACTAACGTAGCTGTCAAGGAACGCCGCTGCAAGGAGGTCGCGATGCCCCGGATTTCCGGAACTTGCGGTGACGCCCGGGGCTGCGGCATGGTGGCTGGATGATCCTGAGAATGCTGATTTTGCTTTGGGCCGGGTTGATGTGGCTGCCGGCGGAGGAATCGTTTCTGGGTGGGCTGGTGACGGCGGCTGAGCGACGGCTTGAGGCAGAGATACCTGACCGGGCGGCGTGGGAAGCGAAGCGGGATGGGTACCGGGAGCAGCTGCGGGAAATGCTGGGGCTGAGTCCCGAGCCTCCGCGGGGGGATCTGCGGGTGGTGGTGACCGGAACGGTGGCCGCCGACCGGGTTGTGGTGGAAAAGCTGCACTTTCAGCTTCTTCCGGGCCTGTATGTGACGGCCAATTACTATCGACCTCCGGGGGAAGGCGTGGAGCGGCGGCCGACGATCCTGTATTTCAGCGGTCATGGACCCACGTATGGCAAGGACGGCCGCAGCTGCGGGAACAAGGTATCGTATCAGCATCATGGGATCTGGTTTGCGCGGCATGGGTACAACTGTCTGATCCTTGATACCGTGCAGTGGGGGGAGATTCCCGGGGAGCATCACGGGACGTACCGGCTGGGGCGCTGGTGGTGGGTGAGCCGGGGGTATACGCCCGCAGGGCTGGAGACCTGGGCGGGGGTGCGGGCCCTCGACTATCTCGTGAGCCGGTCCGATGTCGATGCGGAGAAGCTGGGGGTGACGGGGCGCAGCGGGGGCGGGGCGTACAGCTGGTTTCTGGCGGCACTGGACGAGCGGGTGCGGGTGGCGGCTCCTACGGCGGGGATCACGTCGCTGCGGGATCATGTGATGGGCGGGGTCATCGAGGGGCATTGCGACTGCATGTACATGGTGAACGTGCATGGCTGGGATTTCGACCGGGTGGCGGCGCTGGTGGCACCGCGGCCGCTGCTGATTGCGAACACGGACAAGGACAGTATTTTTCCGCTGGGCGGGGTGCTGCGGATGCATGCTGCCACGCGGAGGATTTATGGATTGCTGGGGGCCGGAGACAGTCTGGGGCTGCAGATTGCCGAGGGACCGCACGAGGACATGCAGCCGCTGCATGTGGGGGCGTTTCACTGGTTCGAGCGGTTTCTGCGCGGGCGCGCCCTCATGGACATGATTCGGGAGCCTGCCGAGCCTGCGTTTGCGCCCGAGGAGCTGCGGGTTTTCGCGGAGATTCCGGAGGACGAGATCAATACGCGGGCCGACGAGATTTTTGTGCCTGCGGTGCAGCCGGAGGTGCCGCGGAATGGGGAGGAATGGGTGACACTGCGCGATGGACTGCGGCGTCGTCTCTTTGCGTCCGTGCTGCCCGAGGCCGTGCTGAAGTCCGGGCGGACGGAATTTCCGCTGTATGGTGATGGCGTGAAGGAATGGCCGCATGGGATCCGGCGGTATCTGCTGGCCGGGATGCCTCCCGATGTGCTGCGGACATCGTTCGAGGTCACGCGGCTGGCGGCGGCGGCACCCGCGGTGGAAGCGGCGGAAGGCGATGCGGCCGTGCGACTGCTGTATGCGTCGCTGGTGCTTCCGCCGGTGCCCGGCCGCGAGCTTCATCTGCGGGGTCTGCCGTCATCGCACCGCAGCGGTCCTTTCTATCCCGGGATCATGAAATTCATGGACATCCCGCAGGCCGTGGCCCTTGCTGCGGAACGCGGGAAAGTCGTCGTGACGGGCCGGCCTGATGATTGGCAATGGGCGGTGGCTGCTGCGCAGGCCGGAGGATTTGCTGGGAACCTTTCCATCGGTCCGGCGCTGGAAGTCGTGAGTCTGCACCGGGTGTGGGACGCCGCGCCGCACAGTGCCTTCACGGGGCTGCTGGCGCACCGTGGCGAATGGTTTCTCGCCTTCCGGGAAGGATCGTCGCATGTTCC
>Ga0315907_10005640_pt1 | contig 13518 bp, 10 predicted proteins | sample LakEriMetagenome_3_FD_203525 | JGI IMG/M metagenome (GOLD analysis project Ga0315907, IMG submission 203525) | Freshwater fungal communities from buoy surface, Lake Erie, Ohio, United States - Buoy 12 MA123 | ecosystem: Environmental > Aquatic > Freshwater > Lake > Lake biofilm | place: USA...
CCCCTCGTAATTCGTCTAATCTATAGGTTTATTGTGTAGTCTTCCGGTTTGTAAACAATTGTTTATTTGGAATATGGAAAAAGTGAATCACAGCAAGAGATGTTGTGATACTTTATTTATATTCGTCATATGAAACTCTTGAAAATTGGAAGATTGAATTCATGTGATTATGTGATCTTGGACCCTATCCAAAAATGCCATTTTAGGATTTACAGCAAATGCGAAGTTGGTTCAAGAAAATAATTAAAATTCGCGCTGCTAGAGCGGTGTTGAAGTTGGCTTTCTTTTATGTAGCTATCAAACTCGTTGTAATGTCGGTCAACGGAATCATGTCCTCAGGTTTGTTGAGCACTGTTGCTCTTGAAATGAACACATCTGCTGACCTCAGCTTGAATGATTTGCATTATAGTATTCAGCGGTCTGAACAATCATTCGAGGAAGTAAACGATAATTTGCTGATAATAAATTCTGGAAATTTAGACCGGGATAATTTTAGGTCAGAATTAGCTTTTTTGCTTAATTATTTGAGTGACTTCCCAGTGAAATCCATAGGATTGGATGTCAACTTTGAAAACGATACCTCGAGGATTGGAACGCAGGAACTAATAAAGGCGGTTAAAGAAAATCCCAAACTAATTCTAGCTGCAGACACGCTAGGAGATAAGAAGTATCTTGATTTTGGTGATAATGTTAAATATGGTACCGTCGATTTTCCAGCAACAGATCATACGAATAGAAGATATTATTCCGCAAATGGAACGTTTGCAGCGCAGATAGCGAAATCAATGGGTTTTTCAACAGATGTGAACGCTGACACGAATAGTGATTTGATAATTAACTACGTCTATGATACCCTTTATACCCACAATGTTTTGCCTGAAGAGTGCGCTTGGGATACTTTATTCGAACGTACTAGACCTGGATTCAAAGAATTGCCTCTAACTGAGATTTACCGCTTAGACAGCGCTTGTTTAAGTCTATTACTCAAGGACAAAACGATACTCATAGGGCATGTCAAAAACTCTTGTGCTGAGAATTATTATCTTGATAGCGAGGATAAATTCGCTGTTCCAACGGATACGAAAATGTTATACCGGCCTAAGACTATGCCTGGTGTAATGGTGCATGCGAATGCAGTTTTAAATATGGCGAATCCAGGCGTACGTTTCCGTTGCTGGAGCGATCAAAAGTGGTTTTTGTTCTTTGAAGAGTTAGTGCTTTTGGCCTACTTATCTTTCCTGCTTTTTGCGAGAGTTGGTAAATTGCTCAATATCTTGATGATGTTGTTGCTAACTATACCAATTCTTTATTTGGTGTTGTTGGCCATGAAGCATCATATATACATAGAGGTCGGTGCTACTCTCCTCCAGTTTTTAATCTTCGAAGAATTAACCGAAATTATTGAACCAGTTTACCATAAATGCAAAAACGCACTTGAGAGGCGAAGACTACTATCTTAAAAAACAAACAAACAAACAAACATGAAAAAGTTGTTATTAATTTATTTCTGCCTTCTTTTTGTGCACTTAGCTAATGCTCAGGATATCACGTTGTTTGTGAAAAAGGGTAATGTGGATTATGCAAACCAAGTCCTTAAAGCTGGTGACAAGCAAATTGTAAAAAAAGGAGATGTAGTAAAGGTGCATGTCGGTGGTCTTGCATTGCTGAATCGCGATAAATCATGGGTAGAGGTTCCACAAAACAAAGTTTTGAGTTATGCAGAGCTAGAAAAACTAATACCGCAAAAAAAAGGTTACTCTAGTGCCTTTGTAACTGCGACCACCAATCAGACATATGCCAAAAAGAGGTCGGCTGGAGTTACTACACGAGGAGGTCAAGGAGAAAGCGAGTCGTATGCGCCTTTGGATTCCTTGTTCATTTTGAGCGATTCCATTAAGCTTACAGTTGGAGGTGCTGCAGTGAAGCTTCAATCTGACATTAAACTATTTGAGATTTCGAAGGGGGATACCGTTGTTTATTCTCGTTCCGCAAATACACATGCAATTGTTTGCCCCGCTCCTGGCGAATATAGCTGGGTGTATACATTTACAAGGGATAGAAAAACATACAAGGCGAGCAATTATTTCATTGTTCCAAACAAAACGAAGCGGGCTGATTTAGAAAAACAACTCCAGGAGTACAAGAATGAGTTGAGTGAATTTAGCGAGGAAATGAAGACTGCCTTGATTGAGGAGTATTGTGCTGCCCACAAGATTTATTTGTATTTGTTTTCGCATTAATTTAAGCTCAGTGGGCATGGCGGACCTTGAGAAAGCCTTGGCTCGAGTGAACCGCAAGTTGACTGAAAAGGTGTTTGTAATGATATAGCTGCGCGATTTGAGCACGCGCATGGATGAGTATCCATGTAGCAGAAAGTGCGATTGCGGTGGTTGTGAAGATTAACACTAAAAGCGAAAGAATGAGTGAATTGCTTTATATGAAGAAAGGGGATTTCAATGAATCCTTCACCATTATTGTTTACTCCTTAGCGGTTATTACCACGCAAGGCAAGTACACTTTTCGCTTTATGGGCGATAAGCTACAGGTATATCAATTGATGGAAAAATATGCTAAGCAGAATTAGTTTGAATAGGTTTCTGATTATGAAAAAGATTATTACTATTCTAGTTGCAATTGTTTCTGTTCATATTTTAAGTGCACAGAATGCTCAAATGGTTATTCCATTTGATAACAGCAAGAATATTATCAGGGATGTCGTTTTATCACCTGATAATAAATATATAGCGACATGCTTTCAAGATAATCTTATTCTGATTAGTGAATCAAATACGGGTAAATTGATCCTTCGGTTGGAAGGCCTTAAAATAGAGTTTAGCCCGAACAATAAGTATTTTATACTTGGCGGAGAGAATGGGAGTTATCAGTTGTATGATTTTAAATCTGGCAAAGCTCTATTTGAACCTTGGAGTTCAGGCACGAGGTTTCCAATATTAATGAAGTTCTCTCCTGAATCTGATGAACTAATAACAAATTTTAGCCATGAGATTGTTGTGTATAGTATATCGGAAAAAAAAATAAAAAAGAGAGTACTGAGAGAAAAAAGTGATTTTGCCAAAATTAAAAATAAGCTAATACAATTTGGAGGCGTAACTAATGAAGATTTGATGGAATTGTATGACGCCGTATACTTCGATTCTTCAGGCTCTACAATCATGGTAAAACATGGGGCGACTTTAGACCTCTATAATTCCCGCAGTTTGAAGTTTATTAAGACTCTCGATTTCAGCACTGGCATTTCGAAAATAAACAGTGTAGTGAAATTGGACTCGGTTATTTATGTAGTTGGTGAGTTGGGGATAGAGGGTGGAGAAGAGGGGGTGGTGACAAGCCGTTTTATGAAGTGTATTTTGGATGAAAAAATGAATATATCTAGTAGTAAGATCATACTAGAATGTAATGTTGGTGGGTATTATAAGGATGAGCTTGGCCTGAACTGGGACAATTATTATATGTATAAAATTAAATTAATTAACGATAATATTGCTTTGTTCAAGTCCTTTGATTATAATAATGGTGTTCAAGAAGCGCGGGCAACCGTAGTTGATATTTATTCATTAATTCTAGATTCATGTCTTTTCTCGCTGCATCCAGAAAGATCAAGTCTTGATTATGACGATATTCAAGATGTTTCAAATGATTTAACGTACGCGGCGATTATTAATGGATACAACAGTTATTCAAAAAGAATTATTCATCGTGAGGATACTCTATATGTTGTGGGCGGAGATGAAGAGTTCAAGGAGGTTTTTTATAAATCAGTTGGTTTTCTTGATAATAGCAAAATAAACTATGTCGAAGAAGTGGCAGGTGCCAGTAATATTTTAACTAATAACTCACTAGTAAATATTACGGATAATAGTTTGCGTTCGCTGTATTATGATTTTGAAACTAGCCCGAAATTAGTAAGCCTTCAAGACACTCTGAATGTCGTCTATCAGGCAGAGCCTGCGCTTCATTTAATGAGTAAAAAAGGCGATACTACTTATGTTTTCGATGCAAATGGCTTTGTAAAATTCAGATTGCGTGGTGAATTCATTTGTCATGATTATGAGAATAAAAAGTCTGTATTTTATTCCAATGAAGACGGTGTACAGATATACGACGCAGTAAGCAATAGTGTAATCTATAAATTGTTGAATCAACAATTTTTGGGTAGCCAAATTGATGCGGCATTGAGCTTTTCAAATAAGTTAATAGCAATATCTCCTCATGATTGGTCAAATGACTCTACGAGAACGGTTTATGTATACAGTGTAGTTTCTGGGACACTTTTGAAGACTTTGGTATTTAGTACTCCTTATTGGGTTGGTGGATTAAGTTTTGACAATTTGGGTAAAAAGTTATGTCTAAATTACGCGTTCAAAGGCGGATTTGAAGTAAGGGATTGGGAAAAGGACTCGCTGATCTGTAAAGGAGATGACAGAAGCTGCCATTTTCTGGATGGAAATAAAACATTTTATCTTTATGGATTTGATAGTAGAGATAGCTACACATTCACGTTAGGCGCATCAGATTCCTGTTTTAGTAATCAATATTTTAAAAAATCGCTATCCTTTTACCCGTCTGTATCTTCGATAGGTGGAATAAATCATAGTATTGGAGAATCGTCTAAAACAATTTTATTAGCAGGTATTGATAATTCGATAGTTAAGGTTAAAAGCAGCTCACTTAATTTCGGGAATGACGACGAATTAGATGTGGAAACGATAGAGATGCCCTCGTTTATTGAAAGAGCAAATTATATTAAAGAAGAAGAATTTATCTTAGCTGAAGACGTTTATGGTCGTTACTATTTAATTGATGATAAGACCAATAAACTTTTATATACGTTATTATTTTTACCAAATCAGAATTGGCTCATCTACGACGAACACTACCGCTTCGATGGCACGCCGGGGGCTATTGATAAGCTGTATTTCGTGTGCGGGTTGGAGGTGATAGACCTCGCGCAATTGAAGGATGAACTTTGGGTGCCCGGGTTAGCCGAGAAGATCATTAACAACCAAGATATTCTCATCAACGATAAGCTAGCACCCAAACTGAGTGAACTGAACATCTGCGAGCTTACTCCCGTCATTGAGCCCATTGAGCAAGATGATAAGCGCATGCTGAAGTACCGCATCACGCCGCGCAAAGGCGGCTTGGGCACTACAGAGGTTTACATCAATAGTAACCTCACCTACTCGTTTGAACCGAGTCAACTCGAGAGTATAACAGAACAGGGTCAGCTCGTGTATTATTTAAATATTGGTACTGACAGTATTCAGCAGTTCCTTGCGGGCGACATCAATAGTGTTCACCCTGTGTTGGTAAAGGCCAAGGCCAAAGGTTCTGGTATATACAGTCGCGGAGAAACCGCGATAGTTGTTCAAACTGAGCCGAAAACAAGTCCTCGTTTCTATGGCATTTTTATAGGGGTGAATGATTATGGTAATCCAAAACGAGAGGATAGTGATCTGCGTTATCGTGATTTGCTGTATGCCGCGAAAGATGCACGCTCACTGTCAACAGCCGTTTCCAAAACAGCTGAAAATTTGTTTCATCAGGATTGTCATATATACAACCTCACTGGAACTGGCGCGGAGGCCCCCACAAAAGAGAACCTTCGTTCCGTTTTGGACGATATAGGCAAGCAGGCCAAGGCGAGCGATGTGCTGTATATCTTCTTTGCCGGCCATGGCGACATTATCGATTCTAGTGGATACAAGCAAATACGGTTTATGCTTCAGCAAGCCGACAAGACCAATCCCAAAAGTGCCAGTTTTGGAGTAGAAGAGCTGTCAAAGTGGTGTCACCCACAGAATATCAAAGCACAGAAGCGGGTATTTGTATTTGATGCATGCCACAGCGGACAGATTATTAAAGAAACGAATAATTTTCGAGGCGATGATGAGGGTCTGCGCATTCGACAACTTGACAAGCTCAAGGATAAAAATGGTATGATGATTTTGGCGGCCTCTGCCGATGATGAAAGTGCCTACGAAGATGAAACGCTCGAGCAAGGTGTGCTTACCTATCATCTCTTGCAGGTAATGACAGAACAACCAAACGACACTATGTTACAGGTGCGCAAATGGTTTGATGAAACCATTGAAGAGGTAAAGGACTATTCGCGAATCAATGGCAATGAACAAGAACCAAGTAGTTTCGGTGATGGTTATTTTGAAATAGGAAACGTGAACACCGAAGTTCGTGAAGCCATTAAAATAACATGTCCGAAGACGAGGGTGGGAACGTGTGTGTTTGTGGCTCAAGGACAAGCTAAGCAACAATTCCCCAATGTCAAGCAGCGCGTAAATGAATACTTCGCATCGAAGGGAAGAGGAGATCAATTAATCTATTCCAGGAACACCGACAAGGCATACAGAACAGAAGGACTTTACCTTCAAATAAAGGATGAAACCCAGGTCACTTATGATTTGTATCGAGGTGAGGAATTGGCAAAGTCGGGTATAGAATTACCTCTTCGCAAGTATAACAATGAAGACGATCTTGTGCAGGCGATTGTGACTTCCATCGCGCTTGAGATCGAAGCGTTGAGCAAACAGGATGAGCGTTGCAAACTGATGAGCAAATGAAACGAACTATTATGAAGCAGATACTGTGTTTAGTTATTCTATGTGTTGTTGGATTGGTTGTGCACGCCCAATCCGAGCCGCGGTTGGTGTTGCCGATTGGGACATAATTCAAGCTGCCTAGGCCAAGCAAGACCAATACCAAACAGAGGTTTTGTCAATTACGAATTTTTCTTTACCCTAACAAAAATCGCCTTAGGATTCGTTCATAGACGCTTCAGCGGGTGACCTCCTGAATTTCCTCACCATCTTACGAATGAATCTATAAAGAATGATACTCAATAGGATATAAATAATCACATCATAGATTGTATCATCATCATTTTCTGGGATGCATGCAGCTGCGCTGAATGTAACTTTTCTGTCATCGGCAATTTCTTTTATGTCTTTCAGAATGGGTTCTTCACAGTTGCCTGCCTGAGCGATGTTACTCAGTTCCTTTTCTGCAAAGGAATCGCTCAATTTGAAATAAATGGCGAAAAGAGTTTCTTCATCTATACAAGTGGAATCTATTGCACCACCATTCAATATCAATCGGATATCTTTTTCAGTGAGACTATCCCTCTTGTACATCTTACAAATGGATTGCTTCAACTTGGGATACAAGGGGTTTTCTAGAATGTCATCTAGGTAGCTGTCGTCTTCCAATTCTTCTGCGATTTCCTCAATGATTTCCTCTCGCGCTTCATCTGCTAATCGTTCTTCCACAATTTCTGCTGTTTCTTTCGCTTCTCTTCGAAGACGCGCATAAAAATTACGTGCATTTTCTTTAAAGGCCGAACTGACGCGAGGGCTTCGTTCAAATGAAGAAAGAATGGGGTTTATGGCTTCGTGAATAACGGTGGTTTCGATTAGTGCTTTTGGTAAAACCCTTGCTTCTGTTTTTATAATCGTTTTCGGAGCGGTATGTGCAGCTGTCTCAAGAACTTCGCGCAGAACCGAGCTCACCTGGCCTTCGCATTGCAACATGAGAATACATGAGAAAAGCAGAATACACACGTTCTTCCATTTATATATCGAAGTGTTTTGCATGAATATGAAAGAGTTGAAAGTGGATTTTTATCGTTGCAAGGTAAGAAAGCGCTCAAATGAATAAGCACACATTTCAATGAACTTTGAAAGATTAAAGAATCGAGTGTTTATATTGCTCCCAAAATTGATGGGAATGACAATTTCTAAAAATTACAATTGGATGTGGTAGTAAATTTCACAAGCCCTAATCGACTATACCATAAAGCAGTGACAATTTGAGGCTTTTAGATCTGATGACATATACGAGAAGCTTTTAAAAGCTTGATGATGGCAGAAGCTTTAAAGTTGAAACTGTAAATTGACTAAGCAATCGGTTGTTTAAACTTGAAATATTGAATTATCAAATATGACAGAAGATTTAGTTATTAATAAATTGCTGGATAGGCTTAGAAATGTTATTACTCATAAGGGTAATCCTGATCTTATTTGCATTCAATCTCGCATAAGCTGTGAGGCAATTTTGAAAATAATTTACAAGAAACAATTCAATCAGGTTCCGCCTTCTATAACGTTCGAGAAACTGAAGGAAGGACTTGTGAAGGCCGGGGTTATTCCTTCTCACATTGTCTCATTGTTTGATGCAATTCAGCGATTAGGTAACAAGACGGCACATATTGATGAGAATTTAACTGAGCGCACCGCGTCTGAAGCATTGGTGGTTGAAAGTAGTTTGGGTAATATTTGTAATTGGTTTTTTAATGAGTACCTTAAAATAGTTTTTTCGTTAGAAAGTATTTTCCAGCAGACGGAGAATGGCCATAATTCCATTAGGAGTAATTATGAGGATCTTATTAGAGCCGCACTAGCCGACAAAACCCTAGAAATGGATGAGTATGAGGATATTCTAAAGGCTCGTGAGGATTTGAATCTAAGCGATGAAGCGGCTTTAGAAATTGAAAGAAAGGTTTGTCAAGAGTTGCTGAACGTCAGTATAAACAATATATCGGATATTCTTAGCACTACAGATTTAATTGCATTCAAGAAATTTGACGACGCCGGAAGGCAAAAACCGCAATGGGTATTAAAGTGTTTTGAGGACCCAAGGGTTATACGGAATCTTCAATTGCGTAATTATATTTCCTTCTATTTTAATAATATTGAGTTGGATGCTGAGGTAGAGCAAGATCAAATTCTTTCAATTTTAGGATGTTGGCAGGGATGGTATTTCCAATATTCGTCAAAGACCTATTTTGACTTGGTTTTTTTGGCAAAAAATGAAAATGATTTTATTGGCCTTTCAATAGAGCCGATTAATCCGACTTGGAATAACAAGGGATACGAAGACAAACATTTGTTGGCCTGGATTGAGGGTGCGTTAATTGATGATATACTTTTTTCCTACACGAAAAAATATATTCTTGAAAGATCGTGGTCAATAAAATACGATGGTGTTCTGATGGAAATGGGTCAGGTTTTCGAAGGTGAATGGAGCATTAACGATTTGAATGGGACGTTCAGCGCAATCCGATCGAAATCCTTGCTGCCAATTCGTATTTTTAATACAGATGACTTGCTTCCTGTTATTCCCTCTACATATCTGAATCGCCTGAAGGATTTGACATCAAGTTGGTTTGTGCAGATTGTGGGCAAGGAAACAGTATACGGGGTGATTCATATGATTGAATTGCGGGGGGGGAGCGTGTTCGCGAATTTGATAACGGCAATGGCTGACGAAATATATGTGTCTTATCTGGAGGGGGAGTATCAGGAGAATTCGAAGGCCAAACTTCAAGAATTGTCGGCAATAAAGGGAATATGCAATTTATCTGTTTTGACTTTTAATGTGGATTGGACGAGTCACACCTTCAATGGCATTCTTAAGGATGATGTTCATAAAATGCGTGTTATAAAAGGGTTTAAAATATGAAAGTTCTGGTAACTTCTTTTGAGGCATTTCAAAACTTTGCTTCAAATCCAAGTTTTGAGGTAATGAATGAACTCCGGCACGACCAACGTGTGCATTCGCTCCCTGATGTCGAAATTGTTTTTCGATCGATTGAAGTGTCCTGGAACGCGGTCTCCATATTTATTGATGAGTCCCGATTGGACCATTTCGACTTGATTCTTCACATGGGCGTAGCTACTGGAGAGCGCAATACGCGAATAGAGTTGATGGGCAGAAATGTGTGCTCTGGAACCGACGTTCATGGCAAAATTCCTGACTTAGAAGTTATCAAGGAGAATGCTGCCAATGAGCACACAAACATCTCTTTGCCAATTATAAATAAACTTTTGGGTCAATTTGGATTCGTGAAAACATCGGATAACGCTGGCTCATACTTGTGTAACTATATTTATTATAAGTCTCTCTGCGCTTTCAGAAATAAAAGCCTAGTGGTTTTTATACATATTGCAGATTATCATAATAATCCGGAAGCAGTGAGTTTAGCAGATCAGGTAGGGTTTGTAAAGGAAATGATTTTTGAGCTTATAAATCAACAACTGCGATTGTCTTAGCTTAGGACTGAGTTTGCTGTGTAAAGAGTTTTTCTGTATTGGTTTTGACTCGAATTTGCATTACACTTAGTATATTTGATTACTCTTGCAGCCAATTCAAGCCTACAGCGAACCTAGTGAGTTGATACATCAGGCAAATAGATAAATGCTGGCCACGAAAATAAAGGGGAACAAATACCTCGATATAATATCTATTCTTTTGGCTAGTTGCACTTTCTCCGGTATTTCCGTCTTGTCCAAATAAAATGTGTAAAGTGACTGTGCCATTGTAATGGCTATGAGGAAATAGCAACTATAAAATACCTTATCTATATAAATGATGTAGCCAATATCGGGAAGGTCACCATTCACCGATAATTGAAAGGCAATGGCGCTCAGCAGAGATGTTACAGTTAGCCCGGCTGCTATGTCAATCTTATCTGCAGGTATAAAGAAAACAAAATAGACAAGTAATAAGATGATGGCCATTGGAATAATCAATTTTGTTATGAAGGGAACAAAAGATCTATTGATAATGACACTCACATTGATTCTGCTGTACTGTGATTCGGAAGGGAATTCAGGGTCTCCGAAATTTGAGTTGTAAATTCCAGTCTCGCTAGTTATTTCGGATTTGTCTATGTTGAAATTAATGGATTTGTTGTCGAGGAGGTCTTTGGAGAGACCATAATGCCTCGGAGATGACTTCGAGGCGACAAATGAAGCGGTGTCAATAACAAGTTCCAATTCATTCTCAGGTATAAGAGAGTTTTCGATGGTAATATTCAGTACCTGCTCATCGAATGGATATGAGGTATAATCAGGGTTGAAGTAAAAATCCCCTTGATGGTAGCCTGTCAGGTAATACCTGTTGGCGCCTATACTCTTTATTTCCTGAACTTCATCGGCGAATGACCCAATTTCTGATTCATGTGCATTGATGTATTCGATATTGGCGATATCCTCGTTGGTCCATCCGCTTTTTGCGCTGTCGTTGGTAAACTTAAGCCACCAATAGAACTCGGAGTAAAATTTACCGTCTTTGAAATCGGGTACAATCTTTTTAATGAATACACCATATTCAACCTGAATGGGCGTCGTTTGCCCTAGCGAAACTCCCGGACTGGCTGTCAACGAGCTAAGGAATAGTATCAGATACCGAAAATTTTTCGAACAAAAATGGGACATGATTTGTAAAGCGTATGTTTTTTAAAGTGTTGATGCAAAATTGAAAAAAAATGAAAAAAAACGAGCAGTGAAGCTATTAAAACGCCGTATCCAAAAGCGTTGAGCTGCGGATTTATTTTTTCGATAATGAAGTGATTAATTGCGGCATGCAACATATATATGAGTAAGCTTGATTTACCAATGTTCAAATAATAGGCTGATGGTTGTATGCGAGATAGTCGATTTCTGAACGATAGGAGGGCGGCGATCCAGAGAAATGCTAGCAAGAGATAGGAAGCTGAGGGGGGATAAAATACTTCGATGTATCCCATTCGCATGGGGCTTTGAGAATCTTTATAGGCCAACAAAACCGCAACGCAAAGGATAATGATTAAGCCGGGGCGATAAACATGTAATAGAGCGTTCACTCTATCGCGATTCATGCCGTAAAGCCTGCCTAAAAAGGCAAATGACATCCATGGAATGATTGGAAACCATCCATTTACCAACGCCTGACTTATTGAAACCCCGAAATGAATTGAATCCGCTTCTCCTAAAGAAAGTTCGCTTATCTCCCACTCATAAGGTAACGTGATACGCACAATACCATACAGGGTTAAGGACGCGGCAATTAGGAATAGCTGCGCCCGATATGTGTATCGAACTATACTATTTACGAACGCAGAGGCTGCTATGCAATAGAGAACATCAAACGTATAAAATGGTACTATTTCCCATATTACCGTATCGATAAGGCATGCGCTGCACAGAAGGGCTACAGCCGTCAGTAAATTGGATTTGCTGTAAATATGATTAAGCGTGCTAGTAAAGCCGCTTAGGAAAATAAAGAGAGGTGCTGCAAGCGACATAAGCAGGCGTAATAGTCCTGAAGGTTCGAATGAAGCAGCATACGGGAAGGAATTGGCATAAATCATAATCACGATTGCCAGCGATCTCAAAAAATCGATTTCAGATAACCTATGACTACCTGTTAAGCCTTCCGATGAAATCTGCATGGGACAAACATACGAAATCGGACATGCCTGATTGCAAAGGTAGCTCTTTTATGAAATTATGAACGGAAGACGGAGCGTAATTGAATTATATTATCTTAGCGCTGCTACAATCTATCAATTAAACTATGAGTCTCGAGATAAAAGTGCGAGAAAATGTGGATGCTTTCCAACAGCATGTTCAAAACGAATTAGCCGAATTCAATGAAAAACTTGGTGCTTTAAATGGTGATTTGCATCGAACTGAAACTGAAATGAAGGCCGCACTGGAAAGCCAAGAAACGGACTACGCAGATAGTCATGCTGCCTTATCTAAGAAATGTGAATACCTCAAGGCTGAAGTCTGGCGCTATAAGCATTTGCTGGAGGAGTTCAACAAGTTGGATTCAACTCCTCAAATGCTCGAGCGGTTGGATGAACTGAAGCTCGCAATTGAGGAGTATACTGCATCTAAAGTTGAAACCCATAGCACAGAGCATCGCAAGGATATTGGTCGTTTAAATCATGATTTTCAGCGCAAATTGAATGATTTGCGCGTAAGGATTGACTTGCTGAAGGATGAATATCAGTTGAAATTTGATCAGAGAGTAACCGCTTTGCAGTTGTTTTTTGATGCTGAGGTGGAAAATAATAAGGGAACGGCATCGGTCTCCAAAATGATTGATTTTACAGTGGCGAACTATGACGCTACTTCTAACGCTGTCAAACTGGGTTTCCGAACCGAACAGTTTTCCTCTCCGATGGGTGCACGATTAATACAATTTCCGGATGTAATTGACTTTCAAGATCGGAAAAATCTTGTAATCGTTTATAACGATGATTCTGCGAAACAAGCGGAGGACATTACTGATGGACTGATAATCAGGGCACTGAATTCAAACCTTCCCGATAAATTCAAACTTCACATTTTTGACACAAAGATGTATGAGAAATTTCATGAGTTCATGCGCCTGCCGTCAAAGGTGATGTCGCGTGGTTATGAAATGGATTCTTTCTTGAACCTGGTGCGAGAGTTTGAAAATGAAGTCCGCGAAAAACTCACTCTTTTATGGTCTGATGTCCGCGCCGGTAGTCAGTCTATTCGTGAATACAACGAGAAAAAAATACGGGCTGAGAAGTACGATGAAGTATTGCCTTATCGCCTGTTTGTGATGGATAATTTCCTATCCATGTCGGGTAAGTCTGATTATTCCGATTTGTTCGATCGGATAGGAAACCTGACTCGTTATGGCAGCAATTTTATCATGCTTTTTAGGGAGACGAAAGGCAATTCC
>Ga0315907_10005642_pt1 | contig 13518 bp, 11 predicted proteins | sample LakEriMetagenome_3_FD_203525 | JGI IMG/M metagenome (GOLD analysis project Ga0315907, IMG submission 203525) | Freshwater fungal communities from buoy surface, Lake Erie, Ohio, United States - Buoy 12 MA123 | ecosystem: Environmental > Aquatic > Freshwater > Lake > Lake biofilm | place: USA...
TGTTTACAAGAAAGGCCAGGACTCAATGCTGGGGCGATTTTTCACTTGGCGAGTTCATCCTTTATGTCTTTCTGAATTAAAACATAACTTTCATAATGAAGATAAATCTAATTTAGACAATCTTCTCAATTTAGGTGGATTCCCGGAGCCTTTTTTTGAGAGGTCAGAGACCTTTGCGAAAAGATGGAGGAAAGAAAAACTAAAATTAGTTTTTCGCCAGGACATTCAAGAGCTAGAAAGCATTAAAGACATAACCCTCTTAGAGTTATTTTACCAAGCAATAACAGAGAGAGTTTCTTCTGAAGTTGCAGTTTCAAATATTGCTCGAGATCTGGAGATCGCACCAAAAACAGCAAAATCATGGCTAAATGTTTTAGAAAAGACATATGCCTTATTTATTGTAAGACCTTATGGAAAGGGAATTTCAAAGGCCATAACTAAAACGCCTAAGGTTTATCTCTTTGATAATGGAGAGGTTGTCGGAGATGAGGGGGCTAAATTTGAAAATCTTGTAGCATCTCATCTCTATAAGCGCATTCAATTTCTTGAAGATCTTTATGGTGATAAGTATGAACTTCATTACATACGTGATAAAAATGGACATGAAGTTGATTTTGTTATTTTAAAGAATAATAAACCAGCTTGTTTAATTGAAGTCAAATTAAGTGATCTCAATCGGAGTCGCTCTCTTTATTACTTTAAAGAGAGACTGAAAATCTCAAAATGTATTCAATTAACGAAATCCTCAATAAAGAGTTCAACGAAAGATGGAATTCTTTTAATATCTGCTATTGAATGGCTATCTTTGCCATTGGAGTCAGAAATTTTTTAATTTAGTTCCGTAAACTTATCATCTGTAATTGTAAAGCTTCTTTTTATTCCTCTTTCTATGAGTTTTATTTTCTTTTCGCTCAAACGATTTTGATCAAGCGGGAGCTTACGATGTCGCGGATACTGAGTTTTTACCTGAAAGCTCTCAATCATATAGACCCCATCTTCTGGATTCTTCTTTAAGGGTACTTTGAAAGTTAAATACTTCATTCCATTATCTTCTCTAATTTTTCCTGTTCTTACTCCATCCTGACTCACAATATCTAAAATTGATTTTCCATTGGGGCTACGGATGGTCGTCATGACATCATATTCACCAGCACTATCATTAAGGATTGGAATAGAGATCTCAATATTTTGATCTCCTCCTTCTTTGTTGGCCTCTGTAATGGCTTTCAATTTCATTTGATTCACCTCTAGATCGATGAGATCAAGTGAACTTCGGCCCGTTTGTATTCTTGTTTTAAGATGAGGCGTATCAACTGGTATGCTTATGTCTTGAGAGTCCTTTGCACTTTTCAAGGTCGCCTTACGGTTGATTTTCATGGAAGCAAGCTTAATTTGTGAATTTGGATATTGCTTATGAAAATAACTTTGAATGACTAAAAGATTTCCATATCGTTCGGTCAATAAGCAGGGGATTTTATCTCTTGAAGATGAAGGCTTGCAGACATGAACTGTTTTACTTTCTAATTTTGTAAACTCCCAAGCTAGATGGACGGATTCAAAATTTTCTTCGTACTTGATGGGGATTGTGACTTTAACCCCTGGATAGCCATCTATAGTAGGAAGATTTTCTAGTTTTATTTTTGAGATATCGATGTCTGGAGTTCCAGCTGCATTGAGCGACAAAAAACCATCGATGAAAACTTCGGGTATTCCTTGGGACTCATAAAATTTAGTGTTGCCGGCAAGATCAGTAAGAGAAAGCGTGCCGAGCCGATATTTCCCTGGTGCAAGTGTCTTAGGTTCTGAGACAAGTGCAGCCGAGAGGGTATAGGAGCCATCAGGTTTCTTATCAGATTTAGTTTTGATAAAGATTTGATAGTTTTTATTTTCTGTATGGGTTAGTGTGATCAGCCCAGGAGCGATCCCTGAAAGATCATCGAGCGCACCAGAAACCTCAAAATAAATGTCAGAAATTTTTGAGTTATCGTTTCGATCCTTGATATCCAATCGATAACTAGAGATAAATTCTTTTTCTAACCATGGTGGAGTCGTATCTGGAGTAGGTGAGTCGATTTTTATTTTTGCGTTTTCAGCGACAGTCGTAAAATAGGTGGCATCAGTAAAGGCGTACTTTTGTAGAAATTCATTTTTCTTGGGTGCGGTAGTGCGTAGCCTCTCGGGGAATTGAATATATCCAGAAAAGTGATCTGCAAAATCCTCTTCTGGAGATTTCATGGAATATTCAGAGATAAATCCATCACTATTGGATATGTTCTTTTTCCACCTTTCGCCATCTTTGATCCAAGAGATTTCAGAAAATTTTGTCCTGAATTCCTCCGATTGCCCATACCAAAAGGCATGACCCATTTCATGCAAAATGGTTCCTTCGCCATAAACATCAGCTTCTTTTTCCATGAGGGCAGCATCGCCGAAGATGATCTTCTCTTCATTGACAAGGTATAAGGCAGCCGCTTCTTTTTCTGGTAGCAAGGCCCCATAGCGCCATCTTGTCATTTTTTTAATTTTCATTTTGCGAAAAACTTCTTGTGGAATATCCATCAATTGCTTAAGGAGTGTGACAAGTTCCTCTGTTCTAAATTCTTCTTCCTCGTCAAAGTGTTTATCACCCGGTGAACCTCTGAGCTCCCATCCGGTTCGCTTTGAAAGCGTAGTGATGAGAGATTCCTTTGAGGCTGCATGCCTTAAAAACTGCTCCAGGACAGTATTCGTATACGTGATCTCAAACTTTTTCTAACCAGTCCAATTTGGCTGACATACTTCTTTTTCAATTTTCTCCAACTCTATCCCCAAGAGCAGATCAGGAGCATTTTTAGAAAAATAGATATGATGAGCGCTACTCAACTTCAGTGACCAGACTTTTTTCGGCCCAACAAAGTCCGTAAAATGAAAAATGAAGGGCCCTGAGATATTAAAATCTTCTGCAGTTTTTATAATCGTTCGAAGGAGTATAGGATGAGGAGTGCCTCCTTGAATCTTAAACTGAACCTTTGAAACCTCGGACTTTAAAAGTTCCTGATTGTCGCACAATTCTTTTCGGGTCATCTCGAGAGCATGAGACGGTAAAATGATAGCGATCAATATTTTTAAAATAATAAACATCTGATAATCTTATCGGAGTTTTAATTAAAATTTCTATCAAGAATGGGATTCTGCTCACAGCGGCGCAGGAGTGGCTCTCTGAGCCTTTAGAAAAAGAAATATTTTAATTGTTAATAATGGCACCAGATCCAGCTTTTAAAGTAACATATTTTTTACCTGTACTCGCGTCGTACTCAACGTCTATTGTTGCATCATTACTTAACGCCTTATATGTCTGACCCTGAAATACTTCTGTCCTTTGGTTTAAAGCAAGGCTTGACTGCGTGACACTACTACCTGCTGGCCCAGAGGCATTGTTACAAGAAATTACCGCAAAGCTGAGGGTACACAGCAAGAGAAATTTGTATATGTTCAATTAAATCCTCACTTCTTAAAAATCGATACTTGTATCAACAACGTTAGATACTTTTATAATATCACCCTCAATAGTCACAGATGCTCCTGGAGAAAATTCATTTGTTATATTCAAGAGTTTCTCGAGGTTAATATTTTGATTCGACTGGGAGATACTCAACTCAATTTTACCATCAATAGCAGTTGTCACAAGAGTTGTTGTCTCAACATTTTGCGCCAGCCCATTTCCTCCTGTCGCAATCGCATCAAAAATTACTGATAATGTTGAACGACCTGATTGTGCAAGATCTAGCTTGGATTCAACATGCGTCGTTGAAATTGAAGATATTTTATCCTGCCCCGATTGATTTCTATAAGTAGTAGTGTGTAATATGCCGCCGTTATTTTTAATTTCAGAAAGTATACTTAAATTATTTGTCGGATTGGCCTTAAATTGAATTGACCCGTTAGCAAGAAGGCTTGATTCAGTCCCAAGCAAAGAGGATTCTATTTGCGCTACATATGGATTTGTCCCTCCACTTGGGATGGATACAGAACTAAGTATTTTTCCATCATTATACATAATAATCTCTTGAGTCGCACTTCCAACAATTGATTGAACCGTTGTATTTCCCCCAGATGTGGTAGTTGTTGCGCTTGGAGTTTTGTTAACAATATTAGTAACAGTGGAACCAGATGGTGATGTGTAGCTTGATGAAATCGTATTAGAGCTACTCGAATTCGAGTTTGAATTTGATTCTACATTTATACTAAATGCAGGGAGATTTACCGAAACCGTACCGTCTGAAACACTTATGACGATATTTGAATTATTTCCAATATTGTTTGATGTCGGTGAACCTGATAATTGGCCCGTTTGATTATTGAAAGTTGCCCAGTTGGGTTTGTTTAAAATAGAAAAAGTTAGCTCATCTCCATCAACGTCATTAGCCGAGGGAGTGAAGCTGTAATTTTCAGTAGGGCTTATTGATTGTGCTGGTGAACCGCTGAGGACAGGAAGACTGTTTAAATTGTTATTAGTACCTAGAGTGATACTAGTGGAAGTAGAATTACCAGAGGGATCTGTTGCTGTGACTACAATTACATAATTCGTTTGTGGTGTTAGTTTTGTCAAAACGACAGTGTGATTTAAGCTATAATTCAAATTCCCACTCACCTTTTTCTCATTAGATCCAACAACATTAAAGCTTACATTCGTATCTGTTACCTCATTTGTATTCCAAGAGACGATTGCTTTAGTTGACTGGATGCTAGAAACTTGCAAATTGGAAATGATCGGAGGAACTGTATCTTCTGTCGATGTGGTAGAAAAATTCGATGAATATGCAGAAGCTGTATATATTAAAATTAATAGAAGATTTGTTTTAATATTCATCATATCAATTACCTTCGAATATAGTCACGTTACCTGCAACGTCTTTGACTATTACCTTAAAGCCATATGATGTATTACCTTGAAGATTAGTAAGTATGACTTGATGTTTACTCTTTTTGTTACCGTCAGATTTTTGAAGGTTTCTATTTACGCCTTCACCATAAAAAAATTGAAATTCAACAGGTTCATTAGTTTCCCACTCAAGAACTGCTCGATCCCTTGACACCTTGCTAATCTGAGGAAGTGAAATAAAAGATGGCGGTGTCGTATCAGGCATACTTCGTGTTGAAAATGATTGTATAAGACTGTGAGATGAATTTCCCGTAGAGTCTATCGATTCAATTTTAATATAATACGTTGTATTTTCTCCAAGCCCAGTAAGTTGAACATTATGCTTACTCTTCATTGTGGAGTCAGCAATTTGTAAATTTAAATTTTCAGCATTCGTTCCATACTTGATAACAGCATTTGATGGTTCATCTGTTTCCCAGTGGATAACAGCTGATTTGTGGGTAATCCCAACTATTTTAATACTTTCAGTTATTATAGGTGCTTCGATATCAGGTTGTGCCAGAGTATAAAAACTTTTCTGAATACTCAGTGTTGGTCCATTTGCAAGTCCATCAGTTGAGGAGACAGTAAAATTATATAGTGTTGCAGGGCTTAAGTTTGTAAGATGAATTTCATGCCTTTTGATAAGTTCCTCGTCTTTTACTAGGAAATAACTTGTTCCATCGTTATATGAAACCCCGCTTATTGATGGTTCATCAGTTTCCCAAATAATAGTTGCTTTCGTTTGGGAAACATTGACGACCATCGGCCCTGCAATAATAACTGGTGCTTTAGTATCAGGCTCTTGAAGTGTCGTAAATGAGATTGAAGGGCTGATAGTTGGTCCATTTCCAAGTTCATCAGTTGATTTTGCCTGAATCGAGTATGGGCTGTTTGGGTTAAGGCCCGTCAACTTCAAACTATGATTTATTTTTAGCACTGAGTTTGAGGTATATCCCGGTATCTCTGAATTAGCGGGCTCATTTGTTTTCCATTCCACAATGGCGCTATTATGTGTAATTGCTGTTACAACAGGCCCTTCAACAATAACAGGAGCTGATGTATCAGGTGTGATTTGAGTTTTGAATGATAATGTCACTGACTGTACAGGTCCATTACCCGCTTGGTCGGAAACAGAGACTCTGTAGGAATGAATCTGATTTGAGGCAAGATTATTCAATACCACTGAATGTTCTCTCTTGAACTGAGCTGTCGCTACAGATTGATCAAGACTTCCGCCTTGCCCATAGCTTACTACTGAGTTCGTAGATTCATTTGTTTGCCAAATGACAACCGCTGACGAGTCAGTAATTGAAGTAACAAGAGGTTTCCCAATGATGACTGGGGCGCCAATGTCGGGAAGAGGCAAGATTATATTTTGTAAAAAATTTGACTGTACGTTAAGCCCATTAATTGTTGTGAATGAGAAACCACTGTTTAAAGGTGGGGTAATAGTTTCAGAAGTTAATCCTTTCACGACAATAAAATTGTAGTTCCCGTTTGCATCAGATGTGGTGAATGAACTCATATATCGCGATTGCTGATAGCCATTAAAGAGACTTGCCCAATTTTTATCAGCGCTTATTTTAACTCCTGGGATTGGTACCCCGTTAGCATCAGTGGTCTTTCCAGAAATTGTTGCAAAAGGCAGATGAATGTCGACTGAGACATCTGTTGATAGATTAAGATCCTTTGCGACGTCATGTATGGTGTAATTCATAGGGGCTTGAAGAAGACTCGCATTATGATCTGTAACAGCTATTTTATAAGTCCCGGCCCCCAATCCTACTGAGAATGTTCCGTTGGAGTCAGATACAACTGTTGTCACTCCAACATTTGAAACTTGATCTATTGCATGCAATTTTACATTTGCTAGCAACTGTCCATTGCCGTCGTAGACAGTTCCACTGAGTGTTTTTTTAGAGTCAAGAATAAGATCTTCAGATCTACTTTCATTGATCGCAGCTATATTTTTAAATGTAATTGCAGCATTTGAAGTTGCAGGAGGCTCTAGCTTTATTGCATTTAATCCTTTCACGACAATAAAATTGTAGTTCCCGTTTGCATCAGATGTGGTGAATGAACTCATATATCGCGATTGCTGATAGCCATTAAAGAGACTTGCCCAATTTTTATCAGCGCTTATTTTAACTCCTGGGATTGGTACCCCGTTAGCATCAGTGGTCTTTCCAGAAATTGTTGCAAAAGGCAGATGAATGTCGACTGAGACATCTGTTGATAGATTAAGATCCTTTGCGACGTCATGTATGGTGTAATTCATAGGGGCTTGAAGAAGACTCGCATTATGATCTGTAACAGCTATTTTATAAGTCCCGGCCCCCAATCCTACTGAGAATGTTCCGTTGGAGTCAGATACAACTGTTGTCACTCCAACATTTGAAACTTGATCTATTGCATGCAATTTTACATTTGCTAGCAACTGTCCATTGCCGTCGTAGACAGTTCCACTGAGTGACTTTGATCCCGCCATCAAGATGATATTTTGAGTAACATTACTCCCTGATACAACTAAATTATTAACTGTGGATGACCCAAAACTGCTCCCAGAAGGGGCAGCGACTCCGAGGTTGTAAACATTGTCAGCAACTGTGACTGTATAAAAACCACTGGCGTTTGTTGTCACAGTTGTAAGTGCTTCAGACTCGCCGGCAATGGTTACTGTAATAGTGGCATTTGCAAGCGGTGATGGACCACCATAAACCGTTCCACTCAGAGTCGCAGACTGAGTGTGTTGGAAGGTGAGCAGAAATAAAAAGAAGACAAGAAATTTGATCATTTATGTTCTTTATTAAATTTTTGTTAATGAATTATCGGGTGGTATGAAATGGAGTTTGACTTAATTTACAAAACAAATGAAAAGAGTTGTAGTTTCAATAACTTGGGCTGTCGTGGGAAACTCAATATTAAAATTTTTTTCAAAATCTCATCAAGAGTGCCTTGCTATTTTGGCAGCTGTAATAAATTAAATTTAGCTAGGCTTTTCCCAAAAGCTCTAAAAACTGTTTCCAATACTTGAATTCATAAAAAGCAAAAAACATCACTGTGTCTTCCGTCTTAAATTTCCCAGAACCATTTTTTTCTACCTTTATTTTGAGATGGTTAAAATAAGGCATTAGGGACTGATATCGACAAGAAAAGTCGACTTTATTTGTTTTTTTTAATTACTAATATCCCATGTCGTTTTATCAAGCACAAATTGAAAATCTGTCCGCGTCTGATCTTTCCATTTAAATCCGAAATGAAGATCAATGACTTGTAGGCAAGCAAACGGAAAGGGCATAGTCATTTCAATTCTCATGGTTTTTCTTAGGGGATCTGTCATGACATTCATAACATCGCTAGGGAATAAAAATTTATCAGACTCCCAATTAAAAAGTGACGATGTCACTTCGACTCTTGCTAAGGATCGCTGAATTTTTTCACTCAATTCTCCTACGGTTATTTCAATACTCCAAATCGCCATTTTATCATTCGATAAAGGAATTCCAGTTCGCATTGTGAGTTCAATAAGTCGTGCAATTTCTTGGGAGGATAGATGGGCGTTAATAGCTTTTGAGGCGAGCTTAGTTTCATTCAGTCGGTTATAGTAATTGGCCACTCTCTTTCGATAAAGGGAGCAGCTGGGCGCTCCCTCTTCAAACGTTGTGGTCCATGATCCATCAGATGCATATGCTTGTGATAAGAAGATGAGTCCTAAGAAAATGATTAATTTTTTCATTGAATTATCCTTTAAATCCCATGACTCCACTAAAACGAACTGGTCTTCTTTCTATGACCTTTTCTTCTGCCCAGTGATCATTTCTTTTAATGTATTCCTCCGTCGCTGAGGATCCACCAAAAATAGATTGGGCAACATCTAGAATAATCGCTCCTGCCTGACAGTAGGTATCCGGACATTTTCTTAAAGCTTCTGCAGCGGTTTGAGCGCCGCTAACTCCTGGCGTTGGCATATTTGCTAGGGTGGGGTTATAACCCAATGTAGTGACGGAGATGTTGTCAAAGACTTCTTTCATAAGCCTTAGCTTAATGTTAAGAGCCGTTTCAGTTTTTGCCTGTTCACAGATTCTTTCGTCATCGCACTCCATTTCAAATTTAAAGTAACTGTCCGACTCATTTTTTTCTATCAATTTCGATGTTGAGCTGGTCTTAAAAAGACCTCCAGATGTCGAATTCTTTTTAATTTTACTGGCCAGAGTAGAAAGGTTGTAAGAAGCCGTATACTTATAAGTGGCTTCAAGATCATACTCATAGATCACATTCGGTGTGATAAGACCTGCAAGATTTTTAAGTTTTAATTTCTTTGGAAAATCTTGAGTAAAGGGATCCTGCAAGGGACAAGCACCAAAAAGACTTAAGTCTAGGCGCCCATTGAACGAACCCACACCATCTAGATCATTTGCTGGTACTGGAATTGATTTATTGAAAGCAATCTTCATACTAGGATCGACTTTCTCTACTTCATTCCAAGCTAGTTTTACATTCTTAATTACAACGGGGGAGAAATGAATGGAGACATGACTATTAAGCTCCTGATAAGCAATGAGATTCTCACTAATCGCCATGGAAAAATTCATTTCGATGGAAGCTCCTTGAGAGTTTGATAAATCAGAATACTGCTCCAGTGTCAAAGACCTAAGGTCATAAAGCCTTTTAATCTCTTCCATATTTTCTGTTGATTTAAGGGCCTGGTTAATCTCTTTATTAAGTTGTTTGAGATTTTTATTGAATGAATCAACTTCTTTACATCTTTTTAGATTACCAGAAGTATGACCCACGATGGTCGTCACCCCGCTGGCCGGCGGCATAACGAATGCCGTCTTACAATCAGAACTCATGAAAAAGCCTGAGCTTCCCACCGGGTTTTGAATGTCTTTGGCCACTGAGCAGTTTGATGAATAAATAGGCCCAGCAAAAGCATAATTTGACCCAATAAAAATTCCTATCAAAAATATCTTTTTCATATTAAACCCTTTTTTAAAATTTTTCTCGCCATTAAGTTCCAATTCTTGTTTGATCCATTTTTGGCATATTGATACTCTATGTTGATGATCTTGAGCGCACTTATGTTTTTAATATCCAAGCATTCATTCCCGGTTACTCCGATCGCCACAAATTGAGCATCATCATGTTCTAGATTTCTAAATTCATTTAGATTCCCCTCATAATCCTCGAAGCAATGAGATAGTTTATCAGCGAATTCTTTTTCTTTAGAGGTATAACTCATTTCAGAGTTATTCGATTCCTTTCCTTGGTTCGGATTTGTTGATCCGCCATTATTTTGTCCTCCACAAGATTGCATAAGGATTATGAGAACAATAAACACTAAAAGTTGTATTAAATGATTTCTCATAAATTAACCTCTGAAGACGAGAATAGGTGATCCACTAAATGTTTCCAGATCTCGCTTCATCATTATTTCTGTTGGAATGACATACTCAAAAGTTTTCTTCCAGCTCGTTTCAATATTTATGATATCTAGATCTTGCTTTTCAGTGTCTTTAATTCCCATGATGTTTTCTTTGAGAGCATTGTAGAGGAAACCAAGGCGTCCGCTTGATCTATTGATAATTGATCTGTCAAATTTCATTTCGGCCAAGTTCCAACCCAGGAGGACTAATTCATGAGATCTTAAATCTGTGCCAGTTAGTGATGAATTCAGTTCTATTCTATCTCTCCAAAAGCCACGGTAAACCTCTGCAAAACGATCTTTGTTGATCCAGGATTTTCTATCCGGCAAACCTTTCTCATGGCGGATGGACTTATTTAAACTTAATTGCGCTTTGCCAGAAGCGAGATCACAGGCAATGCCATTATGCTCAGATAGGTCAACAGTAACTGTTTCAGCAGTTTGTTGCCTTAGTGCAAGTTCGATCATCGAGACTAATTTTGCTTCCGGGCCGTTTTGATATCGCCCTAGTTCATAGGCGTAGGTCCATGGAAATTTACTTCCTGATAGGATTTCGACTTTCTCATTCTCTATTTGAAAAGGATTTTCAAACTGAATAGATTTTTTTTCCTCTCCACTTGCAAGGGAAAAAGAAAAATTTTGAGGCAATGTTCCTTTTGATACAAGGAGCTGTACCTTGAAAGAATTTTTAAAAACCAATGATTCTTCACAGAGAGTTTTGAGATCTTTTTCTTTTGTTTCAATTTGAATTATAACTTGCTCAGGAATTCTTAGCCTATTCACACTCACAAGTCTTATTTTACCATCTGGTAGAGATGCAACATCAAGATTCATGGAGGTATTTTGAATTTTAACTGTTTCTACTTGAATCAAATTCATATCCTTAATTAGTTTTGTCCAATTCGTTTCAGCTGCTTGTACCGAAAGAGAAAAAGTTAAACCAAGGATTAGAGATTTTAGTTTTATTTTGTTTTTCATATATTTCCTTATTGCATGCTAAATGTTGAATTGTGTTTTACAGTTGTCGTTTGATTTGATTCAAAAACAACTTTATTGCTTATGGTGGATGTATCAGTCACGTCTTTTAAAAAATTTGAAATACCTGCATGATTCACTGTCACATAAATTGGACTCGTATTGCAGCTTTTAGAACTCTTAAACCAATTAGACTTACTTTTACATGTTGTTTGGTAACCACCAATTTCGGATGAAGTTCGTGCTGCGATCTCTTTTGCTTTTTCAGCAGGTACTTTTTCTAATAAATTAAGTTTTGTCAGTTTTGATTCAACAGCATCCATGTACTCACTGATAAATTTTCCAATCAAAAGACCAAGAGTTCCAACCTCTTTTTCAGCATCTTCTTCTCCTTGTCCAAGAAGTATTTGTGAAAGATCAAATTCGAGACCTTTATCATCGACTTGGATCTCAAGACCGTTAATCACGTCCCCTTCAATAAGTTGTCCAAAAAATTCATCTCTAGTATAGACAGTGTTCACAATATTACTTCTCATTGAGGCGAGGAAATCTTTGGTGGATAGATGATAATTCATAAAAAGTCTTATACCTGCTTGCACAGGCACTTGGTAGGCCATGTTGATGGCAACCGCGGAATCAAATATTGTTTTTAGATTTTGATCTTGATCAAGGTATGACATTTTTTGATTGAATACATTTGAGCAATATGTTGTTGCTGAAAGATCTACAACTCCACTCATTGACCCATTCATTTCAACGAGATGGGCATCTCCATCGAATTCATTTTTCTCATTTTCTTGGGGGTTATATTTTATCCCAGGGAAACTGACTTTTAATGTACTTCTGCCTTCTGGTTCTATTTCATTATCTTTAGGCGAAATGGCGAGAATGGATTTTGTAATGTGTGCTGGTACGAACCGAGTAGGCACTACGGACCCATTAGTGCCTACAATACCCCTGTTTGCTTCTTGGAAAGCACTTACTTCGCTCATGATATCTGTCTCGACTCTTATTTGAGCACGTACAGCATGAATATTTGAAAAGCGACTAAGTGAATCTTTTTTATTTTTTTCTAAGACTTCAAGCTGACTAGAAAAATACTTTATTTTTTCACTAGTGATTCTCATTGTGTTTTCGTCGCTTAGATCTTTGAGTTGTTTATTAAGCTCAAAGATGTATGTTCTCAATTCTTTCATCGCCGGCTTCATTTCCTGCAACATTTCAAATGTGTCTGAGTATTCATTACAGATTCGGGTATCTACTAAGAGGTAAGGTTTCAAAACAGTTTTTGCCATTTTTGTAGATGGTAGGATATAGGCCGTCTGGCAATCCTGGCTGAAATATACCTGAGAGCGATTTTTACCTGATGGGACGATCACCTCACAGGCGTTTCTTGGTTTTAGGACGGGAAACTGGCCGTCGGCCGGGCCTGTTTGTGCAAAAATGGGCGAGGATAAATTGACTAGCGTTAATAGGATCAGTTCTTTTTTCATATAATTCTCCATTGATTTTTTTTACCAAGAGCCAGGATGGGTCATCCACCACCACCAGGCCCTGATTCTGTATTTATAGGGATGATTACGAATAAAATCTTCAAGTTCTGTTCCGCAGCTGATCCAATAGACAGGAGACTCACTATTTCTTTCACTCTCACTGTTGTAACCAACTTCTAGGGCTTCATAAGTGTGGTTATCCTTTTTAAAAATTTCCAAGTCCCATCTTTCAAATCGGCCCGAATCTTGATCTTCGTTCCAGTCGCGGAAGCGAAAGGCAAAAATTTGGTTGTTATTAAAAATGATTTGTTTGCTATATTTATTTTTAAATTCATTAACGTAGAAGGGGATGTATCTTTGAAATCCGTTTTTTGTGATGAGCATATCGCCGACTAAATAATTCTTTTCATCATCCTCAGTCGCTTGATTTGAATCACAAAGATGTAATTCAACTTGGCAACTTCCTACCTGGTGTTTTCCTTCTAGATCACGAAGAAAATTAAAGGCTTCAGCAACATGGTGATTATTTTTTATAACTTCTGGACACGGGCCCAGACCAGCGTGTGCACTCAAAATTGAAAAAATGAGCAGCAGAAGTGGTAATGTTTTAAAAATCATGACTGACCAACCTTTCTTGGAAAAACATTTATGACTTCCAAAGCAAAGGATCTGCCACTTTGACTTTTTTAGTTAACTATCAGAATGGAATGGTTATTTCGGGG
>Ga0315907_10005645_pt1 | contig 13516 bp, 12 predicted proteins | sample LakEriMetagenome_3_FD_203525 | JGI IMG/M metagenome (GOLD analysis project Ga0315907, IMG submission 203525) | Freshwater fungal communities from buoy surface, Lake Erie, Ohio, United States - Buoy 12 MA123 | ecosystem: Environmental > Aquatic > Freshwater > Lake > Lake biofilm | place: USA...
CGGTTCTTCAGGAACTAATGGCACCTCAGGTACATCAGGTTCTTCAGGAACATCAGGATCGAGTGGTTCATCTGGAACATCGGGATCGAGTGGTTCATCTGGAACATCAGGATCGAGCGGTTCTTCAGGAACTAATGGCACTTCAGGCACATCGGGTTCTTCAGGTACATCAGGATCTAGTGGTTCTTCAGGACTTGGAACGATTAACAATAATACAAACAACTATGTATTAACGGCTACAGGTACTGCGGGAACCATAAATGGTGAAGTTAATTTCACTTTTGATGGAACCACTGCATACATCAACGGAGCACTTGGTGTTGGTACTGCAACTCCAGTTACGGTTGGATTGATTAGAGCGACAAATGACGTTGTGGCATATTACGGATCTGATAGAAGATTGAAAGAGAATATCAAACCGATAAACAACTCAATCGAGAAAATCAAACAAATCGGAGGATACGAATATGATTGGATTCCAATGGAAGGTATTCACGAAAATGAAGGTCATGATGTCGGTGTAATTGCTCAAGAAATCGAAAAAATCTTACCTGAGATTGTTACAAGGAGAGAAAATGGATATTTGGCAGTCAAGTATGAAAGAATTGTAGCTCTTCTGATTGAATGTGTTAAAGACCAACAAAATCAAATCGACGAGTTGAAGAATAAATTGGATAATATACAATAATACAAATTTCCCCTCGAACATATTTATTTACAAAAAAAACTAAATAAATTTTGTTCGGGGGGAATATAAAACAATTATAAAATGGGGTTTACACCAAACACAGGAAATGAAATTTCTATTGCATGCGTTTATCAGGCTTTTGGATTGACACCTTCTCCTGGTTCTAATATCGGATTGAATTCTACTTTAGGTGTAAACCGACAGCCACCACAAGCATCAGGTGTAACCGCTATTTCTGCAGGTGCTGTAACCACCCTTTCATCTGATATGGGAGGTTTAGATACTCCACAAAATTATTGCTGTACTCTTACATTTTGGGCTTCTGGCTCGAATAGTGCGGGATATAGTACATCTACCGCAGCATGTCAAGCAGTTGGGGCTTATCCTGTGACAGCTTATTTCACAGGTTCTTGTCCAACCAATTGGTCAACAGCAGTGACCAACTCGAAAATAATTTACTTGGAATCTGACTATTCTCCAGCCTTTACGACCGCATCGGGTTGGTACAAGACTGTGTCAGGAGCAAATACAGGTCAAGTTTTCCAAGTCAACGGCTCGGGTGTACCTATCAACCTGACGAACTGTTAAGTTTAGTTCTTTGTTAATCTTTAAAATGTTTTGAATTCATTGTATCTTTTTATCCAAAGGATAATTTATGAAATTCAAACACAAAAAATTTTTATCGGAATATGAACTCAAAAATGTAACTTGGGTTGGTATTGAGTATGACAGAGAAAAGTTAATTAATTTTTTTGATAGATACAATGAGTTAAAACACCTATCAAGTACTAATGACGTTATAGAAGAAATTAGTATTATGGATAAAATTTTGGAATCTCATAATGTAGAAAACTTAGAAAAATTGTTAAGTAATGATTTTGAGTACTGTCGATGGGCAACAATTGAAAACTTATCAAGAAAAGCATCCATTGAAATACTTTTAGATGGAAAATACTCCAAAGAAACTTTCACAATTGTTAGTAACTTACCTGTAGTTGATTTTAAATTGATAATGAACCGAACCAAGGAACTTATTAGAAATATCAATAATGCGGCTAATGACGCTGAGATGGACGTATCTGCAATTCCAGGTGTAAAATGAGTATTTTTAAGAATACAATTTGGGATGGTGCATCAACTTCAGTATCAATATTAGTCCCAACAAGAGATACTGTTTATTCTCATTTTGCCTGCTCCCTTACTAACTTAGTAAAAACGTCGGTTCAAATGGGAATAGATGTCAATATTTTTTTCAATGCCTCAACAATTTTAATTAATCAGAGAGAACAACTTATCGACCAAGCGACTCAAATTAAGTCTGAGTGGGTATTGTGGTTAGACAGCGATATGGTATTTCCATCCACAACATTATTAAGATTATTATCTCACAATCAAAATATTGTTGCTTGTAATTATATGAAAAGGTCTCACCCATTCAAAACAGTGGCATTCACGAACATCAAAAATTGGGAAAGTTGGGTTCCATTACAAACTCAAGATGAATTAATGACAGTAGAAGCAATTGGAATGGGTTGTGTGTTGATGAAAACATCATTATTCAGTCAATTACCAAAACCCTTTTTTGAATATACCTATGATAATGAAACGAAAGATTGGGTTGGTGAAGATTTTACGTTATTCAAAAAGTTTAATAACTTGGGATACGAGGTAAAAGTTGATACTAATTTGAGTAATGAAATTTATCACATCGGAAGTTATGCTTTTGGTAAAAATGCCCCCGCAAATATTGAAAAGAAAAATAATAAATAGATAATCTTTCACATGATTACAAATCAGGAGTTTATTGAAAAGTTCATCACAACAAATGATGGTGAAGTAGTACCTTATCTTTGGTCTCATGGTGCAACCAAATTTCATTTGGGGGATGGTATAATTGTATATTCATTAATACAACACATGAGGTCAAAAGTATGTGTTTGTATTGGGTCTGGAGGAGGATTTATTCCTAGAATAATGACTCAAGCAAGAGTTGATTTATACAATCAAAAAATTTTCGATGGAAATCCTGATTTCAATTGGGGGGATATTGGAGCGACATACTTAGTCGACGCTTGTAATGGCGTTGGAGGCCCAAATGACCTCGAAGATGAAACTTCATTATTCAGAAATAAATTTTATCCCCGTTTAATAAAATCAACTTCGGTTGATGCCTATTACGATTTTTTTGTACGACAAGATATAAAAATAGATTTATTGTTTATAGATGGGGACCATTCATACGAAGGGGTAAAAAAAGACTTTGAACTTTATTCTCAACTCTTAACAGAGAATGGGGTTATTGTTTTACATGATACTGATGATGAATACGAGAAAACTTTGATTGTATCAGAAGACTCAAAAAAAGATTATCATCGGTTCGATGGACCATCGAAACTCGTTTCAGAATTGGAGCAAAGCCAAGAATGGAACTTGATAAAATTACATAATTTCCGTATATTGAAGGATAAACCTTCTTCGAGCGGGATTACAATTATTAATAAAAAAAGATGAAAGTATTAATTACAGGAGTTGCTGGTCTTTTAGGTTCAAGACTTGCCGATTGGATAATCGATAATATAAAAGATGTTGAAGTTATTGGTGTTGATGATTTATCAGGTGGATATAAAGAAAATATTAATGATTTAGTGAAGTTTTATCAAATTGATTGTAAATCTGATGAACTGAAAGATATATTCCAAAAATACAAACCCGATTATGTGTATCATCTTGCAGCTTATGCTGCTGAAGGATTGTCTCCATTTATAAGAAAGTATAACTATGAAAACAATTTAGTTTCTACTGCAAATGTAATCAATGAATGTATTAAAAATGATGTCAAAAGATTAATATTTACATCAACTTTAGCAGTTTATGGACATGGATATATTGGTCTTTTTGATGAAATTCAAACACCAAAACCAATCGATCCTTACGGTGTGGCAAAGTATGGATGTGAAATGGATATTCAAATTGCAGGAGAACAACACGGATTAGATTGGACAATTATACGTCCCCATAATGTTTATGGAATAAAACAGAACATTTGGGATAAATACAGAAATGTTCTTGGGATTTGGATGTATCAACATCTCAATGGATTACCTATGACTATTTTTGGGGATGGAGAACAGACCAGAGCCTTTTCATTCATTGATGATTCTTTGGAACCATTGTGGAATGCGGCAATCCGACCTGAAGCATCAAAACAAATCATCAACTTGGGTGGGATTGAAGAAATTTCAATCAAAGAAGCTTCCGAAATTATGAGAGAAGTGATTGGGGCAGGTGAAGTTGTTTATTTGGAAGGAAGACATGAAGTAAAACATTCAATCCCAACATATCAAAAATCAATCGATATATTAGGATTCGAATACAAAACGTCTATGAAAGAGGGTCTCACAATTATGTGGGAGTGGGCACAAAAACAACCAATGAGAGAAAGATTTGTTTGGAGTGAATATGAAATAGATAAGGGAATTTATAGTTTTTGGAAAAAATGATAAGATTAGTCACAGTCATAGGACATGGAGTCAACTTACTCCCACATTTTATTAATCATTATCAGAAATATGTTAATGAAATTCATGTTGTTTGTTATAATTCAGATTTACATCCCAACATAAGTGATGAAGTAAAAAGTATTATTTCAGATTATGAAAACATTTATGTTGTTAAGGAAGTTTACCATCATAATTTCGATTGGGAGATGGTCACAAACTTGTATAATGAGGCTAAATTAAGATACAAAAATGATTGGTGGGTTGTCGCAGACATTGATGAATTTCATTTATACCCGAAAGACAATCTTCATAGGTTAATTTTGGATTGTGAATTGAACGGATGGGATATTGTTAGAGGGGGGTTCATTGATAGAATTGGAAATGATGGAACTTTTCCAAAAATAAAAAATGATGGGAGTATTTGGAAACAGTTTCCTGTCATGGGGTTTTTTAGACACCCAATGAGTGAGGCTTGTCCAAACAAAATTTGTGTGATGAGAGGTTGGGTACAAGTTACGAATGGTCAACACTATGCAAAAATAGATGGACATACAACTTGGAAATGGCAAGGTTGGAGTCATCCTTTAATTGCACCATTCAATACTCATTCAGTTCAAGTACATCACTTCAAATGGGATGAAACTTCCATTGAAAGAATAAAAAGAGTTGCGGACACCAATAAAGATTATTCATACTCAGATGAGTACATGAAAATGTACAAAGAGTTGGAAAAATCAAATTTTTTGATAGATTTAAATAATGAAGAATTCATGATTGAAATTTCTGAAGGACGTGATGAGTTCAATAGATACAGAAAATGGAATAGTTTAATAAAAAAAATAGTTTTGATATGACAGAGTTAGATAAAGAAAAAGAAAAAATGTTGTTGGAACAACGAAAAGTTAAGGCTTTGGAAAAAATTGCAAACACTTTGGATGCTTTAACTGTTTGGGTTGAAGAAATTGAAAAACAAGAATGGAGTGACCGTATCCAATATTACCTTGCCGAATGGCACAATAGTATAAAATCAAAAGAGAATAACGTAGATGAATGACCATAAGTTAGGAATAGTAGTACCTTATCGAGATAGATATTTTGATTTGATTGAGTTTAAAAAACACATGACAGAATATCTATCTGATAAAAATATTGACTATCACCTAATTGTAGTTGAACAAGATAATGAACATAGTTTCAATAGAGGAAAACTATTGAATATAGGAACTCTTTATGCTAAGAAATTGAAGTGTGACTATGTTGTTTTCCATGATTTGGATATGTTGCCTCAAGATGTTGATTACTCATACAGTGATGTACCTCTTCATTTGGCAACAAACCTGATTGGGACTGAAGATTTCAACAGAATTGTTTTTGACCAATACTTTGGAGGGGTTACACTCTTTCCTATCGAATTGTTTGAAAGAGTAAACGGATATTCAAATAACTATTGGGGATGGGGTTATGAAGATGATGATTTATTACATAGATGTAATCACTTCCAAGTCCCATTAGATAGTAAACAAATCAGATTGGACGGAGGAAATACTGCTGCTTTAAGATTTAATGGAAAAAATGCGTACGTAAAATCTGCAAATATTTTTGATTTCGTAAATCAAACTAGTTTCAATCCAAATGGTAAATTAACTATTTTTGTTTCTTTCTGTCCTGATGATTTAGAATTGGACAAAGACAAAGACGAAGATATTATGTCAGTTTTTTCCATTCCAGGTTATGACTGTACTATCACTTACAATTCATACAGAAGGTACACATTCCAAATTTTTACTGACAACAAACGAGTAGTCTTTATCCATAGCGACATACTACCCAACTTCAAAACTAATATTACAATCACAATCGACAGGGATGAAAAACAATTTTCAATGTATCAAAATGGGAAACTCGTGGGTACAAAAAGAATTGGAACTTTTTATGATTATTCAAAAGAACCTCATTTTTATTTAGGTTGTGGAAATCCTCACCGAGAAAAAGACAATAACTATTTCAAAGGTACAATAAGTTCATTCGCAGTTTTCAATGATATTTTGGAAGAAGATGAGATTGAAGAAATATCTCGAAATCAATTCTTTGGATTGTGTCAAAACTTTGGGAACTACAAATCGGATTACAAATTAATATCCTATTTCGATGCAAAATTTATAAAGGGATATCAACTAATAGATTTGAGCGAAAGAAAAAATAATGGGTGGATTTATAACTGTGAGATAGTTGGAATTACATACGACAAATATAAAGAAATAAAAATTCCATTTAGAAGACAATCCACTTTCAAACTATTACCCCATGAGGAGAATGGTTATGAGAATGGAGGATGGAAAAACCAAACCACGAGGTTTAATCAGTTAAGGTTCCACAATGAAGTTTTGACTGAAGGGGCAAAAATCGAAAGTGATGGGCTTTCAACATGTAAATTTAGAGAATTCGGTAAAGAAACCGTTGATAATATCATTCATATAAACGTAGGAATATGAAACCAAAATTGGGGATTTGTATACCATATAGAAATAGAAAAGAACATCTTGAGGAGTTAATACCTCGATTGACCGAACATTTAAATAAACTTGATATTCCTCATAAATTTTATGTGGGTCATCAAGTGGATAAAAAACTTTTTAATAGAGGTGCGATGAAAAACATCGCAGCTTACCATGCCTTCGAGGATGGTTGTGATTACATCGCTTGGCATGACGTTGATATGGTTCCTCATGATGATAGTTGTGATTATTCTTACCCAACTGAGTTTCCTATTCATATTGCAACAAAGTTGTCCAAGTATGGGTATAAACTTGGATATGAGCAATATTTTGGTGGAGTGGTACTCTTCACAAAAGACCAAGTCTTAAAAACCAATGGTTATTCAAACGACTATTGGGACTGGGGTCAAGAAGACGATGATTTATTTTGGAGAGCGTATTTTGAAGGTCTCACAACTTACAAAGTGTTCAAAAAATATGAGAATAGAAAAGTTGCTCAGTTCAATGGAAATGATTCTTATTTAGCGTTTAAAAGTAGTAGAGAAATAAGTTCTTGTTTTCACCAAGATCATACCATATCAATATTATTTAGTGCGGATCAACAACCCGATAAAGTTCCGATTTGGTTAGTCGGAGACGAAGAACGAAAATTCGTAGAATACCCATTATTGAGAAAAGATGGTAGTTTCAATTGGGGAATTTCATTCAACAATTCTAGAGCGATTTCATCCATAGTTTATGATAGAGACAGTAATCATCACTACAATTACGCTAAACGATATGAAAATGAATGGACATGGGTTACTCTAACTTATGATTCAGAGAATGGGGATTATTACCTATATGTTAATGATGAATTGAATTACAATATGAATGGAGTTAAAGAAAACAAACCCTTACATATTGAAAAAAAATTAAAAATACACGATTCAATCAAACCAATTTTACTAGGTGTTTGTAGTCATACTGCAGTTTTTCTAAAAGGAAAAATAGCCGAGGTTAAAATTTCCAAAAAGTTTTCAACAAATATAAATGAAGTTTTCGAAAGTAATGATGACTTGGTTCTTCATTATAATTTCGATTTGTCAGACAAAGATTTGGTAAATGATTATGAATTCTATAACAATAATACTATATTTGTAAATGAAGATATTGAAGTTAAGGATATTATTCTCCCTTATCGTAGAGAAGGATCATTTGATTGTATCTACCATGTTGATGAAGGTTTTGTGAATGGTAAATGGGCAAAAGGAGAAACCACTGCAAGAAACGAGAAACGGTTTGTAACTGAAATGCAACAAAATAAAATTGAGTACAAAGATGAAGGATATAATAAAATAATGGATGTTACTGAGTTAATTGATATTAATGAATCATTATACCCGAACACAAGGTTTATAAATGTAAAAATGAAGTAATGAAAATAGAATATGAACAACCTTGGTTTTTGAACCCTAAAATCGGGCAATCTTCGGCTAATATTATAATGAATTCATCATATACTATTAGTTTATCATTCTCCATTGGTGAAGATTATAAAAAAGATGATAAAGTAGGGTTTTTTGGAGTACCAGGTAAAAATTTCGGAGTGAGTTACGATTGTACAAAACAACTATTACTTTTTGAATTTTGGACAAAAGATTATGAAGGTAATCCTGTGTTCAATCATCAAACTTATGAAGTTTACTTCGAAAATATTTTTGGTAAGGAAATTAATATTACATTAAGTTATAATGGTTCAGAGTATAGAATTTTCTTCAACTTTAAACACTTGGGGTCAATCAAATGTGATTATCCTTTAGTGGATGATTACATTAATGAACCTTTATACATTGGGTGTCAGAACATTGACAGCGTCAATGTTGACCACAGAAAATTGACTGAAATGGATGTATTTCATTTCTCAGTTTTCGAAACAACCTTTCCGATAAATTTAATCAAAACATTTGTAAACCAAACAAATCGTGATTCTGAACTTTTTGATGACACCCTTTTGTGTGTTTTTGATTTTGAAGACAAAACTGGATCGGAGCACATAATACATGATGAATATAAGAAAAAGTATTTCCTGAAGAAAAAAAATACAAGTTCAGCTCAAGGATTTGAAGATGTTAAAAATAAATTAGATAATGTAGGATGTGGTTTTTGTCTGGCGAAATGGACTCAGGTGACCATGCATTTACATAATGGTACGACCCATTCTTGCCACCATCCCGAACCACATAAAGTCTCTTTAGATGAAATAGCAACTAATCCTACTGCACTTCATAATAGTAAAATCAAAAAACAAGCTCGAAAAGAAATGTTGGAAAACGAACGTCCGAGCGAGTGTTCGTATTGTTGGAACGTTGAGGACAATTCTAATTCATTTTCCGACAGAGTTTTCAAATCTTCAGAGCCTTGGTCTGAACCATTCTTCGATGAGATTTCAAAGTCAGATTGGGATGCGGACTACAACCCTAAGTACGTAGAAGTTAGTTTTTCAAACACTTGTAATTTCAAATGTGCCTATTGTGGGCCAGAGTATTCGTCCAAGTGGATGGAAGAGATTAATGATTATGGTCCATACCAACTTTCAACCTTTGAATACAATGGGATAAAAAGGATGGAGGAACGTGATTCTAAGCCATATAAAAATTCTGAAAATAACCCTTATGTAGAAAGTTTTTGGGAATGGTTTCCTGATCTTTACCAAAGTATGGATACTTTTAGAATCACTGGAGGAGAACCTTTATTGTCAAAAGATACATGGAAAGTTTTGGATTTTATTTTGGAAAGTAAAGAACCGAATAGAAACCTAAAATTTTCTATAAATAGTAATTTAGGTGTACCAGATAATTTGATTGATAAACTAATAGAAAAATTAGATAAAATAATTAATCAAAATTTGGTTAAAGAAATAATCATATTCACTTCATGTGATGGGTATGGAATACAATCTGAATATACTCGTTATGGGATGAATTTTGAAAAGTTATTCCAAAATATTGATAAAATACTGGGTAAACTACCGACAGTCACTATTGTAATAATGTCGACTTTTAATATTTTCAGCGTTTTTTCTTATGAATCACTGATAAAAAAAGTTTATGAGTTGAAAATAAAACATTACAATCCCGACAGATATTGGAGTTCGGCATTGATTTTAGATACTTCATATCTACGACAACCATCTTTTATGAGTTTCAGATTGTTAAAAGGATATATCAGTGAAGAATATTTTGATAGATGGATAAAATTCATGAAATTCAATTCAACCTATAGAAGTTTAAATTTTTTACAAGTTCAAACTGTAACTGATGTTGGATTTTCTATACAGGAAATTGAAAAAGTTTCTAGATTACGAGATATTTTTATCTCAGACAAAAATGTGGATGATTCTACTTTTACACAACATAAAGAAGATTTAAACAATTTTGTTAAACAATATGAAAAACGAAGGGGGTTGAAAGTTTTAGAAATTTATCCTGAAATGAAGTCTTTTTTTGAACAAATTGAAAATGAAAATTAACTATAGAGAACCATATTGGATTAAGTTTGAATGGGATGTTAAGGAACATACGGACAATCAGTTCGTAACCAATTATAATAAACACACCAACAATGAATTTGTCGACTTTTTTCATAACAAATCATTTGTAATCAGTTGTAATTTCAAAATTGAAAAAGAATACAAAAAAGATGAAATATCGATGGTTTATGGGAAACCTGGAAAACCCATGGGTCTTACATATAATGCTTCGAACGGAATCTGTGCATTTGAATATTGGGTCACAAACAAAGGAAATGATGAATTCAAATACTTCCATGTAAAAAATGTTGGATTTGAAGATGTTGAAAATGGAGTGACAATAACGATTATCAAGAAAAAAAATATGTTGTTTGCTTACAAAAATTTTAAAGAGGTAAATAAGATGGAAATAGAGGGTGATTTTGTTGAAGACTATAAAATTCCTGAACTGTTTTTAGGATGTGCAAGCCCTCAAGCGTGGGAAGAAAAACATAGATATTTCTGTGAAGTTGATTATAATTTTTTTACCATGGTAAAGAATTTAAGTAATATCGAAGAAGTGAAATTGATTCACAATTCTGAAAATGAAAAGTTAATAAACAGTAATTACTATAGTAATATTCTTTGTCTATATAATTTCAAAACAATCAATAATATTGGGATAGTCTATGACGATTCCAAAAATACTAATTTTTTAGAACGAGTACCTAACGAGTTTATTTTATAATCAAACAGAAAAAAAAATGTCAGAGCAATTAGCAAATTGGAGAGATAAAAATTTAAATTCTATTAGCTGTAGTTTTTGTGCTGCAAAATGGTACAACGTCAGTCTACACTTGGGTCACGGGTTTACAAATTCTTGTCATCTACCATTACCACATCCAATTGATTTGGAAAAAATAAAAACAAATCCTTCAGCGTTACACAATACTGACTTCAAAAAAGAAATCAGAAAAATGATGTTGGAAGGCGCAAAACCTGCAGAATGTTCTTATTGTTGGAAAATTGAAGACATCGGTAGAAATAACATTTCTGACCGTGTCTATAAAAGCCAAATATATACCGAAAAAGAAATTGCTGCATTGAAAGACTTACCATGGGATGCGGATATTACACCAAAAACAATCGAGGTGAGTTTTGACCGAACATGCAATTTTGCTTGTTCTTACTGTAATTCAGGTTATTCAACTACGTGGGGTAAAGACATAAAAAAGAATGGACCTTATCAAAAATTCAAAACTAGTAGTGCTGGTGCGTATTATGCTGATGGATCATGGTCTGAAATTTATGGTAAACATAATGAAAATAACCCATACGTTGCCGCTTTCTTAGAATGGTGGCCTGAACTAACCAAAACCCTACAGGAAATTAGAGTTACTGGAGGGGAACCGACCCTGAGTCGTAACTTTTGGCAGTTTATGGAGGAAGTTAAAAAATATCCATCACCTAGTTTAAGAGTTGCAATCAATTCTAATTTGGGGGTAAGTCAAGAAACTATTGATAAGTTGATAAATGTGACTCATGAAATCAAGGTTAAAGAGTTTGATATATACACTAGTTGCGAAGCGTATGGAGCACAGGCAGAATATATTCGTGATGGTTTGAATTACGAAGTTTGGAGAAACAATTTGGTACAAGTAATCGAAAAGGCGAATATAAGACAAGTTGTTATAATGATGACAATCAATAGTTTATGTTTGTTCAGTATCACTGAATTTTTGGATGATATGTTGACACTCAAAGCAAAGTATGGATGGAATAAACCAATTGTTGATTTCAATATTCTAAGATGGCCTGCGTTTATGTCTCCATTAACTTTACCTGATGACATCAAACAAGATTTACATGGTAAATTATCAATGTGGTGGAGAAAAAATAAAAAAAATCCATTAATCAACATGTACGAAGGAGCACAAATCCAAAGACTTGTTGATTACATCGAAGTTGTCAACAGGGGTCATAATACCACTGAAATGGATTTGGAATTACAATTCCACGATTTTAAAAGTTTTTACAGTCAACATGATAAAAGGAGAAACAAAAATTTCGTTAAAACCTTTCCTGAGTTGGAAGAATGGTATAATTCGATTAAAGTTGACCAATCAATACCTGACGTAAGAATGACAGACGGGAGAATCACACACTTCGAACCTGGTGAATACGTTTCAGATAAACAAAATTACAATTTAGATGGAGACAAATCATAAAGTATATTGTTCTCTTGAAGACTGGGACACTGTTTTAGATTATTATAGACCAAATGGAGCATCAAAATCTTGGTATTTGAGAGAGACTGGAGTATTCGATTACCCCAAAATGTGGGGGGTTTGGAATTTATTCGATATAGAAAATGGAAATAAACCATTTGGTCACGATGTAATTGTTGAAAATATTACTCCGAGATATAATGATAATATAGTTTTTCAAACCAAAGAAGAAATAAATGGGAAAGACCATTTGTATATAATTAATATTTTTGATAATTGGTTTTTCAAAAAAAATGAAAAGATTGGATTCAAGTGTATTTCCGAACAATATATCAACGATATAAGAAATGGAAATTGTAAGATAGTAATGATACATCAATTCGAAGGGTATAGTGCCTCGTCATCCGAAAACGATGATTTGGGGATTATAGATTCTTGGATAAAAGAGTTGGACTTACCTGAAGAATCGATTTATTATATACATGGTAATTTACTTATTGATGAGGTAAGAAAAGAAAAGGGATTCAAGTTCAATTGTATTCCTATTTCGATTTTCGATTCTTGGATAGATTATAGAATTTTTAACGATGACATGGCTGATTTTGAACCTGTTGATAATCAGTTTCTTTTTTTATCCTATAACCGAAATCCAAGACCTCATAGAATTTATTTGGTTTCGGAATTATTAAGACTAAACTTACTAGAAAAAGGTAGATTGAGTATTGGTAAGTTTGAAAGTAAAGAAACAGAATCAATATCTAAATTGTCGGAAATGACCCCCATAATGATCGACAGGACATTGGACATCAATTGGGCGGGTAATCTTGAATTATCCGATCACAAGGCTACATTCATGTCAATAGTCACTGAGACATTGATTGATGAATCAGTTTTATTTATTTCTGAAAAAATATGGAAACCAATAGTAGTTGGGCATCCATTCATGATTTTAGGTAATGTCAATACTTTGAAATATATTAAAGATTTAGGGTTTAAAACTTTCGATAAATGGTTTGATGAAAGTTACGATAATGAACCAATTCATCATAAGAGGGTCGACATTATTGTGAAGGAAATCAACAAATTCAGAGATAAATCAATTGAGGAATTGAAGT
>Ga0315907_10005649_pt1 | contig 13503 bp, 13 predicted proteins | sample LakEriMetagenome_3_FD_203525 | JGI IMG/M metagenome (GOLD analysis project Ga0315907, IMG submission 203525) | Freshwater fungal communities from buoy surface, Lake Erie, Ohio, United States - Buoy 12 MA123 | ecosystem: Environmental > Aquatic > Freshwater > Lake > Lake biofilm | place: USA...
TGGGGCAAAAAGCTTGGCGATCGTAGTCGCTTAAGGCCATGGCATGTTCCACAGCTTCTGGAATTTCTTGGGCCAGTCGGGCAAGTATTTTTTGACCTGAAATTTGACCTAAGGGTACAGCTTTCAGTGCGGCCTGTGCCATGTTTTCTGCCCAACCAAACGCATAAGCCTGTAGGGCATTTTCAATCGGTGCATTGGCCAATGACAGCGCCAAAGACATGGCGATGGGGTAAGTGGGTCGCAGTTCGCTACAAAGTTGCAAGGTATCTGTATGAGCTTTGTTTTGAATACGCAGCCAATCTAGAAGCGAGCGACCCATTTGCTCTGTTTGTAATCGCATCTCATGCGTTTCGCGTGTAGCATGAACCCATGCGCTGAGTTCTTTCAGCCTTGCAATGTTCAAAGTTTGCCAAGCAGGAATGGCTTGTGCCATGAGGGCCATGTCGCCCCGGGCTTGAGACAAATGAAGTTGATCAGCCAGCCAATCTGAGCAAGAAGACTCATTGTGCACATACTCGTGATCAATGGCGGCTTCTAGCGCTTCGGAGTAAGAGAAGCCACCCACTGGCAATGCAGGTGATGCTAGCCAAATGAGTTGAAGCAGTTCAGTGGTCATGCTTGCAGCTTGGGCCATGCACATGAGCTTGTTCATGGGACTTTTGATCTGCTGGTGCATGATCGTGATCATGTCCGTGATCATGAGAGTGACTTGAGCCGCCATGGTGAGCACCATAAGCACCCCCTTCAGGCTCAAATGACTCCTCTACTGTGTTGACGATCAAGTGCATCGATTTCAACATGTCTGCCAACACGGAGTCAGGCTCTATTTTGAGGTGATCTGGTTTGAGTTCAATGGGCACATGGCGGTTACCCAAGTGATAGGCCGCACGTGTGAGGTCAAATGGCGTTCCGTGTTGAGGGCAAACTGTGACCCGAAGCAGTGCTTGAGGTGCAGCTTCTACGCGTACCAAACTACCGTCCTCTGCCACTAACACATCACCACCGCGCACCACATGTCCGCGCTGCAAAAACACAGACAACACACGACCCGATGAATCGGCCACTTGGAAACGGCTTTTTTGTCTGACATCCCAATCTAAAGAAACTGTGGGCGCACGTTTCATCAGAGCCTTTGCCAGACCTTGGCCAGCGGCAATTAATTTAGAACAAGTGAGCATTCAATCAATCAAAAAAAAGTGCGTCGATTTCTGTTCATCAGAACAAGAAGTAGCGCTGAGTCATAGGCAAACTGACTGCAGGTTCGCAGGTCAGTAATAATCCATCCGCACGCACCGCATAGGTTTGCGCATCCACTTCCATCTTAGGTGTGTAGTCATTCAGAATCATGTGGTGCTTGCCCACACCTCGAATGCCTTTGACAGCAGACAGTGTTTTCTGCAAACCATATTTTTGACCAATGCCAGCAGCCAGACCGGCTTGAGATACAAAGGTGAGCGACCCGCGAGCCAATGCCCCGCCAAAGCTGCCAAACATGGGGCGATAGTGGACAGGTTGTGGCGTGGGAATGGAGGCGTTGGGATCGCCCATGGCGGCCATGGCAATGAAGCCACCTTTCAAGATGACGGCAGGTTTGACGCCAAAAAAGGCTGGCTTCCAAATGATCAAGTCGGCCCATTTGCCCACTTCAATGCTGCCCACTTCATGGCTGATGCCATGCGCAATGGCAGGGTTGATGGAAAGCTTGGCTATATAGCGTTTCACGCGGGCGTTGTCATTGCGATCTGTGTCGCCTGGCAACTTGCCGCGCTGAACTTTCATTTTGTGAGCAGTTTGCCAACAACGTAAAATCACTTCGCCCACGCGGCCCATGGCTTGGCTGTCCGAGCTGAACATGCTGATGGCGCCAAGATCGTGCAAGATGTCTTCGGCGGCAATGGTTTCTTTGCGAATGCGACTTTCTGCAAAGGCCAAGTCTTCGGCAATGGAGGGGTCAAGGTGATGACAGACCATCAGCATGTCAACGTGTTCGTCTAGCGTGTTGATGGTGTAGGGGCGAGTAGGGTTGGTGGAAGATGGCAGCACATTGGCCTCGCCCACTACTTTCAAAATATCTGGGGCATGGCCTCCACCTGCACCTTCGGTGTGGAAGGTGTGAATGGTGCGGCCTTTAAAGGCTGCCACGGTATCTTCTACAAAGCCAGACTCGTTCAAGGTGTCGGTGTGAATGGCCACCTGTGTGTCAGTTTCTTCTGCCACATTCAAGCAGTTGTCGATGGCAGCAGGTGTCGTGCCCCAGTCTTCGTGAAGCTTGAGACCAATGACACCGGCATTGATTTGCTCACGCAAAGAGCCAGGCAGTGCGGCATTGCCCTTGCCTAAGAAGCCCAAGTTCATGGGGAAGGCGTCAGCGGCTTGCATCATGCGCTCAATGTTCCAGGCGCCTGGGGTGCAGGTGGTGGCAAAGGTGCCCGTAGCAGGGCCTGTGCCGCCGCCAATCATGGTGGTGATGCCGCTGGCCAAGGCCTCCTCAATTTGTTGCGGTGCGATGAAGTGAATGTGCGTGTCAATGCCACCTGCCGTCACGATGTTGCCTTCGCAGCTGATCACTTCGGTGCCAGGACCAATGATGATGTCAATGCCAGGTTGTGTATCAGGGTTGCCTGCTTTGCCAATGGCCACAATGCGGCCGTCTTTTAAGCCAATGTCGGCTTTCACAATGCCCCAGTGATCAATGATCAGCGCATTGGTCATAACAGTATCAACCGAACCACCCGCTTGTGGGCCTGTGCCGGTGCCATCTCGTGTACGTTGTGATTGCGCCATGCCATCGCGGATGGTTTTGCCGCCCCCAAATTTGGCTTCTTCACCATAACCGCCTGCTAAGAGTGTGAAGTCTTTCTCAACTTCCACAATCAATTCTGTGTCCGCCAAACGAACACGATCGCCCACCGTGGGGCCAAACATTTCTGCGTAAGCGCGCTTGCCAATGGTAGCCATGATCAATTTCCTTTCGAGGCAGGCAGTGCGCCATTCACCAAGGCTCTGAAGCCGTAGACCTCTCGCTTGCCGCTGTAGTCGACCAATTCAATGGTGCGTTGTTGGCCGGGTTCAAAACGAACCGCAGTCCCTGCTGCAATGTTCAGGCGCATGCCCTCGGCTGCAGCACGATCAAAAAGCAATGCACCATTGGTTTCTGCAAAGTGATAATGCGAGCCCACTTGAATGGGGCGGTCGCCGCAGTTTTGCACCACCAGTGTGGTGGTTCTGCGACCGGGATTCAAAGTGTGTGAGCCTTCGTCCGTGAAAAGTTCGCCTGGAATCATGACCGTGTTCCTTAAACAATGGGTTGATGCACGGTCACCAGTTTGGTGCCGTCTGGAAAGGTGGCTTCCACTTGAATGTCGGGGATCATGTCGGCGATGCCGTCCATCACATCTGCGCGTGTGAGCAGTGTTCGTCCTTCACTCATGAGTTGGGCCACGGTTTTGCCATCCCGCGCGCCCTCCATGACGGCGGCACTGATAAAGGCCACAGCTTCGGGGTAATTGAGTTTGAGACCGCGGGCTTTTCGGCGTTCGGCCAAGAGGCCGGCGGTGAATATCAGCAGTTTGTCTTTTTCACGGGGTGTGAGTTCCATGGTGCACTCTTTAGAAAATCAGATTCAAGCTTACCTCAAGCAACATGCATGCCCTCGAGCTAGTGGAGAATCTTTGGACCGCACCTCAAAGGGGCGCAACTATTGTGGTGCTGACTGGAGTTCAATGCACAAATTTGGTTCATTTTTTGGGTTTTGGTATGTCCATCTTTTCCAAAAATTCTTTCTTCATTCAAAACAACTAGGCAGTTCCCACTCTGATCTGGGTCAAAAATCAATGGGTTGGCACAGCCCTAACGGTGCTGGCAAGACCACCATGATGGACATTATCACAGGCAAAACACGCCCTGATGAAGGGCAGGTGTTCTTTGGTAGCACCATTGATTTACTGCGCCACAACGAACCCGAAATTGCGCAATTAGGCATTGGCCGTAAATTTCAAAAGCCCACTGTGTTTGAGAATCTCAGTGTTTTTGAAAATTTAGAGCTTGCACTGAAGACACCTAAGGACGTGAAGTCCTCCATTTTTTTCAAACTTGATTCAGTTCAATCCGATCGATTGGCGGAAGTGCTGCACACCATTCATTTGGCCGACAGTGTGCTCACGCAAGCCGGTAATTTGAGCCATGGTCAAAAGCAATGGCTGGAAATTGGCATGTTGCTGATGCAAGACCCCAAGCTCTTATTACTGGACGAACCTGTAGCCGGTATGACCGACCACGAAACAGAACGCACGGCTGAGTTGTTCCTCAGTCTTAAGGGCAAGCACTCTTTGATGGTGGTGGAGCACGATATGGGTTTCATCGAAACCATCTCTGACATCGTCACTGTATTGTGCGATGGCTCGGTGTTGGCGCAAGGCACGCTGGACCAAGTTCAAGCCGATGAGCGCGTGATTGAAGTTTATTTAGGCCGTTGAGAAGAGGCATTGAGATGAATTTAACGGTACAAAATATTCAGCAGTATTACGGTGGTTCTCACATCTTGCGCGATGTAAGTTTGGAAGCTAAGTTGGGTGAAGTGACTGTTTTATTGGGCCGCAACGGCGTGGGTAAAACCACCTTGTTGAAATCCTTGATGGGTGTTGTGCCTATCAAGAGTGGGTCGGTTGTTTTAGGCGGCCAAGACCTGACGCGAGCAACACCCTATGAACGCGCGCACGCCGGTGTGGGCTATGTGCCTCAGGGTCGCGAAATCTTTGCTCGCTTAACTGTGGAAGAAAACTTGCAAATGGGTTTGGCCACGCAACCAGGCGGCACCCCTATTCCCCCCGAACTGTTTGAATTGTTTCCCGTTCTCAAGCAAATGCTTCACAGACGTGGCGGCGATTTGTCTGGAGGTCAGCAACAACAACTGGCCATTGCGCGTGCATTAGCGGCCAAGCCCAAGCTGCTTATTTTGGACGAGCCCACTGAGGGCATTCAGCCCAGCATCATCAAAGACATTGGCCGAGTGATTCGCAAATTGGCGGATGTGGGCTTGCAAGGCCAACGCATGGCTGTGTTGTTGTGCGAGCAGTATTACGACTTTGCAGAAGAGTTGGCCGACGCTTACATGGTGATGGAACGCGGCGAGGTGATTGCCAAGGGCCCGGGCCATGAGATGCAAGCCAAGGGCATTCGCCAGTTGGTGGCGATTTAAACGCTCCAAATTCTGGGTGGCGAGCTGGGCAAGGCCCACAGCGTGTGACGCCAAGAGGCCCAAACTTGCTTGAGCAAGTCCATGGTGGGTTCAACCAAGGGTGACATGACGCGCAGTACAAGGACTTGCGGATGCGCACACGTGATGCCAGCTTGGTGTTTCAAGGGATGTGCTTCTATCACTTCGCGTGCAGCCTCCAGTGCTTTTTCGGCACGCTTAGGTTCAATGGCTGTGCCTGCCGCAAACACCAAGCTGGCCAAACATTTTTGCCCTGCCAAGCCCAGGGGGCTGTTAAGCCAGCGTGTGTCGCTGCCTCGAATATTGCCTTTTTCCAACCACACACCCGAAATTTCCAAATGTTGTTGAAAGTGGCCTTGCGTAAATGACAGATTGGAAGTGGGAAGCCCTAAAGCCGCCACATCCCAAGCAATCAGTTCTGCACCTGGGTCCAAATTGAAGATGGCGCGATTAGTGGCTTCACAGTCGTTGTAGGCAATGGCTTCCAGCGGTAGCCACTCCAGCCTAGCGCCATCAGCGACGTGCGCTACAACTTGCTGAAGAGCAGGGTGCCCCCCCGATTTGTAAAACCGAGTAGCGCCAGGCGTGCTGACCAAGCCATGCGCACCTTTGGCCACACTCACCTGAATGTCTAAAGTGTCTCCGCCTACCAAACCGCCTGGTGGATTCACCAGCACGTTGTGACAAATTTGGTCGCCTTCTGGGTAAAGGCTTTGTAAAATTCGCAGAGGGCCTTTGTGCAAGTACCGGGCTACGCTGCGCTGAGACTCATAGGTGTAATCAAGTTTGAGCTCAGCGCGCCATGCCATAGGAACGGGTGTTATTTGGAAGATGATTGCTGAAGGGCGATCAAGGTCCAAAGTTTCTTGTCTGTTTCCGTCAATCTTTCGGAGTTGTCTACGGCAGACTGAAACTTTTCTTGGTCTGTTAGCAAGCTAAGTTGCCTGACTTGGCCTAGTAAATGTTTGTAGTGTTCGATGGTGTGGTCTGTGTTGGCTGCAATTTTATGCAGTGGCAAGACAGAAACATCCTCCATCAACTCACGCTCTCTGTTGGCTTTATCGATGAGTAATCTGATTTCTTCATCCGTTAAATGCAGGCGTTTAGATTCAATTCGGATGTAATCGATTTCCTTTTGATCTAAGTGGCCGTCTGCGAGCATTTCATAAATTGTATTGACCAAAGACTCTCGATCTCTTTTCAGTTGATCACTGAAGGCAGAAGACAAAAGCGCAGCAGGAATGGCAAAAATACCAATGCCTATGAGCGCCAACACAATGGTCATGGCCCTTCCTGCAGGCGTGACGGGTGAGATATCGCCATAGCCGACAGATGCCAGCGTGATAACCGCCCAATAAATGGCTTGTGGGATATTTTCAAATTTATCGGGCTGAGCTTCGTGCTCAAACAAATAGCCTAAACTGGCGGTCATCACGACCAGCAAGAGCATGATGAAAGCGGATGCCGCCATGACCGGCCATTCACGCACAATTACTTTGGACAGCGATTGCGTGGCGCCGGTATAGCGACTCAATTTGAGCAGTCGAAGAAGCCTGAAGACTCGCATGAAACGAAGATCAATCAGGTGATGCAGGAAAACCTCTAAGAAAAATGGTGCAATCGCCAAAATATCAATGATGGACGAGGTTGATTTGGCCATTTTCAAGCGCCCACTGACAGCGCGTTTGTAGCCAGGCTCTTCCACACAACAATACATCCGGAGGCAATATTCAAGCGTGAAAATACCCACGGCGATGGCATCGAGAACGATGAATTCCAGATTCAACAAATAATGAACGCCATGCACTGACTCCAAGATCACAGCCAGCACCGACACGATCACCCAAATCACAATGAAGGTGTCGAAGATGGTGTGCAAACTGCCACCGTAGGCACTTGGGAAGACCACTGCGTGAACTTTTTGCCTGAAGGTTCTTCCTTGGTTGGCGATAGCAAACTCTTTGTAAGCGGGAATCAATATTCTGAAGAGTTTTAGAATACGCAGCAACCTGAGCGAGCGAAGGTAGCGCAGATCGACTGAAATAAAGGCTTGCAAGAAGAAGGGCAGAATGGCGATCAAATCAATCAAGGCGAATGGGCTGACGACATAACTGCCGCGCGCATACTTTCGTTTTTTGAACTCTTCATCTTCAGGAGCCAGGTAAAAACGAACAAGGTATTCAAGCGTGAAGACCGCCACAGAGAAAATGTCAAAGAAATGAAACCAATTTTCGTAAGCAGTGAAAATTGCAGGAATTTGCTCGAACACCAGTGCAAATAAATTGCCAACAATCAAAATCACAATCCATTTGTCAAAGGATTTTTGATAATTGCCTTCTATGTGGGGGTCGAGAAGCCACGAATAAAGCCACTTTCTGAATGGCAAGTCACTTGAAATATTGACCTCTTCATGGTGAAGCAGTTGTTCTTCTAAGGTGTGATCAGACATGTCGGCCTCTTTTTAGAATTCAAGTTCGTCGACTTTGATGGGGTAACCACCTTTGTCGCACACCGTTAATTTGATTGATATTTTGGTGTCAATGGCGTCTAGGCTAACCAACTGAGATGTGATGGCAGGAATGGCTGACCCGGGTGGCGTTGGCACGATTTTTTCTAAAACGATTGAGCCTACGGTCGATCTGTCTTTGGGGTCGCATTTTGAAATAAATTCAAGGGGCTGGCCAGTGAAGGCATTCGACTGGTTTTGAAGTTCTTTCACGTTTTGTAAAATAGCCTCAAAGCAATCACCCCAACGCCGCCTTTCATCTGCACTGGCAGAGCAACTTTCAATGGCGAAGTTCTCCTGCATTCTGGGTTCACTGCTTTCTTTCAGCCACTTCACCCAGGCCTCCCCATTGTGTTTGGTGATTTCATTTTTCATGCCATCGCGATAAGCCAGCACACCTACCCAGGCCACTAGCACAAGCATGCAGCCTAGAAAAATGAGGAAAAGGGTATCTCCTAAATTCGGCTTTCCTGAATTGGCTGGAGTAGGTTGGGGGGGCGCATTCTCTTGAGAGGCTCCGTCTTTTGATGGATGGACTAGATCTGTCATGGATGATATTCCCCGCATTGCTGCACACACGAATTGACGATGGTCAATTCCATACAAAGGTGCATGGTATGGATTCGGCTCAAAAGGTCAAGCCTTTAGAGCCTTTATCTGAAAAACTCTTTGAATGAGAGCTTATTCGTTGTTGGTGCTGCGATGCGCCCAAGCCGTGGTGTGCTTCTCGATGTAGCTAAAAAGCTCGTACATCACCATGGCCATGGCGCCAACCACCACCAAGCCAGAGAAAGCCAGACCCATTTGCATGGCAGACCCCGCTGAGATGAGCAAATAGCCAATGCCTTCATTGGCTGCCGTCATCTCAGACACGGTGGTACCCACAAAGGCCAAAGTAATCGCAACCTTGAGGGAGCCGAAGAAATAGGGCATGGAGCGGGGCAGACCCACTTTGACAAGTACGTCCCAACGCTTGGCACCCAGCACACGGAGAACGTCTTCCAGTTCGGGCTCCAGCGTCGCCAAGCCCGTGGCAATGTTCACCATGATGGGAAAGAAACTGATCAGGAAGGCCGTGAGAATGGCTGGGCCAATGCCAATGCCAAACCAAACCACCAAGATAGGTACAAAGGCCGCCTTTGGAAGCGCATTGAAAGCGGTCATGAGGGGGTAGACCGCGGCATAAGCTAGGCGGGAACTGCCAATGATGAAACCCAACAACACACCCACCACGATGGCAATGCCAAATCCGGCCATGGTGACCCAGTAAGTGCGCCATGCATGCGCCGCAATGACACCGCTGAATTCAACGGTTTGTTGTGCAATGCGGTAGGGGCTTGGAAAAATGAATTCTGAAACTTTGAAAATGCTGCAGATGGCTTGCCAAATGACAAGCGTAAGCACCAACAAAATCCAGGGGGCGCTTGCTTCGATGGTTTTTTTATTCACGATGTCACCTGCTTATTGATTGATGACAGCGCCAGCTTGTCGAATGGCACCAATGTGGCCACGCAATTCGTGAACGATGTGGGTGAACTCGGGTGTGTAGGTCACTTCCAAATCACGAGGACGTGGCAAGTCAATTTCTTTTTTCACCACAAAGCGGCCCGGGCTTTTGCTCATGACATACACCGTGTCGGCCAAGAAAACAGACTCACGCAAATCGTGCGTGACCAAAATGACATTGAACTTTTGCTCAGTCCAGAGGTCGCGCAAGATGCACCACAACTCTTCTCGAGTGAAGGCATCAAGTGCGCCAAAGGGCTCGTCGAGCAACAACATTTTGGGTTCGTGAATGAGTGCGCGGCAAATGCTGGCGCGCTGTTGCATGCCGCCTGAGAGTTGCCACGGAAATTTGTCTTCGTAGCCACCCAAGCCTACAGTTCTTAAGAGCTTGCTGGCGCGCTCAGCAAATTCTGCTTTGCGTTGCTTAAATTGGGAGCGAAAGGGCTCGACAATTTCAAGCGGTAGTAAGACGTTGTCTAGCGTGGTGCGCCATGGCAACAAGGAGGGCGCTTGGAATGCCATGCCGCTGATCTTCAAGGGACCTGTAACGGGTTGACCATCGACAAAAATCTGACCTTTGCTAGGGCGCTTTAGCCCAGTGGTCAGTTTCATGAAGGTGGACTTGCCGCATCCCGATGGGCCGACGATGGCAATGAATTCGCCCTGCTTGACTTGCAAGTTGATGTCTTCAACTGCATAGTGGTTTTGCGCTAACAACTCGTCGTTGTAGGCTAACCAAACATTTTGAAAATCAACGAAATTTGCAGTGGTCAAAACAGGTCGCCTCGTTCAATCAATTACTTTTTAGGTTTTGGCAAGATGTCGAGTTCTTTGGCGCTTGGCAAGAAAGAACCGTTCCAAATGTCATCGGCCTTCACACGTGTTTTGGTGTTGAATGCATCGGACACTTGTGAGGCCATGAGGGACAGGCGAGGGCCTCTGATTTGGCCAAAACCTTCTTCACGAGCTGAGGGGCTGTTGATGACGGTGTCGATGGCCAACTGCAAGCGACGTGTTTCGAGCTCGACGTTGATGATGCCGTCGCGCGCTTTGACATCGGCAATGACAGCAGTTGGGTTGTTAATGACATCCTTGGCGCCTTTGGTGAAGGCGGCCAAGAAAGCTTTGACAGCAGCTGGATTTTCTTTGATGATTTTGGGTGATGCGATGATGGCGTTGCCATAGAGCTTGACGCCAAACTCTGGGTATTGCATGACGACCACGTCATCGGCTTTGACGCCGCGGGCTTCGATGTTGAGCAATGAGGTGAATGTGAAGCCAGTGATGGCGTCAACATCGCCGCGAACCAGCATGGTTTCACGCAGTGGAGGGTCCATGGCCGTCCAAGTCACATTGCCAATGTTGTTGGCTTTTTGGAAGATGGGGAAAGCACGGCGACCTGCGTCAAAAACGGGTGCGCCCATTTTCTTGCCAGCCAAATCTGATGGCGTTTTGATGCCAGATTTTTTGAGCGCCATGACAGATGCTGGCGTGTTGTTGTAGACCATCATGATGGCCACAGGTTTGTTGGGTACATCGGGGTTGTTGGCGTGGAATTCCATCAGGGCTGCCAAGTCTGCAAAACCAATGTCGTAACTGCCAGAGGCAACGCGGGTCACTGCGGCGCCAGAACCGTTGCCTGCATCAACCATGACGTCGAGCTTGGCATCTTTGAAATAGCCCTTTGCAACTGGCGTGAGGAACAAGGCCGAAGGGCCTTCAAAGCGCCAGTCGAGTTGAAATTTAATGGGTGTATTTTGAGCTTGTGCGAAGCTAAAAGCGCAAGTCGCTAACAATGCGGCCGTGGTCTTCAGTAGGAAACGTTTTTTCATAAGGACTCCGATTAAAAAAATGAGTTTAATTTCGTTAAATATCTAAGCAATATCGATGCCATTATGAAGCGCTTTGAAAGGCGCATTGTTTCATAAAGTGTATACACTTTATGCCTCTTTGGGCTTCGGTAAAACCCTTGTGCGCCCCAAAATGGCTCGGAATTAGTTCAGAAGGTCCAAAAGAGTGCGAGAAATAACTTGGGTCGCTTTTCGCAAATCTTCTAAATTCAGCCGTTCATCTGCTCGTTTGGCATGGGATTCTAAAACCGTGCGTGGGCCCGCACCATAAATCACGCCAGGAATGCCCTTTTCAACATACAAGCGAACGTCAGTGTAAAGAGGGGTGCCCATGGCGGGAATGGGCTCGCCAAAAATTTCGCCGCCATGTTTCTGAATGGCTTGCACCAAAGGCGCATTCCCTGCCAGGGGCTTCATGGCGTGGGCCATCAGAATGCGTTTGATTTCAACGCTGACCAAGGCATCAGACGAGCGGCCTTGGTTAAAGGCGTTGACCGCTTCTGCAATGACCTTGCGAATATTGGCTTCTACCTGCTCTGGAATTTCTTCCGGAATCATGCGGCGGTCTAGTTTAAAGCTGACCGTGCCAGGCACCACATTGGTATTGGTGCCACCTTCTATGAGGCCCACATTCAAATAGGGGTGATTGATGCCTTCTACTTGCGAGCTGATTTGTTTGTAGAGTTTGTTTTGCGCATAGAGACTGCTCAAAATCTGAACGGCTGCTTGAAGCGCATCGACGCCTGTGTCGGGAATGGCCGCATGGGCCATCTTGCCGTGAACTGTCACTTCCATTTGCAGGCAACCATTGTGGGCTGTGACCACTTGGTAGCTAAAGCCTGCTGCAATCATGAGGTCGGGGCGCGTATAGCCTTTGTCGAGTAACCAACCAGGTCCTTTTTCGCCGCCAAATTCTTCGTCATAGGTGAAATGCAATTCAACATTGCCTTTGAGGGGCAAATTGTTTTTGGCTTGCAATGCCTCGACGGCACGCAGTGCAAATGTGAAGGTGGAAAAATCACATTTACTGACTGCTGTAGCGCGGCCAAACATCTGGCCATTTTGAATTTCAGCACCGTAGGGCGGATGCGTCCAGCCTTCTCCGGGCGGCACCACATCGCCATGCGCATTCAAGGCAATGGTTTTGCCGCCTGCCCCGAATGGTCTGCGCACAATGAGGTTGGTGAGAGAGGTCAGCCCATAAGCTTTGACCTCTGCTTCAGGCACCGGAAATTGTTCTGCGATGTAGCCAATCTTCTTCAGAAGCTCAGTGGTTTTTTCGGCATGAGGTGCATTGTTGCCAGGCGGCGTGTCGGTTGGCACTTGCACCAGAGCTTGCAGAAACTGCACTTGCTCATCAAAGTGAGCATCGATCCATTGATCAAGTTCTTGGTATGTTGATTGTTGGGTGGTCATTGGTTTGTAAATTCAAGCGAGTTGGTGCAAGACATGTTCAAACGCATCAATGCAAAGTTGCATGTCATCTGTGGTTGAAGATTCCAAGGGGTTGTGGCTGATGCCACTGTTTTCACCGCGCACAAAGAGCATGGCCTGAGGCATGACTTCATGCAGCTTCATGGCGTCGTGGCCAGCGCCACTGGGCATCACAAAGCGGGGCACGCCCATGTCTTTTAAGGCCTTCTCCCAGCGTGCTTGCCATTCAGGCGCGCTAGGTGCTGCTGGTGCTCTAAGCGTTGCTTCACGGTGGCAAACAAGGCCGCGTCGGTTGCATATTTCATCCAGTGCATTCAAAACGTCTTTTTCTAAAGCGTCCCGCTGAGGGTCCAGGGGCGCGCGCATGTCCATGGAGAACGTGCATTTGCCAGGCACCACATTGATCGAACCATTGGGCACTTGGAGTTGTCCAATGGTCGCCACGGAATCGCCGTCTGCAGCCGCGCGTTTTTCCATGTACAGGGCCAGTTCGGCCACAGCGCAAGCAGCATCCCGCCTGCGGTCCATGGGTGTGGTGCCTGCGTGACTGGCCATGCCCACCATTTCGCACACATAACGCACGCTGCCATTGATGGAGCTCACAATGCCCAAGGGCAAGTTCATTTCGTTGAGCACGGGGCCTTGCTCAATGTGCACTTCAACGAAGCCAACGTAGTCGGCAGGCTTGCGTTGAATGTTGGGAATTTCGTTTTCATTCAAGCCAGCCTTTTTCATGGCCTCGCGCATGGAGATGCCATTGGCATCAGTCTGCAATAGCCAATCAGGGTTGAACTGCCCGACCAAAGCGCCAGAGCCCAAGAAGGTGGCTTTGTAGCGTTGCCCTTCTTCCTCTGCAAATGCCACAACTTCAAGGCCAATGGGCAAGCGTTGCTTTGCTTGTGCCAATTTTTGAACACAGGCAATGGGCACATAAATACCCAAGCGCCCATCGTGCTTACCGCCATTGCGAACGGTGTCGAAATGGCTGCCAG
>Ga0315907_10005652_pt1 | contig 13500 bp, 14 predicted proteins | sample LakEriMetagenome_3_FD_203525 | JGI IMG/M metagenome (GOLD analysis project Ga0315907, IMG submission 203525) | Freshwater fungal communities from buoy surface, Lake Erie, Ohio, United States - Buoy 12 MA123 | ecosystem: Environmental > Aquatic > Freshwater > Lake > Lake biofilm | place: USA...
CGCAGCACAAGATCAAATTAGAATTTCAAGCACCGGACGCAAAATTGTTGTTCGGGATTGCTACTTTGAATACGCTGGATCTGGTTATGCAGTAAATTGGATAAGAGAAAATGATCCGACTGACAAAACTTTTAACTTGGTGTTTGAAGGTAACTTTGTAAGTTGTGCAAGCAGCGCCGATGCCATTGTTTACGCTAATAACGCATCACCAAATCCGCAAACTGCAAGCATCACAATTTCAAATATTAACTGTCAAAATACGGGAAGTGCTACAGAGTTTTTGAAACAAACTGGCGCTACATCAATGTCAGTTGTGTTTTTAAACAAAATTACATATACCGCTGCAAGTGGTGGAACATCATTGCCACCTAGTTTGTCAACGGCAGCTCGCTATGAAGAAACAATGGAAAACGTGCCGATTGGCACAGCCGTTCCAAATTCAGCAGTATTTACTCAACAATATTTAAAACAATCAAATTCTATTTATGCCTATGACACGCAAGAAATTGTAAATTACAAAACAAACGTTACGGATGGCGTTGCGTTTAACATATTCCAATTTGCGAAATTTGGTTCAGGCGGGGCATCTTCAGACAATTATGTTTCTTGTGGCGGTATGTTAGAGATTAGTTATTGTGCAAGAAACTCAGCCGCTGGAACTGCAAGAGTTGCAACCGAACGCATACCTATAAATCTTGGATCGGTAGCCGCCGGTAACATTGCTTTGGCAACTGGAACGCCAGTTATCATTGCCGCTGTTGCGGGTACTAACTGCACTATTGCGTTGTCATTAAGTTCCACAAGTTCAACATCAGCAACGCTGGCTTGCTCATTGACTATTGCATCAGGAACATTGGCAGAAAATGACTTGACGTTTAAATTAAACGTGTCAAATGCTGCTGATTCAAATAGCCGCATTATGGCAATTACTGCGGTGTAAGGAAAATTATGGCGCAAACTGGTTACACCCCAATTTTAATTTACAGCAGCAGCACCGCTGCGGCTGCGCCTGCGGCTGGAAGTTTAACTAATAGCACGTTGGGGTCAGAGCTTGCTATCAACATTACCGATGGCAAGTTGTTTTACAAAGACAACGCCAACGCAATTCAGGTCATCGGGTGGAAAGTTGTTCCGACAACTGCTGGCGGCACCGGCCTGACATCGTATGCGCAAGGCGATCTGCTGTATTACAACAGCGGCACGACTTTAACTGCGCTACCCAAAAATACATCGGCGACTCGTTACCTGTCCAACACCGGCAGCAGCAACAATCCAGCTTGGGCGCAAGTTGATTTAACTAATGGCGTGACGGGAACGTTGCCAGTTGCTAACGGTGGCACGGGTACAGCTACAGCTTTTACCGCTGGATCGGTAATTTTTGCTGGCGCATCGGGGGTCTACAGCCAAGATAACGCCAACTTTTTTTGGGATGACACTAACAATCGTTTGGGGATTGGAACAACCACAATCAATGCTGACGGAATTGAAATAAGCAAATTAGTCGGTAGAGCGTCACCAGTTCCGGCTGAATTGCGATTAACGTCAAAAGATGATGGAACAGGTTGGTCTACCACTTTACCGTGGGCAAGATTAACTTTTTACGATAGTGATACGTCACTTGGCGGCCCAAAACTCGCAGCAAGCATCGAAACAATTATGGATGTGAGTGCGGGGGGCTACTCATCGGTATATATCAAAACGCAAGATACGTCGGCTTCACCTTATGCGTTAAAAACAGCCGTAAAAATTGATGGCGCACAAAACGTAACTGTTAGTAACGGCAACTTAGTTATAGGCACATCCGGCAAAGGCATCGACTTTTCTGCTACGGCTGGAACTGGCACTAGCGAATTGTTGGCCGACTATGAAGAAGGTGATTGGACTCCAACAATTACAGGTAGTAGTAGTTCAGGGGCCACCTATGTCAAACAAGTCGGTCGTTATACAAAAATTGGTCGTCAAGTAACTGTAATTGTAGATGTTGAAGCAAGCGCAGTAACCGCAACAGGAAGTATGCGAATAGGTGGTTTGCCATTTACGATTGCCTCTGGCGATCCTCAATCGGTTGGTAGTTGCATGACTAATAATTTAAATTGGTCTGGTGGATCGATGCTTACATTGTTTGCACCTGCCGGTTCGGATTATTTAAATTTGTATGGAAGTAGTGATGATGCAGCATTTACGCAACAATTATGTGTAAATGAATCTCAAAGAATTTTAGGCACAATAACTTACTTTGTGTAAGTTGTAATTAATTTGTAAAGGACGTTTTATGTCTTTAACCAAAGTAACTTATTCAATGATTAATGGGGCAGTTTTAAATGTCCTAGATTATGGTGCCGATCCAACTGGCAACACAGACAGCGCAGCGGCAATTCAAGCTGCAATTGATGCTGCCGGAACAAATAGCCCAACTGGAGGCGCTGTTTACATTCCAACAGGATATTTTCGTTGTGAATCACAACTAGCCGTGCCTTATCAGGGTGTTCAAATTTATGGCGATGGGCGATATGGTTCTCGTATTCATGCCGTGCATACTGATCCAGCAATTATCAACTTAAAGGGCGGCGTTCATTGCACCCTAAACGGATTGCAATTGACTTCAGACAGCACAACTTATCCGGATACTGGCATTTTGCTTGGCCGATCTAGTGCAAATGGCGCTGGATTTCATGAAATTACCAACATAACAATGGAAATTTATGTTGGCGAAGCAGGAATTTACAGTATTGCGTCAGAAGAAAATTTGTTTAGCAATATTTGGGTTCGTATGTTTGCCGGTAAATACGGTTTTTATACCGCCGCATCAGACATTTTAAGCATAGATAGCTTGACTGCATCAACAAACACCGTCAACAAAGTTGAAAGATTAACGGTTTATTTTGATTCGTTGCCTTTTGTGAGTGGCGCAACACCTTTATACATTGATTTAGGTAACACAAAACTCTGGAATTTTGATTCGTGTTATTTAACACTTAATGGCAACTATTACATAGTTTTTAATGCTGATACTGATGCCGATGCACAATTGGTGTTTACCAACACAAATGGCGAACCTAACGGCGTTGCTATAAATTATGGCGGCGTTCAGTTTAAAAGTAATAACGCAACAGCAAAAACCATATCGCGCATTCAATTTTCTGACACAACTTTTGACTTAATTGCAGCGGGACGTAAATCAGTATCGGTTGAAAGCGGATCAGGAATTACACTTAATAAATTTAAATATGAAGATTATCGAACTGGCGGCGCTGCTGGCGCACATAATCAAACTTATATTGGATTGATTGATAGTTTTGTTGGAACTGCCGAAGGCGAAATAGAAGTTACTGAAAAATGTTGGAATAACACAATCATCGCCGACATTCGCAATAACATTGTTCGCGCTACATCGGCAACGCCAGCCGATATTTCTGGCAACACAATTACGCAGTATTCATACATTGGAATGCCAAATCAAGGAACAACCACGCAAACGTCTAGTACAGGCCCAATGGTGGTTATTCCCAAACCGGGCGGCGGCGCTATGCCGTTACAGAAATCCGTAGATGATGCGGAAATTATGCCTAGTAATGTTGTTTTTACCAATACTGGCGATACTGGCGCAGCTAACTATGAACTGCCAAAAGCGACTTTGGGAAATCGCGTCATGTTTGTAAAAATTGCTCAACAAAATATTCGCTTGGGCGTAAAAACTTCTTCTGGTGATTTAATTTATAACACATCGTCAAGTGGATTTACTTTTTTGAAAAATACAGCTGCGGCACCTGAAGGATATGTATTTATGGAATTGTTATGCGTTACGCCGGGAAGTTGGATGCCAATTGGCAGCAGCGGCACATGGACATTTACCAACACTCCATAAGGAAAAAATATGAGTTTAACAAAAAAAATTTTAGTTGATTACATTGAAATTGTTGAAAACGGCAATGTTCAAGTACGCACTAAGACCGCCATTATGGAAGATGGACAAGAAATTAGCGGTACATTCCATCGCCATGTTGTAGCGCCGGGTGATGATTACAGCGGCGAAGATGCGCGAGTGCAAGCAATCTGCGCTGCGGTGCATACGCCAGAAGTCATCGCCGCTTATCAAGCTAGCCGCGCCGAGCCAATAAATGAAGCTGGCTGACATCCTAGCCTTTGCGGTCAACCCGCTTCGCAATGTGCCTGCGGACAAGCAGGGGCATTTTATTATTGGGCTGATCGCTTATATGGCGTTCCACTTTGCTGGGGTTGCGGTCGGTTTAGGTGTTGTGGCAGTTTTGGCGGTAGGCAAAGAAATACACGATTGGTTTCACCGCGACCGGCACACGCCAGACGTATGGGATGCGGTAGCGACGATGGCCGGTGGTGTTGCTGGCTATATCTGCGGTTTGTAAAGGACAATTATGACTACGCCCTATGACATCATCACCCGCGCCATGAAGGACATCGGCGCGTTGGCCGCAGGGGAAAACCCGACTGCCGCTGAAGCGCAGGACGGGCTAGACCTGCTAAACGATATGCTGGCGCAATGGTCAAACGAAAACATGATGGTGTTCTACCGCACCGAAATCGTGTTTCCTTGCGTTCAGAATCAGGTGCAATACACCATCGGCCCGTCGGGTAATGTGTCGGCTAGGTTCGTCGGGTCTATTTCAGGCACGACCCTGACTGTACCCAACGATGGGGTGACAAAGGGCGCAATTACCATCGGGATGACCCTAACGGGCAACGGTGTCCTGTCTGGCACCACGATTGTGGGGTTTGGAACTGGCGCGGGCGGCAACGTCAATGAGGGCGGCACTTATACCGTCAGCCGGGCGCATACCACGCCGGTGGTGAACCAGATTATTGATTCGTTCTATCAGCGCCCCTTGACGATTGAAAGTGCATTTGTACGCGTCAATACGACTTCAAACGGTGTGCCGATTTATGGCGGCGGTCTGGATTATCCGATCACGATTCTGAGCCTTGAGGAATACGAATCTATCGGCTTGAAAACCTTAAACGGCCCGTGGCCGAAGGCGCTGTATTACCAGCCATCCGAGTTGCTGGGAACGATCTACCTGTGGCCTAACCCGTCGCAAGGCGAGATGCACTTGTTTACCCAGACCATATTCCGGGAGTTTGGCGACCTGTACGGCGATATGCAGTTCCCACAGGGCTATAACATGGCATTGCGCTGGTGCTTGGCCGAGCGCATGATGCCGATGTACGGCAAGATTAACCAGATTCAGGTCAGCCAGATCACGGCTTATGCTGCGCAGGCAAAGGCCACGATTAAGCGCACCAACATGAAGCCGCCACAGGTCAGCAAGTATCCAGACGTATTGATGACCGGCAGGCCAAAGGATGCCGCTTTTATCCTCGATGGAGGCTTCAACTAGGTTTTATAAATGTTGTAGAATGGTGGCTTTCAAAGGAGGCCACCATGAACGCAGGCAGACCAGCAAACACGCCAGAAGTATTGTGGAGCAAAGTTGATGTACGAGAACCAGATGAGTGTTGGCCGTGGAAAGGACACCTTACAAAGTCGGGTTATGGTCGAACTTGGATTAATGATGTTGCTTATTACGCTCATCGTGTCATTTATAACTTGGCAAAACCCGGTGAAATTGAGTTAAGAGCGCCAGCAAATAAAAAGGCGCACGGATTTTTGATGCACACCTGCGACAACCGAATTTGCTGCAATCCAGCACATTTGCGAGTTGCAGATATAAAAACAAACAACGAAGATTGCGTAAGAAAAGGTCGCAGAATTTTGCCGAGGGGCGAAGATCATCATAGGTCGGTTTTTACAAATGATGAAATTCGACAAGTATTGGAAATGAGGCAACTAGGACATTCAGCAAGGCAAATAGCCATGAATTTGAATAAAAAACGTGCAACCATTGAATCTTTGCTTCGTCGTACTAGATTGCGCGAAGGAAATTAACTATGGATTTTGGCTTCGTCGGCGCTTCTTATACTACTCGGTCGATCTACCAGAACGATTCCGAGTGCATTAACTTTTACCCAGAGATTGACCCGACCAAGCAGCCGGGGGAGCGCGGTATTGTCGCGCTGTACCCAACGCCCGGCTTAGTGACCGAAATCACGTTCCCGATTCCTGCTGAAGTGCGCGGGATGAGGGCGCTATCTGGCTTGCAATATGCCATCGCGGTCTGCGGCAATCGGGTCTATCGGATTGACACCAGCCTTGCCTATATCCAAGTCGGGACACTAACCACCAGCTCTGGCCCCGTGTCGATTACCGACAACGTGATGACCACGCAAGGGCTGACCGCTTATCTGGTCGATGGGGTCAATAGGTATTACTACGTCGTGGCGACCAACACGTTTGTGACCTTGCCACCGTCGGATGGTGACTGGCAGGGCGCAAATACCGTCGATACGGTGGATAACTATGTGGCCTACAACGAGCCTGGAACGCAAAACTGGGCTGTGACTGACTTGGGGTCGCCGCTATCCACCACGGGGCTGTACGGGGCTAAGGATGGGTCGCCAGATAAGCTGGTGGCGCTGATTATCGACCACCGTCAGGTTTATCTAATGGGTGAGGTCACGACCGAAGTCTGGATCGATGTCGGCAGTCAGATACCCAACATCATCACGTTCCCGTTTCAGCGGGTATCTGGCACCAGCTCACAGAATGGCTGCGGTGCGCCGTTTTCGATTGTCCGCTTTGCTGAAACGTTCATGTTTTTGGCGCGGGATACGCTGGGAACCGCGACGATTGGCATGATGAAGGGCTATGAGTTTCAGCGCTTATCGACCCACGCAGTCGAGAATAGTCTGGTCGGGCAGGTTGTCGAGGACGCAAGGGCTTGGTCGTTTCAGATTGAAGGCCATGAGTTTTACGTTATTAATTTCCCGTCAATTGACCTGACATGGGCTTATGACCTAGCGACCGGCCAATGGATCAAATGGCTGTGGTGGGATGCGCCAAATGCTGTGTATAAACGCCACCGCGCCCAATGCGGCATTGCGTTTGCAAATAAGAACTTAGTAGGCGATTACGAAAACGGCAAGATTTACAGCCTCGACTTTGACGCTTACACCGACGCTGGCAACCCAATCCGCAGGCTGCGCAGAGCGCCGCACCTGACCACGGATTTGCAGCGGCAGTATTTCGAGGAATTCCAGATTCAGTTTCAGCCCGGTGTTGGCCTGACCAACGGGCAGGGGCAAGACCCACAGGCCATGCTGCGCTGGTCAAATGATGGCGGCAGCACTTGGTCAAACGAGCATTGGGTCAGCATGGGTCGTGAGGGCAATTACGTCAACCGTGCGATTTGGCGGCGGTTGGGCTGGTCGCGGGATCGGATTTTTGAAGTGGCAATTACCGACCCGGTAAAGGCTGTAATTGTGTCGGCGAATCTGAAGGCATCGGCAGGCGATAACTAATGGTCGCGCTTACCAATATTCGGTTCCCGACCAGCCCGTTTATTGAACCGGCCACAGGCCGACCATCGCGTGAGTGGATTATTTGGCTGCAAAACCCGAACGTAGTCAGCAGCACCGTGGAATACCAGATTATTAACGGTGGCGAGATTAACAACACGGTCATCGGCAACATTACGCCAGCGGCAGGCACTTTTACTTTGCTGACCGCTTTGAATGGCATCGGTGGGGGTACGTTTTGAACGTCAGGCCAGCCACCGTCGCCGACTTGGATGCTTATGTGGAACTGTTATCAGACTTTCACGAAGCATCGCCGATGAAAGGTGTGGCTGATTACGATGTAGCGGGAATTCGTGCTTTTTTGACCGCTTCATTAGAAAATGCCAACATTTTGTTATTGGTTGGTGAGCTGGATGGCAAGATTGTCGGCGTAACATCATGTTTGCTGTATCCGCTGTATTTCAGTCCGAATTACCATGTTGCGCAAGAATTGTGGTGGTGGCTTACACCAGAGGCGCGAGGTAGCGGAATCGGTCAGGCAATGTTCAAAAACATTGAAAATTGGGCAAGGTTAAAAAACGCAAGGGCGCTGTTTATGATTGCATTAGAAGATGAACGCGCAGCAGCGATGGAAAAAGTTTATTGTCGGGCTGGTTTTAGACCGCTTGAACGGACGTTCATTAAGGAGTTGACATAATGGCAATCGGAACTGGAACCGCTTTATTGCTAGGGGCTGGCGCTGGTCTTATCGGATCAGGGATGCAAGCTGGCGCTGCCGAACGCGCTGGCGAAATGCAATCAGGGGCAGCGCGGTATGCAGCGGACATCCAAAAACAAATGTTCGATATTCAAAACGAACAACAAAAACCATATCGTGAAGCTGGCTATGGAGCGTTAACAAGAATTGGCGAATTACTGCCGGGGCTGACTGCGCCAATTAGCCGCGAAGAAATCTTAGGATTGCCGGGCTATCAGTTTGGTATAGAGCAAGGTACGGGCGCGGCGCGGCAAATGATGAACGTCGGCGGCGGTGGATCAAACGTTGATCGCGCAGCCCAAAAGTTTGCTATTGATTACACCGTTGGCACGGCGATGCCACAGGTATTGGCGCAGCGGCAAAACATTTACAACACGCTGGCAGGCATTGCGGGCATCGGTCAAACCGCACAAGGGCAAACAACCAATTTAGCATCAAATGTTGCTGGCAATATTGGTCAAGCCGCAATTGGCGGCGCTTCTGCAATTGGCGCTGGCATGATCGGATCAGCTAACGCGCTGGCTGGTGGATTGGGTGGCATAGGAAACACGGCGATGATGTATTCGTTACTTAACAGACAGCCGCCAGTTAATAACTGGACAAGCTCATATTATTGATTAGCGTGAAAAGAGGAAGCAATAATGGCTGATCTATCTGTTACCCCTGTTGGCGCTGGCATAAAACCTGTGCCGGGCATGAGCCTTGCCGAAATGATGCAAATGGCAAGAGGTGCGCAAGAATATCAAGCGCAAGCAGAAATATTGCCCGAAAGCATTACGCAAGCAAAACAAAAAACGCAATCAGAAGCAAGTGATTTGCGTTTAAAAATGCAAAAAGAAAAAGAATATCAAACTTTAATTCAACAACTTGAACGCAACCCACGTTTGTTTCAAGACGAAAACGGTCGTTTTGACATCAACAAAGTTTACGAACAAATGCCGAAAATAGCGCCGCTATTAGGGCCGGAGTTGATTACAAAATATCAAGACTTAGCGAAATCACAGTCGGATGTTGATAAATCAATTACAAATTTAACACAAGAAAACCGTGAGATTGTTGGCCGTAGTTTGGTGGGTTTAGGTTTAGAAGGCAAAACAAAAAAACAAGATTTTACAAATGCATTTACTGATTTACAAACTCAGTTTCAAGGCAATAAGCCAATGCAAGCGGCTATTGCAAACATTAAAAATTATGTAGAAAAATTGCCGGAGGATGCAAACATAGGCCCAGCCGCCATTTCTTATGGCATGAGAATGTTGCCTGTTGACAAATTGAAAGAGTTTTTCCCGCAGCTAAAAACTATTAGCACCGATGCTGCTACGTTTGCTGGTGTTCAAACACAGCCAATCACGGGCGCAGCTCCAACCATGCAAGTTGGAGAAGCACCAATTGCTGTATCAATGGCAAGACCAAGCGATTTGGTTGAATTAACTTCACAAAAAGATATTCGAGGAATACCGCTTTTGTCTGTTAAAGATGCCAAAACTGGCATTCCTGCGTTTTATCCAATCGACCAAATACCGTCAAATGTAACGGTGCCAGCTAATGTAAGAGATGCCATCGGCAACATTCGTAGCCAAGCAGCGCCAGCCGCAGCGCCACCGGCTGCAACGAGAGCGCCGACTGCAACCGCTGGTCGTGAGCCAGCAAGCATTCAATTTATACCGCCTGGAGAAACTGTAGAAAGCCAAACCAATTACAGAAATCAAACTTTGCAATCGCGGGATCAGGTAGGACGCGCAAGGGAAGCGTTAGATAGTATCGCCAATATTCGTTATTCGTTGGATAAAGCGCTAACTGGTGATTACACCGGCGCTGCTGCTGCCGCCCAATCTGTGTTTGCCCAAATTACTAGCAGCAAAAAAGAAGAATATGCTGCTTCGATGCGGAATATTGTAAAGAAAGAATTGCAAGAGTTAGCAAACTTAAAAAGCGCTTTTAGAGGTACGCGATTTGCTGGTGAGGTTCAAAACGTTGTAGATTCATTAGCAACCGTAGAATCGAACCCAACAGCCATAGCAAAAGTTTTGAAATCTGTAGAAACTTTAGCAAACCACACAATTAATTATTCTAGCGGTTTAGATAAAGTGGTTATGCGTAACCCAAAAAATTATTTTGCCAAACCAGAATTTGATTCCAGAATGGCAGAAGCGTACGATCCTTTAGCTTTGGGATTAAAAATTGCCTATGATCGTGGTGGTAAAAAAGAAGTTGATAAATACACAAAAGAAAAAAATATTAATTTATCGCAACAACAAAAATTGTTGGGAAAATTAGAAAGATACAAAGCGCTGGTTGATGGCGATATGGACAAATATGACAGTTTGTTGTCGCAACAATCAAGACAAGGGCAAGCAAGATGAGCGATTTTGATATATCTGGCCTTCGGGAATCTTTAGGATTTGCGCCACCTAAAGCGCCATCAAAAACGGTTTCCAAATCACCATCAGATTTTGATGCTGATTTAAAAAGAACTGTTACGCCTGCTGACCAAGCAATATTGTTAAATAATGAACGCAACAAATTAAACGCTGCTTTGCAAAATGCAGGTTTATCTGTAACAGATCGCGCAAGATTACAAAAAGATTTAGAAGCATTGGATCGTGAAATTGGGCTGTTGCCAGCCAATGTAAGAAATATGCAGCCTGCAATTGTGGAACCACAAAGCGACTTTATGCTGGAAGGTTTGCGCGACGCGATGGTAGCGCCATCCACAGAAGTTGAAAAACCGGTTGCAGCATCGGCGGCAGCGCCAGCACCCGTTGTTAAAAAAATGTTTGAACCATCACCCGGCAGCGTAGGCAAAAAATTCGAACAAGCGGTCGAATCTATTCCCGGCGTTAAAGAAATCGGTGCTTTTGGCAACGTAGCTGCTGGTCAAGTATCAAAATCTATTGGCGCTGTACAACAATTAGTCGGGCAATACTTTCCCGGCCTTGATGAATCAACGCGCCAAGCAATTATGAGTAATGCGGAGCGAAACATCGGTTTGGCTGAAGCTGCTATGGCACCGGCCAAAAAAGAGTTTCCTAAAACCGCGATTGCTGGCGAGGTGGCTGGATACATTGCCAGCCCAGTTTCAAAGCTAATTCCCGGCATGGGGCCATCAACATCACTTGTTGGTGCTGGCGCAAAAGGTGGTGTGCAAGGCGGTTTGGCTGGCACGTTAATGGAACCAGTTACCGATAAAGAACAGCCATTTTTTACTGAAAAAGCAAAACAAGCAACAACGGGCGCTTTGTTTGGTGCTGGTGGCGGCGCGGTGTTTCAAGGGCTGTCAACGGCAGGCGGCAAAACCATTGACACAATTAGGCAAAAATTTGGCGGCTTAGTTCCTGATAATCAATTAAACCAACAAGCTGACGAAGTATTAAAAGCCGCTGGCATTACGGCAAACAATGTGCCAAAAGAATATTTTAAGGGTTTGCAAGATCAAGCAAAACTTGCGTTGCAGACTGGCGATGTAAAAGGTTTTCAAAAATTTGCGCGTAACTTTAGCGAAGCTGACGAATTGGGTATTCCCATGTTGCGTGGTCAATTAACTCGCGACCCAATGCAATATGCAGTAGAACAAAACATTGCAGGAATTAAAGGCGTTGGCGAACCTATTCAAACGGTTATGGCTGCACAAGTTCGTGCCATGCTTCAACGATTAGATGATTTTGGTGCGGCTAAAGGCACTTCAATTACTAATAGTGGATTTACGTTAAACAATGCATTAAATCAAGCTGACGAGATTGCATCTCAACGTGTTCGCGATGCTTATGCGGCATATCGTCAATCAACTGGACGTAACATAGACGTACCGTTGACAGGATTAGCACAAGATTATGCGCGAGTATTAAAAGATTATGGGAAAGAAAATATACCAAGCGGCGTAAGAAATAATTTAAATGAATTAGGTTTATTAAGCGGCAAGCAATTAAAAGTCACGACTATTGATGATGCTGAAAGATTAATTAAAGTAATTAATCAAGTATATGATCCAAGCAAACAAACTAAAGGCACTTTAAATGCTTTAGATGAATTACGTCGGTCATTAAATAATTCAATCAATCAAGCAGGTGCTAATTTACCCGGTCAAGCTGGAGCCGCAGCGCGTGAAGCTAGAAAAGCCGCGCAAGAACGATTTCAAACTATTGAAAGCATTCCAGCATTACGCGATGTAATACGAGGCAAAGAACCTGACAAGTTTGTGCAAAATCATATTTTGCAAGGCAACGTCAATCAAATTTCCAAGATGCGGGATTACCTGCAAACTAATAATCCTGAAGCGTTGGCGCAAGTGCAAAGCGATATTATTAAGCACATTAAAAATCGCGTAACTGGAAACATTAGCGATGAAAATGCCAAGTTTAGCCAAGCTGGATTAAAAGAATTTTTATCTGGCCCAATGGGTGACAGGGTAAAAAACTTTCTCACTCCGGAACAATTCAACAATCTAAACAAGCTAAATCGCGTTGCAGAAAACGCATTTGTTGAGCCTGTTGGTGCAAGAGTGAACCGAAGCAACACGGCATCGGCGGCTGCAAATTTGGTTAAAAGCACCGTTCAAACTGGCGAAATTAATAATTTGCTTTCGTCAATTGCTGGCTTGCAATGGCCGCTAGTTACAGGTGCGGCACGGTATGCGCAAGAAAGAATTCAAGGCGCAAAAGCGCGGGGTATGCTGCGCGAAGCATTAGAACCTACACAACCACGCGCACCGCAAACAACGATACCATTATCGCAAATCGTTAAACCCGGTGTTGCTGGTGCTGGTGCTGGTCGTGGTTACGTTGAACAAAGAAATCTTGAAATGGAGAATCGGTAAAAATGCAACCGGACATTGATCCAGTCCGTTACGGCGTTTTGTGGCAAAAGGTTCAGGACTACGAACGCCGGTTTGACGTAATGGACAAGAAAATGGACAAGATGGAAAACCAGCTCGAACACTTGGTGGCTTTAGCCAATCAAGGGCGCGGCGGGTTCTGGGTCGGTATGTCTATCGTTTCGGCAGCATCGGCAGCGGCAGGCTATGTCATGTCGTTTTTTGGTAAACATTGAAAGGGATCGCCATGAAAGCCTATATTCTTGATCGCGCAAGAGAGCCATCCACATGGCGCGGCATTACCCTGCTGTTGACTGCGTTGGGCGTACCGTTGGCACCAGCCTTGTCCGAGGCGATTGTCAGCGCTGGGCTGGCTGTGGCGGGTCTGATCGGGGTTGTGACTAAGGGATGACATTAAAGCTATCGTCACGTTCGGTCAAGATGTTGACCGGCGTTAATCCGCAGTTGGTCGATGTCGTTCAATACGCTATTACCGTCACCAAAGTCGATTTCGCAGTCATTGAGGGTGTTCGCACGATGGCAC
>Ga0315907_10005654_pt1 | contig 13491 bp, 12 predicted proteins | sample LakEriMetagenome_3_FD_203525 | JGI IMG/M metagenome (GOLD analysis project Ga0315907, IMG submission 203525) | Freshwater fungal communities from buoy surface, Lake Erie, Ohio, United States - Buoy 12 MA123 | ecosystem: Environmental > Aquatic > Freshwater > Lake > Lake biofilm | place: USA...
CGCGCCGCCCGATGACGGCCTCCCCCGCGGAGGCCGCGGCGCTGGCCGCCGCCGGCCCCGGCGCCCGGCTGCTGGGGCCCCGTCTCGCCCACGGCCCGGTCACGGTCGCCCTCGCGGAGGCGGTGCCGTGACCGTCCACTTCATCGGCGCCGGCCCGGGCGCGCCCGACCTTCTGACGATCCGTGGCCGGGACCTGATCGCCCGCTGCCCGGTCTGCCTGTATGCCGGCTCCCTCGTCCCGGTGGAGGTCCTCGCCCATTGCCCGCCGGGCGCGCGGATCGTCGACACCGCCCCCCTCGACCTCGACGCCATCGTGGCGGAGATCGCGGCGGCGCACGCGGCTGGGCGCGACGTCGCGCGCCTGCATTCGGGCGACCTGTCGGTCTGGAGCGCCATGGCCGAGCAGACGCGCCGCCTCGACGCGCTGGGCATCCCGTGGACCGTGACGCCGGGCGTGCCGTCCTTCGCCGCCGCGGCGGCCGCGCTGGGCCGCGAGCTGACGGTGCCGGAGGTGGCGCAGTCGGTCGTGCTCACCCGCACCTCCGGTCGGGCATCGGCCATGCCCGGGGGCGAGACGCTGGCGGCCTATGCCGCGACGGGCGCCACGCTCGCGGTCCATCTGTCGATCCACGCGCTCGACCGGGTGGTGGCGGAACTCCGGCCCGTCCTCGGCGCCGAGACGCCGGTCGCCGTCGTCTGGCGGGCGAGCTGGCCCGACGAGCGCATCGTGCGCGGCACGCTGGCGGACATCGAGGAACGGGTCGCGGCGCTGGGCGGGATGGAACGGACGGCGCTGATCCTCGTCGGCCGGGCGCTGGCGGCGCAAGGGTTCCGCGACAGCGCGCTCTACGATCCCGACTACCGCCGCCGCTACCGCGGGGGCGTGCCGTGAACGGGCCGCATCGGCGAGCGGCCGACGAGGCGGCCGTCGCGGTCGAACACCGCGACCTCCAGCGCCGTGCCGGTGCCCTCGAGCACCCGGGCCGCGGTCACCCAGGCGGCGTCGGCCACCCGGTCGCCGACGGGCAGGCCACGGTCCGCGGCCCAGCCCAGCACCTCGGCCGCCGTGTTGGCGTGGCGCGCCGCCTCGGCCAGGGTCGGGTCGCCACCCGCTGCACGCAGCCGGTCGGCCAGCCAGTCGCGGTCGACCTCGCCGCGGCGGCTGTGGAGGTCCAGCAGGCCCTGGCCGAGCTTGGTCATCTTGGCGAAGCCGCCGGCCACCGTGACCCGCGGCACCGGATGCCGGCGCAGGTACTTCAGCATCCCGCCCGCGAAATCGCCCATGTCGATCAGCGCGGCCTCGGGCAGGGCGTGGAGCGCCTTGACCGCGGCCTCGGACGTGGAGCCGGTGGCGCCGGCCACGTGGTCGAGCCCCGTGGCGCGGGCCACGTCGATGCCGCGGTGGATGGAATGGATCCAGGCCGCACAGGAATAGGGGACCACGATCCCCGTCGTGCCCAGCACCGACAGCCCGCCGACGATGCCCAGCCGGGGGTTGAGCGTGCGCTCGGCCAGCCGCTCGCCGCCGGGGATGGAGACCGTCACCTCGACGTCGGCCGCATCGCCCAGAACCTCGGCGACGGCGGCACGGATCATGGCGCGGGGGACGGGGTTGATCGCGGGCTCGCCCGGGGGGACGGGCAGGCCGGGCTTGGTCACCGTGCCCACGCCGGGGCCGGCGCGGAAGGTCACCCCGCTCCCCGGTACGCCGTGGCGGACGGTCGCGAGGACCAGCGCGCCGTGGGTCACGTCCGGATCGTCGCCTGCGTCCTTGACGATGCCGGCCGTGGCGGCGCCGTCCGCGATCTCGTGCCGGGCCAGCGCGAACGCCGGACGTCCCCCGCCGGGGAGCGTCACGGCGACGGGGTCGGGGAAGCGGCCGGTCGCCAGCGCCTCGGCCGCCGCGCGGGCGGCGGCCGCCGCGCAGGTGCCGGTGGTCCAGCCGCGCCGGAGCGGGCCGGCGGGTCGGCCGTCGTCGGTCATGCGGCCCGTTGTACGACGCCCCCGGCCCCCCGTCACCGGCGGAGGCGACCATGACCGGTCCCCTGCACCCCGAATTCCGCCCGGGCGAGGTCTGGCTCGTGGGCGCGGGCCCCGGCGATCCGGGCCTGCTGACGCTGCGGGCGGTCCATGCGCTCTCGACCGCGGACGTGATCGTCCACGACGCGCTGATCGACGCGCGGGTGCTGGCCATGGCGCGGCCGGGCGCCGTGCTGGAACCGATGGGAAAGCGCGGCGGGCGCCCCTCGCCCCGGCAGGCGGAGATCACCGCGCGCCTTCTCGAACGCGCGCGGCAGGGTCTGCGCGTCCTGCGGCTGAAGGGCGGCGACCCTTATGTCTTCGGCCGCGGGGGGGAGGAGGCGGTGGCCCTTCTGGCCGCGGGCGTTCCCGTGCGGGTCGTGCCGGGCGTCACGGCCGGGCTCGGCGGGCTGGCGGCGGCGGGCATTCCCGCGACGATGCGGGAGACGAACCAGGCGGTGATCCTGGCGACCGGGCACCTGGCCGACCACGACCCCGACAGCCCGGAGGGCCGCGCCCACTGGACGGCGCTGGCGCGGACGGGGCAGCCGATCGTGATCTACATGGGCATGGCGAACCTGCCCGGAATCGTCGCGGCGCTGCTGGAGGGCGGCCTGCCGCCGGCGACGCCGGCGGCGGTCGTGGGGGCCGCGACCCTGCCGGAGCAGACCGTGCTGGAGACCGACCTCGGGCGGGTCGTGGCGGCGGCGGCGGGGATCGCGGCGCCCGCCATCGTCGCGGTGGGGGCGATCGTGGGCTTGCGCGCGGTGCTGGGGCGGGCGGGATGACGTCGGTGGACGATGCGCGGCGGCCCCCCCTCGCCCCCAGCCTCCTCGCCCCCGGCCTCCTCGTCGCCGCGCCGCGGTCGGGCAGCGGGAAGACGACCGTCACCCTCGGCCTGCTCCGCGCCCTCGCCCGCCGAGGCCTCCGCGTCCGCGGGGCGAAGTGCGGGCCGGACTACATCGACCCCGCCTTCCACGCCGCCGCGACCGGGCGCCCCAGCCTGAACCTCGACGGCTGGGCGATGTCCCCTTCGCTCCTCGGCGCGCTGGCGGCACAGACGGCCGCCGACGCCGACCTCGTGGTGGCGGAGGGGCTGATGGGCCTCTTCGACGGGGTCGCCGACACGGAGCCCGGCCGGTCCGGGGCCTCGGCCGAGACGGCGGCGGTGCTCGGCTGGCCCGTCCTCCTCGTGCTCGACGTCTCGGGCCAGTCGCAGTCGGCCGGTGCGGTCGCCCGCGGCTTCGGCACCCACGATCCGCGGGTGCGGATCGGGGGCGTGGTGCTGAACCGCGTCGGCAGCGACCGGCACGCGCGCCTCGCCCGCGGCGCGGTCGAGGCCGCGGGCCTGCCGGTCGTGGGCGTCTGGCCGCGGGAGGCGACGGCGCCCCTGCCCGAACGGCACCTCGGCCTCGTGCAGGCGGAGGAGACGGCGGCCCTCGACGATCTCCTCGACCGGTTGGCGGACGCGGCGGCCCGGCACCTCGACCTCGACGCGGTCGTGGCGCTCGCCGCGCCGACGCGGGCCGCGCCCGGTGTCGCGCCCGGGGTCTCCATCGCCCTGCCGCCGCCGGCGCAGCGGATCGCGCTCGCCCGCGACGCCGCCTTCTCCTTCGTCTATCCCCACGTGCTCGACGGCTGGCGGCGGGCGGGGGCGGAGATCGCGACCTTTTCCCCGCTCGCCGACGAGCCGCCGTCCGGCGACTGCGGCGCCTGCTGGCTGCCCGGCGGCTATCCCGAACTCCACGCCGGGCGGATCGCGGCCAACCGCCGGTTCCTCGACGGTTTGCGGGCCTTCGCGACGACGCGACCGGTGCATGGCGAGTGCGGCGGGCACATGGTGCTGGGCCGGACGCTGGAGGACGCCGACGGGACGGTCCACGCCATGGCCGGCCTGCTGGACCACGCGACCAGCTACGCGAAACGGCGCCTGCACCTGGGATATCGCCGCGCGACGCTGGAGGCCGACGGGCCGCTGGGGCCGGCGGGGACGGTGCTGCGCGGGCACGAGTTCCACTATGCCGCCGTCGTCGATCAAGGCGACGACCGGCCTTTCGCCGCCGTGACCGACGCCGGCGGGGCCGCGATCGGCGACCGGGGCGGGCGGCGCGGCCTCGTCTCGGGAAGCTTCTTCCACGCGATCGCCACCGAGATCACAGAGCGCCGTTGACGACCCCTCCCGTGTTTTGATCGAATGGTCAAAAGCCCTTCCGCATCCGCGAAACGACGGGAGGGCGGCGGACAGTTCGGCGAAGCAGGTCCGCCCCCGAGGGGCGGGAAGGAGACGACGATGACCGACGCGCCCGACGTGCGTCCGGGGCGCCTCGCGCCCGGCGCCTACGATCAAGCCTTCGCCGACCTGCACGACCCGTTCGACGGGCACGAGGCGCGGGTCGCGGCGGAACGCTGCCTCTTCTGCCACGACGCGCCCTGCGTCACGGCCTGTCCCACGTCGATCGACATCCCGCTGTTCATCCGGCAGATCGCGACCGGGAACCCGCTGGGCTCGGCCAGGACGATCCTCGACAGCAACATCGTCGGCGGCATGTCCGCCCGGGTGTGCCCGACCGAGACGCTGTGCGAGGAGGCCTGCGTGCGCATGCACGAGGGCAAGCCGGTGGAGATCGGCCGCCTCCAGCGCTACGCGACCGACGCGCTGATGGCGAGCGGCCGGCAGCCCTACAGGGCCGGCGCGCCGACGGGCAAGCGGGTGGCCGTGGTGGGTGCCGGGCCAGCGGGCCTGTCGTGCGCGCACAAGCTGGCGACGCTGGGCCACGCGGTCACGCTGTTCGACGCCAAGGACAAGGGCGGGGGTCTGAACGAATACGGGATCGCCGCCTACAAGACCGTCGACGGCTTCGCCCAGGCCGAGGTCGACTTCATCCTGGGCGTCGGCAACATCGCGCTGAAGACCGGCGTGCGGCTGGGCCGCGACGTGACGCTGGCGGCGTTGCGGGCGGACTTCGACGCGGTCTTCCTCGGCCTCGGGCTCGACGCGACCAACGCGCTGGGCGTGGACGGGGAGGCGGTGTCGGGCGTGGAGGACGCGGTCGGTTTCATCGCGCGGCTTCGCCAGGCGGCTGACCTGTCGTCGCTGCCGGTCGGGCGGCGCGTCGTGGTGATCGGCGGCGGCATGACCGCGGTCGACGCCGCGGTGCAGGCGAAGAGGCTGGGCGCCGAGGAGGTGACGATCTGCTATCGCCGCGGGGCGGAGCAGATGGGCGCCAGCCTCTACGAGCGCGAACTGGCCCAGACCAGCGGCGTGCTGATTCGCCACCGGGTCCGCCCCCACCGACTGATCGTGGAGGGCGGTGCGGTGCGGGCGGTGGAACTGATGCGCACCGCCGACGCCGGCGGCAAGCTCGTCGACACCGGCGAGACGGTCGTCGTCCCCTGCGACCAGCTGTTCAAGGCGATCGGGCAGGTGTTCGTGCCGACCGACCTCGACGGGGCCGGGGGCCTGCTGGAGCTGTCGGGCGGCCGCATCGCCGTTGACGAGGACCGCAAGACCAGCCTGCCCGACGTCTGGGCGGGCGGGGATTGTGCCGCCGGCGGGCGGGACCTGACGGTCGTGGCGGTCGAGGACGGAAAGCGTGCCGCCGTCGCCATCGACCGGGCGCTGCGCCCGGCCGTGGCCGCCGCGGCCGAGTGAGGAGGAGGGAGCCATGGCCGACCTGTCCGTCACCTTCGCCGGGATCAAGGCGCCGAACCCGTTCTGGCTCGCCTCGGCCCCGCCCACCGACAAGGCCTACAACGTCGAGCGCGCCTTCCGCGCCGGCTGGGGCGGGGTGGTCTGGAAGACGCTGGGCGAGGATCCGCCCATCGTGAACGTCTCCGGCCCGCGCTATGGCGCCATCCACGGGCCGGACCGGCGGATCATCGGCTTCAACAACATCGAGCTGATCACCGACCGGCCGCTGGACGTGAACCTCCGCGAGATCAAGGAGGTGAAGCGCCGCTGGCCCGACCGGGCGATGGTCGTCTCGCTGATGGTTCCCTGCACCGAGGACAGCTGGAAGAGCATCCTGCGGCGGGTGGAGGAGACCGAGGCCGATGGCGTGGAGCTGAACTTCGGCTGCCCGCACGGCATGTCCGAGCGCGGCATGGGCTCGGCCGTCGGGCAGGTGCCCGAGTACGTCGAGATGGTCACCCGCTGGTGCAAGCAGCACAGCCGGATGCCGGTGATCGTGAAACTGACGCCCAACGTCTCGAACATCCTGCGCCCGGCGGAAGCCGCCAGGAAGGGCGGGGCGGACGCGGTGTCGCTGATCAACACCGTGAACTCCATCATGGGCGTCGACCTCGACGCCATGGCGCCCTCGCCCCACACCGGCGGCAAGGGCACCCACGGCGGCATGTGCGGCCCGGCGGTGAAGCCGATCGCCCTCAACATGGTGGCCGAGATCGCGCGCAGCGCCGAGACCCGCGGCATCGCCATCTCGGGCATCGGCGGCATCGAGACGTGGCGCGACGCGGCCGAGTACATCGCGCTCGGCGCCGGGACGGTGCAGGTCTGCACCGCGGCCATGGTCTACGGCTTCCGCATCGTGCAGGAGATGATCGCGGGCCTCGAGCAGTTCATGGACGAGAAGGGCTATGCCCGGATCGAGGACTTCTCGGGCCGCGCGGTGCCGAACGTCACCGACTGGCAGTATCTGAACCTCGACTACGTGGTGAAGGCCCGCATCGACCAGGACAGTTGCATCCAGTGTGGCCGCTGCCACATCGCCTGCGAGGACACCTCGCACCAGGCGATCACGGCCATGAAGGACGGCGTGCGCCACTTCGAGGTGATCGACGAGGAGTGCGTGGGCTGCAACCTGTGCGTCACCGTCTGCCCGGTCGAGGACTGCATCACGATGGAGACGCTGGTCGACACGGTGGACAAGCGGACGGGCCGGATGGTCGACGGCAGCTATCGCAACTGGACCCAGCACCCCAACAACCCGATGGCGTCGGCGAAGCTCGAACCGGCGGAGTGAGGGGGATGGTGGCCCGGCCGCGGTTCCGCCCCAGGCTTCGACGGGTTCAGCATGAGGCTCGCGGATCGCGTGGCGCGCCGCGTCGTCCGACCGGAACCCGGCCGGGCCGCCTCACCCCGAGCCTGTCGATGGGTGTGGCGATCGCCTCACCGCGGCAGCGCGCCCTCCAGCAGCATCCGCGTCACGGCGGCCACGGTCTCCGCGTGGAACTCGGGGTCCGACAGGTCGCCGCCCGACACCGCGCGCACCTGGACGGCGAAGTCGGCGTAATGCTGCGTCGTCGCCCAGATCGCGAAGATCAGGTGGTGCGGGTCGACCGGGGCGAGGCGACCGTCGGCGATCCAGCGGCGGATCACCGCCGTCTTGCTTGCGACGAGGTCGGCGAGGTCGCCTTCCAGCACCGCCATCAGGCGCGGCGCGCCCTGCAGGATCTCGGTCGCGAAGAGGCGCGATGCCAGAGGGGCGTCGCGGGAGAGGGCGAGCTTGCGCGCCACGTACTCCGCCAGCGCCTCGCGCGGGTCGCGTGCCGCGTCCAGCGCGCGCAGCGGGTCGAGCCACGCCTCCAGCGTGCGCCCGAGGACCGCGACGTAGAGCGCCTCCTTGGAGCGGAAGTAGTAGAGGAGGTTCGGCTTCGAGAGGCCGGCCGCGGAGGCCACGTCGGCGAGGCTGGTCCCGTGGAAGCCGCGCTCGGCGAAGGCGCCGAGTGCCGCGTCGAGGATGCGGCTCTCGTTCGCCTCGCCGGCACGCGTCTTGCGGACTGGGCGGGGTTCTGTTCGGGGCGACTGGGTCAAGGCGTGCTGGATCCATTCATGCAAACGGTTGCGATCTTGGACCGGACGGTCAAAACTTGTCCACGGTCCCGCACATCTGCACACTCGTTGGGCAGTCCGGCGGCGGGGAGGGGGCCATGACCGTGATCCCGGTATCGCCGGAGGCTCCGTCCGTCGCGACGGCCCCGGACCGCCCGGTGGTCGAGGCGCGCGGGCTGTCGCTCACCTTCACCACCGCCGACGGACCGGTCTACGCGCTCTCCGACGTCGACCTGACGGTGGGGGACGGAGAGTTCGTTTCCCTCATCGGGCCGTCCGGCTGCGGCAAGACCACGCTGCTGCGCGTGATCGCGGACCTCGAACGGCCGACCGGCGGCACGATCACGGTCAACGGCGTCGCGCCCGAGGCGGCACGGCTCCGGCGCGACTACGGCTACGTGTTCCAGGCGCCGGCGCTCTATCCCTGGCGGACGATCGAGGGCAACGTCACCCTGCCGCTGGAGATCATGGGCCTGAGCCGGGCCGAGCGGCGGGCGCGGGCGCGGGCGCAGCTGGACCTCGTCAACCTGTCGGGCTTCGAGCGCAAGTTCCCCTGGCAGCTGTCGGGCGGGATGCAGCAGCGGGCGTCGATCGCCCGCGCGCTGTCGTTCGACCCCAGACTGCTGCTGATGGACGAGCCGTTCGGCGCACTGGACGAGATCGTGCGCGACCATCTGAACGAACAGCTCCTCAAGCTCTGGGCCAAGACGAAGAAGACGGTCGTCTTCGTCACCCACTCGATCCCCGAAGCGGTGTTCCTGTCGACCCGCGTGGTCGTCATGTCGCCCCGGCCCGGGCGGATCATCGACGTGATCGACTGCGACTTCGGCCCGGACCGGTCGCTGGAGATCCGGGAGACGCCCGAGTTCCTGAAGGTGGCCCACCGCGTGCGCGAGGGGCTGCGGGCGGGGCACAGCTATGACGACTGAGGCGCTCGGGGCGACCCCCTCTCCCCCGGCGCCTCCCACCGGGGAAGGGGGGCTGGCGCACACGCTCTGGAACGGCACCGCCCTCCCGGTCGCCCTCGTCGTCCTCGTGATCCTCGCGCTGTGGCACGTCGGCACGGTGCTGATGAACTGGCAGGTGGTCCACGACACGCGCGTGCGGATGGACCAGCCGGCCGGCTTCGCCGACGTGCTGTCGGCCACCTTCGCGATGGAGCGGCCGATCCTGCCGGCACCCCACCAGATCGTCCACGAGCTTTGGCGGACCACGATGGAGGTGCCGACCACGTCGCGGCGCAGCCTCGTCTTTCACGCGCAGGTGACCCTCTCCTCGGCCATGCTCGGCTTCGCGATCGGCACGCTGGTCGGCATCGTGCTGGCGATCGGCATCGTGCACGTGCGGGTTCTCGAGGCGAGCCTGATGCCCTGGATCGTGGCGTCGCAGACGGTGCCGATCCTGGCCGTGGCTCCCATCGTGATCGTGGCGCTGGGCTCGATGGGCCTCACGGGCGTGCTGCCCAAGGCGATCATCGCCGCCTACCTCTGCTTCTTCCCGGTCGCCATCGGCATGGTGAAGGGGCTGACCTCGCCCGACGTGCTCCAGCGCGAACTCATGCGCACCTGGTCGGCGTCGCCCGCCCAGACCTTCTGGAAGCTGCGGCTTCCGGCCTCGGTCCCGTTCCTGTTCGCCAGCCTCAAGGTGGCCGTGTCGATCGGCCTCGTGGGCGCCATCGTGGGCGAGCTTCCGACCGGGGCGCAGGCGGGCCTCGGCGCGCGGCTGCTCGCCGGCTCCTACTTCGGGCAGACGGTGCAGATGTGGGCGGCGCTGTTCGCCGCCGCGATCCTCGCGGCCGTGCTGGTCTTCGCCATGGGGGCGGTCGAGCGGATCGTGCTCCGGATCATGGGCGCGCGGCCGGAGGGTGCGCGGCGATGACGCGCACCCTCCTCCTCGTGGCCGCGGTCGTCCTCGGCTCGCTCCTCGCGGTCTCGGTCGTTCACCGGCCGGGCGTCGCGGGGGCGGCGGGAGCGGGCTTCTGGGCCGGGATCGTGCTGCTGTGGGCGCTCGCCACGCTGGCGGTCCACCGCCTGAGCCACCTGCCGGTGCCGGGCGGGCTGCCGACCCGCGGCCGGGACCTCGCGGTGCCGCTCCTGTTCGGCGCCTTCATGCTGGTGCTGTGGGAGGTGCTGATCGTCGGGTTCGGCGTGCCTCTGGTCCTCATGCCGCCCCCCTCGGCCATCGCCGCCCGCTTCGTCGCCTCGATCCCGACGCTGGCGGCCGATTTCTGGCAGACCTTCGTCAAGTCGGTGCTGACCGGCTGGGCCATGGGGGCGGTCGCGGGTTTCGCGGTCGCCATCGTGTGCGACCGGGTGCCGTTCCTGCGCCGGGGCCTCCTGCCGCTGGGAAGCTTCGTCGCCGCACTTCCCATCATCGGCATCGCGCCGATCATGGTGATGTGGTTCGGTTTCGACTGGCATTCCAAGGCCGCGGTCGTCGTCGCGATGACCTTCTTCCCGATGCTGGTGAACACGGTCGCCGGCCTCGCCGCGGCCGGGCAACTGGAGCGCGACCTGATGCGCTCCTACGCGGCCGGCTACTGGCAGACGCTGTTCAAGCTGCGCCTGCCGGCGGCGCTGCCCTTCGTCTTCAACGCGCTGAAGATCAATTCGACCCTGGCGCTGATCGGCGCCATCGTGGCCGAATTCTTCGGGACGCCCATCGTCGGCATGGGCTTCCGGATCTCGATCGAGGCCGCCCGCCTCGCGCTCGACATGGTGTGGGCCACCATCGTCGTCGCCGCGGTGGCGGGGTCGGCCTTCTACGGTCTCGTGGCGCTGGTCGAGCGCGCCGCGACATTCTGGCATCCGTCGTACCGGAGATGAAGAGCCGGGCGACCAACAGCGGAGGTGGATCATGACGGTGAAGGCGCTTCTGGGTGGCGTCCTCGCGCTCGGGCTTATGGCCGGGGCCGCGCAGGCGCAGGAGCGGGTGACGCTCCAGCTGAAGTGGGTCGCGCAGGCCCAGTTCGCGGGCTACTACGTCGCCAAGGACCGCGGCTTCTACAGGGAAGCCGGCCTCGACGTGACGATCAATCCGGGCGGTCCGGACATCGCACCCCCGCAGCTGATCGCGGCCAACCGGGCGGACGTGATCGTGGAGTGGATGCCGGCCGCACTCGCCAGCCGCGAGAAGGGCGTGCCGCTCGTCAACATCGCCCAGCCCTTCAAGAAGTCGGGCCTGATGCTGACCTGCCGGGCCGAGACGGGCATCCGCGCGCCGACGGACTTCAGGGACAAGACGCTTGGCGTCTGGTTCTTCGGCAACGAGTATCCCTTCATGGCCTGGATGTCGAAGCTCGGCTACAGGACCGACGGCTCGGCCGGCGGCGTGAGGGTGGTCAAGCAGGCGTTCAACGTCGACCCGCTGATCCAGAAGCAGGCCGACTGCATCTCCACCATGGCCTACAACGAGTACTGGCAGGTCATCGACGCGGGCTTCCGCCCCGACCAGCTGACCGTCTTCAAGTACGAGGACCAGGGCGTCGCGACGCTGGAGGACGGGCTCTACGTGCTGGAGAACCGCCTGTCCGATCCCGCCTTCGTGACCCGGATGGCCAAGTTCGTCCGCGCCTCCATGCGCGGCTGGGACTGGGCGCGCCAGAACCCGGATGCGGCGGCGATGATCGTCCTCGACAACGACACCTCCGGTGCCCAGAAGGAAGGCCACCAGAAGCGGATGATGAGCGAGATCGCCAAGCTGCTCGATCCGTCCGCGGGCGGAAAGCTCGACCCGGCCGACTACGAGCGGACTGTGACAACGCTGCTGGCGGCCGGCGGCGAGGCCCCGGTCATCACCCGCCGCCCGACGGGGGCGTGGAGCCACGCGGTGGTCGACGCGCCGCGGTGAGGTCCTGACGGGCCCCGTCCTTCGACAGGCTCAGGACGAGGCCCTTCGATCGATCGCCGCCCCCTCACGCTGAGCCTGTCGCAGCGTGAGGGGGCATCGAAGCCGGAGAAACAACCATGGCGCTCCTGATCCGCGGCGGCACCGTCGTCAATTCCGACACCACCTCCCGCGCCGACGTGCTGGTCGACGGCGAGACCGTCGTGGCGGTCGGCACCAACCTGTCGGCGCCCGCGGGGGCCGAGGTCGTCGACGCGGGCGGCGCCTATGTCATGCCGGGCGGCATCGACCCGCACACCCACATGGAACTGCTGTTCATGGGGCAGGTGTCGGCCGACGACTTCGAGTGGGGGACCAAGGCCGGCCTCGCGGGCGGGACGACGATGATCGTCGACTTCTGCATCCCCGGCCCGGGCCAGTCGATGCTGGACGCGGTCAAGGACTGGAACGCCAAGGCGGCCAAGGCGGCCGGCGACTACTCCTATCACCTCGCCGTCACCGCGTGGTCGGACACCACGGCCGAGGAGATGGGCACCATCGTCAACGAGGTGGGCGTCAACACCTTCAAGCACTTCATGGCGTACAAGGGCGCCCTGATGGTGGACGACGACACGCTGTTCAAGAGCTTCAGCCGCTGTGCGCAGCTGGGCGCCACGGCGCTGGTCCACGCCGAGAACGGCGACGTCGTCCTGCAACTCCAAAACTTCTACATGGGCCAGGGCAAGACGGGCCCCGAGTTCCACGGCCATTCCCGCCCGCCCGAGGTGGAGGGGGAGGCGACGAACCGCGCGATCATGATCGCCGACATGGCGGGCTGCCCGCTCTACGTCGTCCACACCTCCTGCATCCCGGCGCACGAGGCGATCGCGCGGGCCCGCGCACAGGGCAAGCGCGTGTTCGGCGAGCCGCTGATCCAGCACCTCGTGCTGGACGAGACCGATTATCTGAACAAGGACTGGGACCATGCGGCCCGTCGCGTGATGTCGCCGCCCTTCCGCCCGAAGTCGCATCAGGATTCGCTCTGGAACGGCCTGATCTCGGGCTCGCTCCAGGTGGTGGCGACCGACCACTGTTCCTTCACCACCCAGCAGAAGCGTCTCGGCCTGAACGATTTCCGCCTGATCCCGAACGGGACCGGCGGGGTCGAGGACCGGATGGCGGTGCTGTGGACCAAGGGCGTGAACACCGGGCGGCTGACCCCGTCGGAGTTCGTGGCCGTCACCTCGTCCAACATCGCGAAGATCCTGAACTGCTATCCCAGGAAGGGCGTGATCGCGCCGGGGGCGGACGCCGACATCGTGATCTGGGACCCCGCGGCGACCCGGACCATCGGTGCTGCGGCCCAGGTCTCGCGCATCGACTACAACGTCTTCGAGGGAACCGCCCTCAAGGGCCTTCCGGCGAAGGTGTTCCTGCGCGGGCGCCTCGCCGCGGCGGACGGCAAGCCGATCGCCGACAAGGGCTGGGGCCGGTTCGTCAAGCGCCCGCCGCTGCCGCCCTTCGCCAAGGCGCTGGCGACGTGGAAGGAGCTGATGGCGCCGAAGGCCGTAGCGCGCGAGGCGGTGACGCCGTAACGGTCTGCCCGCCTTCGCCCTTCGACGGGCTCACCATGAGGGCCGGATCACGGGAACGCACACATGCAGAACCTGAGCATCGACCCGCAGCGCCTGTGGGACAGCCTGATGGAGACGGCCAAGGTCGGCGGGACGCCCAAGGGCGGCATCTGCCGGCTGACGCTGACCGATCTCGACCGCCGGATCCGCGACTGGTTCGTCGCCACGGTCGAGGGCCTCGGCTGCACGGTCACCGTCGACGAGGTCGGCAACATGTTCGCG
>Ga0315907_10005655_pt1 | contig 13491 bp, 14 predicted proteins | sample LakEriMetagenome_3_FD_203525 | JGI IMG/M metagenome (GOLD analysis project Ga0315907, IMG submission 203525) | Freshwater fungal communities from buoy surface, Lake Erie, Ohio, United States - Buoy 12 MA123 | ecosystem: Environmental > Aquatic > Freshwater > Lake > Lake biofilm | place: USA...
TATTCACTGGAAATTTGTATTGATACTCTTGATAACACCCAGATTGCTAAGGATCTGACTAAGGTTCGTCAGGCGGTGATTGAAGGTAAGTCCATTACTGAACCCTTGGCCCGAATTACTTATTTCCCTCCCCTTGTAACCCAGATGATGAAAGTAGGGGAGTCGACGGGGAACTTGGATAATATGCTTGTGAAGGTGGCGGATGTGTTTCAGGAAGAGGTGGAAGAGCTTGTGGCCAATCTCACAAAATTAATTGAGCCTCTCATTCTCGTGGTTCTAGGGGGAATTATCGGGTTTGTGCTGGTGGCGATGTATCTTCCTATCTTTATGTCTGCAGGTGGGGCAAGCGCAGAATAGAAAGATGAGGTCCACTGCCTTAATTCGTTGCCATTAAGAAGAGCGATACGAAGCTTGTCTAAACTAATCTGTTTTTAGGACTAGCTGGCAATTCCCTGAAACTAAAGCGAGGAAGTAGTTTTTTAAAAAGTGGCTGCCCCTATGAAAAGCTTTTTAGAGTTTCGGCCAGGAATCATGATATAATCCTAAAAGTTGATTGAATTTTTTGTGATTCTTAATATCATTGAAAGTAGATCAACAAATTAAACACTATCCGAGTCTCTTAATGATTCGGTTTATGGAGGTCCTATGAAACGCTTTTTATTGTCGCTTAAGCGACAATCTGGGTTCACACTAGTAGAGCTCATGGTTGTTGTAGCGATTATCGGTCTTTTGTCTGCAGTTGCAATTCCAAATTTTAGAAAGTATCAGGCCAAATCAAAGATGTCCGAAGCTAAACTACAGCTTTCATCGCTTTATACAGCTCAAATTGCATTCTTCTCAGATTTTAATATTTTTGCCACTTGTCTGAATTACATGGGTTATGATCCAAGTCCTGAAATAAGTCAGCGGTACTACGCGGTTGGCTTTAATGTTGCTGCCAATATACACACCAACGCTTGGACTTCAGCTACAAACTCTGGTTTACAGAGTGGATCCACAGCTAACACATGTAGACGAGATTTGCCTGCAGCCACAGTAACTGATGCTGGCGGCATTAGTTTTTATGCTGCTGGAAAAGGAACTGGTAATACCATTGTTACATCAACAAGCAATGCTTTTTTATGTAACACTTCCATTGGCACTCAGCAAAATAACTCCACAACTGATCTTGCAGATGGTATGACATTTGTGGCATCGGCTACAGGAATTATTGATGGTAACTTTGTGGCATCAACAACTTCATCTTGTTTAACGATTGATAACAACAAAAGAATTAACGTTTCACGTAACGGTTACTAAAAATTTTCAACAAGGATGGTTTTTTAAAGACCATCCTTTAAACGATAATTAAAAATAGAGAAAAAATGCATTCAAAAAAAATTTTTATATCAAAAAACTCTGGTTTTACTCTTGTTGAACTGATGGTTGTTGTAGCTATTATCGGCCTTTTGTCTGCTGTTGCTATTCCAAATTTTAGAAAGTATCAGGCAAAATCTAAGATGTCAGAAGCTAAACTTCAGCTTTCTTCGCTGTACACAGCTCAAATTGCCTTTTTCTCCGAGTTCAATATCTTTGCTACGTGCCTAAATTACATGGGTTACAATCCTAGTCCTGAAATGAGCCAGCGCTATTATGCAGTTGGCTTTGATGTTGCTGCCAATATAAACACCAACGCTTGGACTTCAGCTACAAACTCTGGTTTGCAGAGTGGAACCGCAGCTAATACATGTTCCCGGACTTTAGCAGCTGCCTCTATAACTGATGCTGGCGGGATTAGTTATTTTGGTGCTGGTAAAGGAACAGGTAGTGCCATTGTTACATCAACAGGGAATGCACATTTATGTAACACTTCCATTGGTACCCAGCAAAATAACTCCACAACTGATCTTGCAGATGGTATGACATTTGTGGCATCGGCTGCTGGAATTATTGATGGTAACTTTGTGGCATCAACAACATCATCTTGTTTAACGATTGATAATAATAAAAAATTTCAAGTGCGCCGTAATGGCTACTGATATTTAATATATATTAAATTGATTTAATCTGAAATTTTATTTATAAGTTCAAGTCATAAATACAATAAGAAAATATCTTGTTAAAAAAAAATAATTATTTTTTATTAGTACTACTTCTTATTTCATTCCTGCCAGGAATTTTGGCTCCGGAAATTGTAAATCCTGATTCTCATGTAGTCATGTCCCATCTGCTACAATTGGACTCAATATCTTCTTACGTTAGCGATCTTATAAATCTTAATACGATCGATTTCCAACCTCTGCGAGATGCTTCACTCTATCTGGATATTTTCATAAGCAATAAATTTAATCTCAATATTACAGTGTTTCATAATTTACTAGTATGGTTTGTGGTCTGTCTTATTATAAGAAAAATTACACTGAAACTATTTCCGAAACAGACCGAGAGGACTTCTTCTCTTTTTCTGCTCCTTTTTGCACTCCATCCACTTTTTTCAAATACGTTGCTTTGGGGAGTGGCACGTAAGCATACACTCTCTTTACTTTTTATAATGCTAGCAACTAATGAAGTTTTAAAGGAATTAGGAACAAAAAGATCATTTTTTAAAATAGGTTCTTTGTATTTTTTGTCCATCCTTTCTCAGCCAATAAATCTTCTCTGGCCGGCATGGGGAATATATTTTCTTTATAAAAAAAAAACTAGGAATTTAAATTACTTCATATTTATTATGATGATCGTTTTTGCCACGGGCTTCGGAGTAAACTGGTATTATTATAAATACAGCTCAGTTTTTAATCTTTTTTATCAATCAAAACTCGACGGTTTTTATAACATTTCTGATAAAGTTTTAGCATTAGGCCATTATTTTTTTCAGTTAATTTTACCACTAAACTTGAACTATATTTATGAACTAGGCCATTGGCAGAGCTTGTGGGGAATTCCAATAGGAGTTTTGTTCATTTATTTCTTTATTAAAAAAATAAAAGATTTAAGTTTTGTATTGTCTTGGTTACTGTTCGGGGCTGGTCCACTTATCATCATCACAAATACTCCAAACTTGTTACAGGATTGCTATCTGTTGACACCTGCTTTTCCGTTTTTTGTTTTGTTGATTAAAGCATTTGAAGATATTAATTGGGAAAAAAAAATAAATAAATCTGCATGTCTGGGATTATGTCTATTTTTCATCTTCAATAATTTTATTGAAGCTAAAAATTGGATATCACTCTTTGATTTTACAAAACAAGCTTTCGTAAGAAGGCCCTCTTGCGCCACAGCTATAAAAGCAGGAATAATACAATTTGATGAATTTGGAAAAATTGAAACAAACCTAAGAAGCTACCTTGAAAATTATAACTGCATAAAGATTGATAGAAATATGACTTTAACCCAAGTAGATTCTATTTTGCGATTTAATTCTCAGGTTATCTATTATGAGAATACCTTTAACTTTTACGAAAGGGAAAAACTAATTCAAAATATGGCGCAGGGTTCAGTAATCCCTTATTTTTACCTACTTGGACTTTACGCTAAAACGAAAAGCGATGAAAAATTTGATAATTTGTTAGACGAATTTAGACCCAAATTAAATGCAAAAATTGATCACTTTGAAAAAGTTGTTTCACGAGACATTTATCCTTACTGCCAAACCAGAAAACAAAATTTTTGTCTTGAAACATTGGGGAGATTTATCGTTAGAAAAAAAAGAATTTGGCTTTGATTATTAGAATCAATCATTTTCTAGTTTAATCTATATTTTCGAATAGGTTTCAATGACTGCCATTCGTTTTTTTGATTTTTTTGGTAAGGTTTTCCATCAGAATCTGTTTTATCACAATTAGTCTGATGAGTGTTTAAGCATTTTAAGTCTTTTTCTGCTTTTAAAGAGTAGATTTCATATTTTATTTTATTTTGTATGGACTGGTCCTTAGTCTGCTTTAGTCTATCTTTTAGAAAGTACATCGCTGAGTCGTAATTTTCAAAAACTTCATATCTAAGCTTGTTAATAATAGAAGGAAAAAAACTAGGTAGGTTTTTGTCATTTAAAATCTTTTCAAAATATACTAAACCTTTCTTCTTTTCACCAAGTTCAAAAACTAGCGTATATCCCATGTTGTAGTTTAGTTTAAAATCGTAGGGAAAATATTTTAATCCTTGTTCCAATAAATCTTTTGCCCCAAGTAAATCATCTTTTACGATGGAAAGATACATTCCTCCATGTATATAGTTCTCATAAAATAATGGATCTAAGGCTGCAATACTCATGAAACGATGATACATCCAGGAATTGAGATCATTCTTTGAATAATGTTCTTCATCTCCCTCAATTAAAGTTTGAATCCATATTATATCTGCCAAAAGTCTTTTATTGCCTAAGTTAAAGATCCGTAAGAGGTCACGATTTAAAGTTATTGCCGTATCTTGTTTTTTGATCTCAATTTTTGGACGAGTATTTTTTTTATTGATGTAAAATGATAAAGAAAAAAGCAAAAGTCCTAAAATAATCAGGATAAGATCGTTATCAAAAATTCGTTTTACTTTATAAAGAGAGTTCATACTATTAGATTATGATAAGATTAGAGAATATAACAAAAGTTTTTAAGTCTGACCTTTTAACACAACCATTTGTTGCCCTTGATGATGTGAGTTTTGAAGTTCCTATTGGATCAATGGTCGGGTTCTTAGGCGCCAATGGAGCTGGCAAGACAACTTCTTTGAAAATAATTATGGATTTTATCCGACCAACATCAGGACATATAGAATTTCACCCATCTTTAGGTGTTGATAAAACAGAAATATTCAAAAATCTTGGATTCCTCCCTGAAAGACCTTATTTTTATCCTACTTTGTCAGGAGAGGATTTTCTTGTTTTTATGGGTAAACTTTCTGGAATGAAAAAAAATTATATTGCACATGAAATAAAGAAATGGGCACCTCGTTTTAAGATAGATCATGCTCTTAAAAGAGAGCTTAAAACCTACTCTAAGGGCATGTTGCAAAGAATTGGTTTTTTGGCAACAATACTCCATCATCCTAAGTTTGTAATTCTAGACGAACCACTTTCAGGCCTAGATCCTATTGGGCGAAAAGAATTAAAAGATGTCATTATCGATGTTCATAAAGAGGGAAAGACGGTTTTTTTTAGTAGTCATATAGTTCCTGATGTTGAAGAAATTTGCGACAGGGTTATTTTCTTAAAAGAAGGGAAGCTTGTTTATAGTGGTCAGGTGGGTGAGCTTATAAGTAATACGGCAGACTTAGATTACATTCTAAGTGTAAAAATGTTTTCTGGTTTAGAACCTTCAACACCATTTAAGCATGTCACTTATCTACCAGAAAATTTACGTCGCTATACTATTGATTCAACTTTTAAAGATCAGTTCATCTTAGATGTTATCCAAAAAAAAGGAGTCATCATTTCTTTAGAAATGAATAGACCTAGTTTGGAGGAAATTTTTTATAAGACAAGAGGGACTAAATCATGAGTAAGATTTGGATAGTGGCTTACTTTACTTTTAAAGAAATTTTAAAAAGCAAAGTCCTTCTGAATGTTTTTTTTAGTGGTTTGGGGCTAATGCTTGTAACTTATGTTGCAACTGAATTCACCTATGGAGTTCCAGAAAAAGTAGCATTAGATTTTGGTATAGGAATACTTTCCCTTTCTAGTATGGCCATCTCACTTTTTTTAGGTGTGACTTTACTTTCAAAAGAAATTGATTCGAGAACTGTGTACATGGTTATCTCTCGGCCTGTGCCAAGGTATTGTTTTATTATGGGCAAAATCTTGGGATTACTTGGAATACAATTAGTTAATGTGGTTTTATTAAGTTTAATGACAATCTTGACGGTTAAAATCTTAGGTGGACCTCTTTCTCCTCTTATTTATTGGTGTATTGGATTTACCCTCTTAGAAAGTGTTATCTTATTATTGGTGGTACTACTCGTATCATTATTTGCTAATACTGTTCTTTCTACCTTATTTTCAGTAATTATTCTTATACTTGGTCATGCCGTAAAAGAAACTCAAAACATAAGCTTTGTAAAAAGAAACCCCCTTTTTGAGTATTTACTCGATTTTTACCATTACTTTTTGCCAGCTTTTTACAAGCTGAATTTAAAGGATTTTTTAATTTATAAAGTGAATTTAGATACGACATATCTTTTTTCAACGCTGATCTATGGTCTCAGTTACTCATCATTTCTAATCATCCTTATAATTTTAATTTTTAATAGAAAGAACCTTGATTAATGAACTGGTTATACGAAATTTATGCCCTGATTTTTGGTTTATTAATTGGCAGCTTTTTAAATGTTGTTATTTTAAGACTACCCCTTAAAAAAACGATTGTTTTCGATCGATCGGCCTGCCCAAAATGTTCAAACCAATTGAGTTGGTTTCACAATATTCCTCTGTTGAGTTTTATTTTTTTAAGAGGTAAGTGTGCTTTCTGTTCTGCGAGAATATCTTGGAGATATCCGTTAATTGAATTATTAACTGGGCTTATATCTTTTTGGCTTTTTCCAAGTGCTCTTAATTTTTATTCTTTTGGCCATTACTTGCTCCATTTCTCAATTGCTTGCATTTTTATTTGTCATTTTTTTATCGATTTAGATCATCAGTTGCTATTGGATAAGCTCAATATTTATCTTCTTTTACTTATCCTACCCTTTAGTTTTATGACTTTTCATTGGTATTTTTGGTTGTCTGGTGGCCTACTCGGTTTTTGTTTGCCTCTCCTTGTGACTTGGCTTTTCTATAAAATTCGTGGTCAGGTTGGTATGGGAGGAGGGGATATTAAACTCTTTGGGATAATAGGGCTTTACCTTGGTCCTACGGGTGTTTTCTTTACAATTTTCTTAAGTTGTCTTGTCGGGGCAGTCTTAGGTTTATTTCTAATTGCTATAAAAAAATTAACCAAAGATAGACCAATGGCCTTTGGTCCGGCGATTCTCCTCGTGGCAGCTTTTCAAATTTTTTTTCCTGAACAGGCGCTTAAACTTCAGTCTTGGTTCTTCTAAAGTAAACTTAGATACTTAACTCTTGATACTCCCCTATCGCTCTGCTTATAATTAAATAAGATTTTTTTTATTAAAAAATAAGGATTCTTTTGGCAGCCTCTCTTAAAGAACAAATTGATGATCTTATTGGAAAATTGAATCCCGGTGGGATTTTTGGCATAGATATTGGATCTCATAGTATTAAGGTCTGTGAGGTTAGTGGTTCTCCTGGCAAAATGAAAGTCGATAAATTCGGAGTGTTTGTTTTATCTGAAGCTGCGATAATCGAAGATCAAGTTCAAAAACCTGAGGAGCTCATTGAAGGTGTTCTTGAGGCCATGAAGCGAGCGGGTATCAAGTCTAAAGTTGCTTGTATGGGTCTTTATGGGCCAAATACGATGACTAAAAGACTTAATGTCCCTGAGGGAACGAACGAGGAAATTGAAGACCACATTATGTGGGAGGCTGAGCAATACATTACTTTTGGTGCAGATGAATCTCAAGTCGGGTTTCATATCATTGGAGATAATGAAGGGGGAGGTAAAGATGCCCTTGTTGCAGCGGCCAGAAATGAGCTCATCGAAAATTTCTCCAAGATTCTTAATGAGGCCAAGATCACTCCAAAGATTGTGGATTTGAATATTCTCGCTCTTTCCAATGCTTTTGAAGAAGCTTATGCCGATGAACTCGATGAATACTCCAAGGGGACACTGCTCATTGATTTTGGTGCTCAGACCACCAAAATTTTAGTTTATAAGAGAAATGGACCAATCTTTACAAAAGAACTTCCCATTGGTGGAGGTCTTATCACAGAAGAAATTCAGCGTCAGATGGGTGTGAGTTATGAGGAAGCTGAAGATCTCAAGACTACGACAGATGATAATGGGAATCTTCCAGATGAAATCTTGGCGATCATGAATAATCAAGTCGATCAGACTCTTGCTGAAGTTAAAAAGAATATAAATTTTTATATCTCTCAAGGAAGTGCAGAAAAGGTATCTTATTGTTTCGTGACTGGCGGCGCCTCCCTGGCCCCTGAGCTGGTTGAAAAATTAGCTGGACTCACGGGACTTGAAGTCAAAAATCTTTCTTTGTTCCCCGCTATAAAAATTGACCAAAAAAAAGCAGAGTCCGGTCTTGATCAGCTCTCGGCGATTTCTACCGTTGCAGTAGGACTGGCCATGAGGAAGATAAATTAATCATGATTAAGATCAATCTCTCCACCGCTCAAAAGCAATTTGATGCCTCCAATGTCGGAGGGTTTGATTTTACTAAAGTTAAGCCACTCTGGCTTGGAGTCGCCATTATTTTTCTTTATCTTCCTGATTTCACCCTTGTTCCTATGTGGGAGGAGGATTTCAATAATAAGACAAATGAATTATCCACTCTTCAAGGCAAATTAACATCATTAAAAAGAAAAGTGAGCCAGTCTGCTCAGTATGAAAAACAGATCCGAGAACTGAAGGCCCAGGAAGAAAACCTAAGTAAAAAATTAACAGCGGTAAAACAGGCGATTTCAGAGAAGAGAAATCCTTCAAATCTTCTCATCTATATTGCAAAAAACATTCCTCCTGATCTTTGGATTTTGGATTTAAATATTGAAAATGATCTTATGGTCGTCAAAGGTGAAGCTCTAAGCTATGGCAGTGTCGGAACCTTCTTAACAAATCTACGATCATCTGTTTTTATTCGAGATGCTATTATTAAGGGAACAACCAGTGAAGTAAGGGCGTCGGATAAAAAAAGAATTGAGAAGTTTGAAGTTCACTTTTTCCTATCAAGGCTCGACTAATGAAGGATTTAGTTAACAAGATTATTGGAAGCATCCATTTTATCATAATTTTCTACGGTCTGTACGGGGCCTGGGTCCTCTATGATGAGCATACAATTAAAATGGAAGAATTAAATAATCAGTTTCCAACCATGGAAGCTGAAATTGCGACAAATCAAAAAAAGGTTAAAGAGATCCAAGAATTTGTAAAAAAGACAGAGGAATCAAAGGTCAGGGTTGAACAAGTGGCCAAAAATATTGAAGCAGCTCAGCGACAACTTCCAGCAGAGATTAATGATGGCCAAATCATTACTTTTTTTAATAAGGAAATTACCACTCTGAATATTAAAGATCCGAGTGTTACTCCAGGTGATGAGAAACCTTCACTCTATTTTATTTCAAAGGAATACCTTTTAAGATCAAAGGGAACATTTCTTCAGTTTTTAGTTTTTTTTGAAAGAATTGGTGGCGCTGATAGAATCTATAACGTCAAAAAAATAAAGCTATCAAATACTGAGTCGACTCAACGTGGTCGATTTCAGATGATTAGTTCAGAGTTTGTGGTTGAAGCTTTTAGATTTAATCCAGCTTTTAAAGTTGATAGGGGGTTTCAGAATGAACAAACTCCTACTCCTTAGCTTTTTAATTTTTTCAGTCGGGGCAATGGCTGCCCCTGTGGATCCTTTGGCCAACTTTTTTAAAGATAAGTCCAAAATTGACCGCCCATTTGATCTAAGGGACCCATTTAAGGCTCCCCAGATTAAATCTGAAAAAAATAAAAGCGATAAAGGTTTTTCCTCATCGGGTAAGGGCAACTACTCAAATATTCAAGAGGACGCTGTAAAAAATCTTTCCGAGCTAAAATTAGTGGGTGTCCTCATTGGTAAAGAGAGACGGGCACTCATTAATACTGGTCGCTCTATTGTGATTTTAAGGGAAGGGGCCAGAATCGGTGATGATGGGGCGGAGTTAAAGGCTATTATGCCAGGTGGAATTATATTAGTTGAGAAGATTGTTAACGTATATGGGCAGGAAGAATATTTAGAAACAGTCATACCCATTTCGAAATAATCTTTCTACAATAGTAGAGTGAGCTCATCTTAAGGAAGAGAAAGCATGAAGAAAGGATTTTTTCTATTAAGCTTATTAATCATGGGAAAAGTCTTTTCCCAAGAAATAAAAAACGTTAATTTCACTCAAGATGGTGAGGTGAGTAAACTCATCATTGAAGTAGATAAAGACGTTTTTGCCGAACGTTTTCATGTGGCAGAAGATAAGCAAATTATTTTAGATGTAAAAAATGTTAAGGTTTCGCCAAAGTTACTGAGGGGAATTGACACCTCTGAGTTTCCAGGAAGTACGGTCTTTATTTCAGGCTATAAAAAACCGGGAGCAACTCAAGATATCCGTTTTGCTGTTCAACTAAGAGACAATGTAAGATCCATTCTTGAAAATAAAGAAAATAAAATTATTCTCAACATTGAGAATAGATTTGGGGTCTTTTCACAAAATAAAATTCGTTCCACTGATACGACTTCTTTGCAACCAGGCGAGAAAGCTGAAGATTCTGTGGGTTTAAATATACCAAAATCAAATAGCCTTGAAGATATACTCCATAATTTAACTCTTTCTGGCCCAAAGAAATACATTGGAAAAAGAATCTCCATTAATGTGAAAGAAATTCCTGTGCCAGATTTGCTAAACATGATTGCTGATACATCTGGCTTTAACATTATCATTGATCAAGAGGTCACAACCTTAAAACCTCTTTCACTCACTTTGACTAATATCCCTTGGGATCAGGCCCTCGATACAATTATGGGGTTGTCTAAATTGGTGGCAGATAAAAATGCCAACATCTTAATCATCAAAACTCTTAATCAGGCCTCTAAGGAAAAAGAAGAACAAGAAAAAATGGCAAAACTCAAACAAGGTTTAGAGCCCCTTGTGACAAGAGTTTTCATGATCAATTACGCGACTCTGGCTGAAATTTCAATCATTATTAAAGATTACCTCACTCAGGGGCGAGCGACGATGCAACTAGATGAGAGAACAAATAGTTTGATCATCAAAGACACTGTGGATTCCATTGAAAGAATTAAAAAAATTGTTGAAACACTTGATACTCAAACTCCACAAATTTTGATTGAAGCTAAGATTGTTGAAGTTAACGAGAGTTATCAGAAAAATATTGGTTTAACCAATGGTGTGAGTATTGGATATGATCCCGTAAAGGATACATCAACAGCTATACCTACAGGGCCAGGTTTTTCGTTTAATACAACCGGTGCGAATGCCATAGGGGCAACAGTTGCTGTGTACAAAAGACTACTTGGTCTAGACTTTAGATTACAATTACTGGAATCAGAGTCCAAGGGGCGAGTGATTTCAACTCCACGACTAGTTACTCAAAATAAAAAACCAGCCACTATCACAAGTAGTAACCAGACAAGTTTTAGGGTTCAACAATTAGCGACGGGAACTGCTCCGGCCGTCGCCACATTCCAAAATATAGCAGCAACATTGAATTTGACTGTTACGCCACAAGTAACAAATGATGGTGCCATTTCAATGCAGATTAACCTTACAAAAGGTTCATTTGGGTTAAGACCTAGTGCTGATGCTCCACCAAATTTAAATACACGAAATATCAACACGAATGTTCTGGTGGATAATGGTTCAACGGTTGTGATTGGTGGTCTTTATCAAACTGATAATTTAGAACAAAATAGCGGTATTCCTTTCTTAAGAAATTTGCCTCTGGTTGGATGGTTGTTTAGAACGCCAAAAAATATTTCCATCACAAAAAATGAGCTCATTATTTTCATGACTCCAAGAATTATAAATCAGGAAGAGGCAGGTTTGGGATCTGGTCAGACGGCAAAATCGTCTGTGGATTCGGGTCCACTCTAGGAAGTTCAGGTCATGCTAGGAAAAAAAAATCAGTCGGCGGTACTGGCGAAATATTTTAGCATGTATAAAAAGAACCCTCGCTCAAAGGTCTTTGCGCCACTGGCAGAGTCCTTTAGAAAGCTAGGACTTCTCGAAGATGCATTTAAAATATTGAAAGATGGAATTCGTTATCATCCCAATTACACATTAGGTTATATCGTTCTTGCTCATTGTTACTTTGATCAAGGAAAGTTTGATCTCACTTATAACACGCTTCGGCCAATCATCGCTCAAAATGCAGATAATATTTCGCTTCAAAAAATATTCGCTGAAGCATGTATGAATTTAGGTTATTTAGATGAAGCCCTAGATATTTATAAATATCTACTTTTTATGAATCCTCGCGATAAATTTTTTATCGAGCAGGTGAAAAAGCTAGAAGATGATTTGATGGTTGGGCATAAAAAGCTAAGCCTTGATCAACTCATGAAAGCCCCTGATTTAGAGAAAATTCCAGCTTCAACAACTATTGATGATGATTGGGTTCAAGTCGATTTTAATCGTCCCCAAGTTGAAGCTATTCAAAAAACAGATGAAAAAAAATCAGCATCTGTTGAGTCTGATTGGGTTGTGCAGAAGCCTGGTTTAAATCTTCATCCCATTTTAAAAGAGAGTGAGATTAAAAAGCGTGATCTTGAAGATGATTTTTTTGCCGATGAATTTGAAGAGCTTGGTTCCGCTGAAGAACCAGAAACAACTGGCATCAATTCAGAGGTGCCTTTCGTGTCTCATACTTTAATTGATCTCTATATAGCGCAGAAATATTTTGATAAAGCTCTTGAGCTTGTGGATAAAATCTTGGAATTAAATCCTGAAGAAAAATCCTCTCAAGCAAAGCGTACTCAGATTTTATCACTGATGAAATCCTCACATCTCGAGCATGAAAAATCTGAAGAACATGGCCATGATGAGTTGATCTCAATCATTGAAACAAAAGTAAAAGCAAAGACACCCCAAGACATTAAGCTTCAAAATGTTTTAGAGCGTTTTCTCTATTCAATAAAAGAAGAATCAAATCTCCACAGGTTTTAAATGAAAAAAATTCTGATTATTAATGGACCCAACCTCAATATGTTGGGTTTAAGAGAGCCTGAAATTTATGGGCAAGAAAACTTAGATGATATTATCCAATTCACCGAGAAAAAATTAAACGGCCAGGCCCAGCTTGAATGGTTTCAATCCAACATTGAGGGCGAGATTGTGACTAAGATTCAAAAGGCTTTCATGGATAAAGTTGACGCTCTTGTCATAAATCCTGGTGGCTATGCTCATACCAGTGTTGCTATCCATGACGCTCTGAAAATCCTGAAAATTCCAGTAATTGAAGTTCATTTGAGCCAAATTTATAAGCGTGAAGAGTTCCGGCATACATTATTGACGGCAAAAGCTGCTACGGCCATAATGGGCGGACTTGGAAAACAGAGTTATTACTTCGCGATTTTATCGCAGCTGCCGTAAAGGAACATTTCATGTACCAAACTACCGACTTTAGAAAAGGTTTAAAAATTGAAATCGAAGGAAAGCCATGGATCATTGTTGATTTTCAACACGTGAATCCAGGAAAAGGCTCTGCTTTTGTAAGAACTCGTATTAGAAATCTTGAAACAAACCAGACAATTGAAAGAACTTTTAAAGCTGGTGTAGAGACTGTTGGAAAACCAGACATGGAAGAAAAAGAAATGGAATATAACTACTCAGATGTTGATGGTTATAATTTCATGGATCAAACAACATTTGAAATGGTCCATCTCTCGCATGATCAAGTTGGTGATAATAAATTTTATCTCCAA